>JACCDZ011752223.1_pt1 | contig 15010 bp, 11 predicted proteins | sample 7449551 | NCBI WGS metagenome assembly JACCDZ01 (sample SAMN15323452, study PRJNA562643) | freshwater metagenome | isolation source: river surface water | place: USA:Blue River Watershed | collected 2017-08-18 | reverse complement strand
GATGCTGTTTATCGCACTTTCTGTTCATTCGTTCATCGAAGGGATTTCCCTTGCAATTCCAGATGAGGTAATGCATACCGCAAGCCATGCGCACGAACACCACACGCATTTGTCGAGCCAGTCACTTCTACTCGGAATCATTTTTCACCAAACACCAGTAGCAATTGCGCTGATGACCTTACTTCGAAGTTCTTCGTTTTCACTCAAAAAATCATGGTTGATTTTGATGCTTTTCGCGATAATGACTCCAATGGGATTAGCGTTTGGATACTTCACGCAAGGCATGTTGGGCTTTCTCAATATGGATATTTTGATGGCTGTTGTAGTGGGAATGTTTTTGCATATTTCGACGACAATCATCTTTGAAGCGAGCGAAAATCATCGGTTTAACATGGCGAAATTGGCAAGCATTTTAATCGGCGTTTTGTTAGCGCTTTTAATTCAATAGCTATATTTCCATTCCAAAGACGCACACATCGTCGACTTGCTCTTGATTTGATTTCCAGGCGTTGAATCGATTCTTGATTTCATGGATTTGCTGCTCAATTGGTAAATCTGCGGTTTCTTCAAGAGAAGCCAGAAAATTGACTTTCTTGAGTTTTTTTCCTTTTGGTCCACCAAATTGATCCACGTAACCATCTGTAAATAAGTACAGACGGTCATTGGGTTGTACTGGGATTACGTGGGTGCAAAATGGTTTCGCTTGTTCGGCTTTCCCGACGGGACGTTTGGTGGGCATAAATTGGATTATTTCCTGATTTCTCCAAATCCACAGCGGATTATTGGCACCAACCCAATAAATAAATTCGGAGCCATCTTGCTTGCAAAATAAGGAAATGTCCATTCCATCTGCCAGCTGTTCTTGATCTTTTGATAGATTCAAGGTGAGAAAGTCGGCTACTTTTTCTAGCAAAACTCCCGGATCGGGTCCATCTATATTTTTTAATGCCAAGTCGAGTGCATTGTAACACAGTACACTCATCATTGCGCCAGGAACTCCGTGTCCAGTGCAGTCTGCAACTGCAAAAAAGGTCCAGTCTTTACCTTCAAATTCAGCGCGATTCAACCAGTAAAAGTCACCCGCTACAATGTCTTTGGGCTCATACCAAATGGCTGAATTAGGGAGGAGTAGTTGGAGTGTTTGTAACGAGGGTAACAAACTATCTTGAATCCGACGTGCATAGTTGATGCTACTCACAATTTCTTCGTTTTTCACTTCGAGTAAATTGCGTTGTTGTTCTACTTCTTGCGTCCGTTCGCTCACTTTTTGTTCGAGCTCCACGTTTGTTTTTTCAATCAGTTCATTGAGTGTTTGCAAACTTTCGATTGCGGTTTCACGGGTAGATTTGTACTTCAATACGATCCCAATACTCAACAGAATTGCCTCCAATGCCGACCCGATTTGCAATCCGAAATCCGTTATAAAAACCGACGGTAAAATCCCGAAGTTTTTCAGGATGAATCCAAACACAGTTAAACTCAATACACTAAATGCGAGTAAGAATAGCTTTGCTTCTTGCAACTTAGCGCGCACGGCGTAGAGCGCAATTGGAATGACAGCGAGATTCAACATCAAGGTGATGGCATTGATTCCGACAACTGAAATGCGGTACGTAAGTGTCGAAGGAATCACCGAGAAAACGATAGAAACAAGGATGAAAATCCTGAAAAAACGAAATACTTTGTACATGAACGGCATGATGGATTTCATCCGTAAATAGTCAAGCGTGAAATGGAGTAGAAACAAAATACTCAACGATGCAAAAAACGGGTTGGCGCGCTCGGCGATGAAGTTACTGGACCACAGTTTATGAGTACCGATTCCAACCAACGAGATTTGAAGTAAACCAAACGTAAGCACGTAACCAGCATACCAAAGGGCGGTTTTGTCGCGAAGTGCAAAAAAGGAAAACAAGTTAAAAATAAAGATGAACGTCAGGATACCAAAATAAATTCCAAAGAATAATTGGTATCCAGCATCCTCATTGAGGAAAAAGTTGTTGTTGATAATCGCAGGTACAAAATGAAATTGCTCGCCCCCGTTGTTTGTTCTTAAGTAAAACGTGTCTTTGCTGTGAGGTCGAAGTAGGATTGGAAGTGCAAAATTTCGATTGTCGACCTCTTTGGTCTCAATTGGACGCATGTCGCCGGTTTTTGCAACACATTGCCAACGGCGACCAGTAGCTGATTGGTATAAATCGATCTCGTCTAAATTCGGGTTACTCAGCCAAAATAGCTTACGAACGGTGTCTGAACTTTTGTTTTCAATCACAAAACGAAACCAAACATCGTTTAATGTAAATCCAAAATTGGGGTAGAGGTTTGGTAACACCTTAAATTCACTCGTGTGTGGAATTGATTTGTCGCGATTGTGTGTGTTTTCCCAAAACAAAAATTGGTTGTTGGTAAATTCCGTTTTGTTGGATTGGAGTGTGCTAATTTCGAGCGGTTGTTGACCAAAGGAAACCGAAAATTCGCCCGCTACAAAGCAGAAAAGTAGTAGTATGAATACCCGTAAAAACGATTTATCTGTGCGTTGTTCACCGATCCAAAAGTTCATCATCTTGTTGTTCTTTTTTCTTAGAAAAAGGGTTGTAGAGCAAGGAGAATCCGATTAGAAAAACTCCTCCGATGATAAAAAACGCAACATACGGAATGGATTTCATTTGCAAAATCAATCCACAGAACACAAAAACTACGCCCACCCAATACAAAATGTTTCTATCCGAATCGGGATCAAAACGCATGGAAATCAAATTCATCAGTATCGCTAACGCACCAAAAATCAACATGCCCGTTTGCGCACTATTTTTGGAGATGAATTGAACACCATAATTCGTGAATGCAAAAATCGCAAACAGAAATCCAACAGCAAAGCAGATTTTACCTATACGTTTAAAAACCATATCTATCAAATGAATGATAAATATAGATATCTACAGGGAATCTACGAACGAAATAACAAATTGGATTTGGAAAAGCAGAAAAATTATTCTTCTCTTTTTTTGTACGGCTTTCTTTCTTCTCCAGCGCTGTTTGCTGGACGAAATGGTCGTTTTTCAAAAGGTTTCTTTTCGAAAGGTTTTTTCTCAAACGGTTTTTTAGCAGGTCTGTTTCCTTTTGGAGATGCTATTTTCACATCCAACTTACGGCCATTCACATCCATTCCGTTTAAGGCTTCAATTGCCGCAATTGCACTGTCAATTGATTCCATTTCAACGTAACCAAACCCTTTCGACTTTTTGGTGTGATTGTCAAAAACAACGTGTGCGTAAGCTACCTTACCAAAAGATGAAAATGTTGCTGTTAAGTCTTCGGAAGTGATTTCCCAATCTAAGTTTGCAATAAAAATATTTGTCATTTATCTAAAATTTAACTGCTTATGCGAGCTAGTACCTAAAAGTTGTAAAGATAAGGAATACTTCGTCTTTTCAGCAACGATTACGACTTTAACTCTGTTTTTTTTTGTGAATTCTTGGCAAGAAAAGAGTGATTACCCCCAATAATGGCAGGTATGAACACATTTCAAAAACCCATTTCAAACTGTATTTGTCTGCAAAATGTCCCAGAATTGCTGACCCAACTGCGCCCATTCCGAATGCGAAACCAAAAAATAACCCCGAAACCATCCCGACACGACCCGGAAGTAATTCTTGTGCATAGACGATGATGGCTGAAAATGCAGACGATAAAATTAGTCCGATCAATATCGAAAGGGTAATTGTCCAGAAAAAATCAACATGCGGCAGTAGCAAGGTGAATGGTGCTGCACCCAGTATCGAAAACCACATCACGTATTTTCGACCAAATCGATCGCCAATTGGTCCGCCTATCAATGTTCCAGCCGCAACTGCAGTGAGGTAAATAAATAGATAAAACTGAGATGTTGGGATATCGAGATGAAATTTTTCGATCAAGTAAAACGTGAAATAATTCACCATACTTGCGTTATAAAAGAATTTGGAAAAAATAAGGACCAATAAAATACTGATCGAAAAAGCAATTTTGCGTTTTGAAAATCCAAGTTGCTCTTCGGTCTTCACAATCGGGTTTTGCGCGCGCCAATGCAAGTGTGTAGCATACCAGTTACCTACTTTCAACAATACGAAAATTCCTAAACCAGCGATTAACGTAAACCAGAGAATGTGAATTTGTCCAAAACTGACAACCAACAGCGCAACCAACAAGGGACCAATCGCCGTACCTGAATTGCCTCCTAATTGGAAAATAGATTGCGCCAGTCCACGTTTTCCGCCCGAAGCAAAATAGGCAAGCTTCGAGGATTCGGGATGAAAAATAGAGGATCCTAATCCAACAAACGCAGAGGCAACAAGTATGAAGGTAAAACTGTTTGCAAAGGCGAGTAGTATGATTCCAACAAGTGTACTACACATGCCAATGACAAACGAATACGGTTGTGGTTTTTTGTCGGTATAAAAGCCTACAAATGGTTGCAATAGCGAAGATGTAATTTGAAAAGTAAAAGTAATCATCCCGATTTGCGAAAACGTGAGATCGTAATCTTTTTGCAATTTGGGGTAGATTGACGGAAGAATCGACTGCAATAAATCATTGAGTAAATGCGCAAAACAAATCGCGAATAAAATGGGGTAAACTGTTTGTTGGATCCCCGTTGGTTTTGTTTCTAACTTCGATTTCATGATGCTAATTCAGTCTTTTGGTGTAGCGATGTAGCGCAAATCCACTCAAACATGCACCCACCACAAATCCGATCAGGAGATAAATTTCTAAGTTTAAATCTTCGCGTGCGAAATAAAAAGTCACCGGAAACGGTGTTTTGACATTCGCAATTTCAACATACCGCAGGTTTAAACTGTAGATTTTAAAGAACCAAAAGATTACACCAGCAATCAATGTCCCCAAGCTGATAAACGCAAGTTGTCGGCGCGTCCTAAATTTACCGAGTAATACGACCGCCAAAACGAAAAAAGGAAAAGCCGCCCAGCTTGCGGTGTAAAGCAGTTTCAATCGGAAATTCAAGCTCAACTGTGTGTCCTGAATTCGTACTTCCGATAGCGCGTCAAACGAAAAATCGGTGAAAAGGGAATGCGTGAAAAACGCAACAAGTCCCAAAAAGAGACTCGCGCCCAAGGTAATCATTCCTTCTTGGTAGTTACGTGATGAAACGTGAACGGGTTCTTTTTTCAAAACTGATCTCCGACTTATGAATTCAATTTCTTGGAAATGAAATGATCGACGGCGTATTTTCCACTACCCGTCACCGCCAAAATAGCGTATACAAGTAAATAAAGCAACGCTTTTTCTTTCACTTCAAGCGGATCGCCTGCGTGGGTTACAAAGGCAGCAATCAGCATGGTTACCAACAATCCGATTGTCGAAATGCGAAATGCAAGCCCTAAAATCATGCAGATAGACAAAACGACTTCTGTAAACACGGCTAAAATCAAACTGGTTTTCATACCCAAACCGATTGGGTCGGCAAATTGATAGTTGCCAGCCAATAATTCTTGCATTTTGGGCAAACCGTGCGTCAACATCATACAACTGATTACTACGCGCGCAAAAAGTAACGTTACATCCAAATACGCTGGATTAAAACTTGTTTGAAATAGCTTTTTCATAATGCTTTTTTATAGAATAGTCTTGTTCAACTGAAATCGTTGGGATTTGACATCGAGCAAAGCTGCAAAATTATAAAATTTGAGTCAAGGTCACTGTTAAACACGGGTTAATTTTCCCATTCCAATCCGATTTTTCCAATCGTTTTTCTCTCTTTTTTTGAGAAGCACCGTTTTGTTTGGTGCATGTTGCTGCTTCAGAAGGTCGTTTTGGGAATCGTGAGTTGTTCGCCGTTCAGTGTTTCGATGACTAATTTGTCGAGCTTCGCTTGGGTTATTCGCCATGCGATAAAGTCGCAAATATCGGAAAACGACGCAGCTGTTCGTCCATTTACGGATTTGATTTCTTGTCCGATAGTCAAGGAACTGCTTGTACTTGTTGCACGTAAGTTTTTGCCAACAAGTTGTAATTTGCCATCGATTAAATAGTAATCTGCGTCATAGCCTAACGTTGGTTCAACGACAAGCGTTCGCGGTTGTAGCCAATACATGTGCTCGCTGTTGTTTAGAATTACCATCGAAAATTGGTCTCTGAAAAAAGCGAGTCCGAGTTTTTTCTCTACATCGTCTTTGATGTTGACTTTGACGTGCGGAACGCTTAAACTTCCCAGTTGGATTGAATCAATGAAAAACGTGCGCATGTTCAAACCAACGGCGATGCTTGTCAGACCCAAGGATATCGTATTGGTTTCGATGACGCGTTGCTGTTTCAGTTGAATTTTCAGCGGTGTTTTCAATGCAGGTTCTTTTTTCGATGCTTCGAGTGTGCCCACGTATCCAAAGTCGATCAAACATTTTTTAAGCGTTTTATCGCCAATTTGTATATCCGTAAAATGACGGTTTTTGACAAAGTAGACCGACATCGATGACATGTCTGCACTTGGTGAGAAAGGCGTTTGCGAAACATAGGCTTGTTGGCGTTCAAAGTCAAATTTCCAGTTCAACTGATTGATCACGTCCCCGCCGAGTAAATAGAGTTGTTGACACGTCAAAAAAGGCATATCAAAAATGACACTTTCTACATTTGAAAAGCGGTACGAGCCGATTTGCATCGATTCAATTTTCCCATTCGACATGGTTTTACTTTCGTCGTTGCTGTCGCGTATATTTTTGTTGCCCGTTTTGGTCACGTTGGATTCAGCCACTTGCTTTGTATTCAACACGCCAATCCCAGCGCCGGTATCAAATGCAAATTTTGTTTTTACGCCGTTGAGTGATCCTTCAAATACAAGTAAGTTTGATTCCACGCTAAATTGCAAGGTGTCGACTCGGTTTTCTTGCGCAGTAGAAGTGTTGGAAAACGTTAGCGACACAGCAACAAAAAACGGTAATACGGAATTCTTCATCGAAACAGATTTTGCACAATGTTACATTTTTTAAATCGAAGTGCAGAGTAATCCGAGCCAAAATTTCTTCGTGAAGCGACGAGCAAACAAATGGGCTTATTTTTTGATTTATGTGTTAAAAATGAGTGATTTGTATTTATTTTTCTATTTTTAGAAAAACTTTAACACCATGCGATTGCAAACGATGCCTTTTTTATACTTTTTCTTCGCAATGGCGTTTGGAATTGTATTTGCGGATTATTTGAATCCCGATATGTACCTTTCGCTTGTGCTTTGCCTGAGCGTATTTGTTGTTTTTGTTACCATGCAATTTTTCAAGTTTGGTCGACAATCTGCAATTAATCGGGTTCAATTTGTACTTCCATTGCTTGTATTTTTTAGTTTAGGAATGACACTTTATCAGCTAGAAACAGCGCAAAATGATTCGTTTTCAATTGATAAAAATTACTTGCCCGGCGATCGAATAGTGGGAGAAGTCGTATCGATCGCAGCGGGAAAAACAGATTTTCGAAAATGCGAAATGGACGTAAAATTCATTATCAATTACAAAGATACGCTTCCTGCACGTGGACGTTTGTTGGTTTTTTTAGAGGATCCTGAGCGGGAAATGAAGCGAAAAGACATGTGTCTACTGAAGTCTGAATTGTCGTCGATTGTCAACAGCAAAAACCCAGGGGAATTTGACAGTCAATCCTATTGGAAACACAAATCCATTCATCAAAGTAGTTTTGTTTCCAGTGATAGCTACACGAAGGTAGGTGTTGCAGAATGGGAAATTATGGATTGGTTTATCGGCTTGCGCGAACATTTTGCAGCGGTGTTGGATACCTACTTGCAAGGAGATGAAAATGCAGTTGCAAAAGGACTAATCCTCGGTGATCGAAGTTCGATAGATGGAGAAGTAACGCGCAAGTTTGGCAATACCGGAGCAATGCACGTTTTGGCTGTTTCTGGACTCCATGTGGCGATTTTAGTACAGATTTTGACGTTCTTTTTTGGACTTTTCTCGCGGTGGATTTCCAAGAATCAAGCCTTGCTGTTGGCGCTGACAGTCGTTTGGATCTACGCAGCACTTACCGGACTCTCTACATCGGTAGTTCGTTCGGCATGGATGTTTACGATTTTGGCGGGAAGTACCTTGCTGGGGAGAAACTACAATGGATTCAATTCGTTGGCACTTTCCGCGGTGCTGATTTTAGTTTGGAATCCACACTTTCTTTACGACATTGGATTTCAGCTTTCTTATTTGGCAATGATTGGGATTTTCTTGTTCAACCGAAACCTTTCTGTCTTGTTTTATACCAAGTACAAATGGATTCAAGCCGCTTGGGATGGAACGATGGTAGGTATTGCTGCGCAAATCATGACGATTCCATTGACGTTGTATTATTTCCATCAGTTTCCCAATTATTTTATATTGACCAATTTGGGATTGATGGTTTTTTCATTTTTGGTTTTGGCACTTGGTATTGCCTTGTTTTCGATGTCGTTTTTTCCACCAGCGGCAAAGTTAATCGCTATGCTTCTCAGTTTTTCGATGTTTTTAATGCTATGGATCATCGATTTTGTGGATGCATTACCAGGTGCTGTTTCTACAGGCTTTGTCCTCCGGTTTTGGGAAGTTGTGTTGCTTTTTGCGCTAATTTTGGGATGTTACTGGGCAATTCAAAAGCAGCAGTTGAAGGTACTTTTCAGCGTGCTTGTCGGAGCGCTCCTGTGGGTTGGAGTTTTGGTTTTCGATCGATTTTCTAGAATGAACCAAACGCAAGTATGTTTTCTAAACACCAAAGAGATTACGTTCATTGTAAAACAGCGCGATCAAAATTTTTGTTTTTTTGCCAATAAGGAGGGAAACACCCGCAAAGTAGCTTTTGCAGCCGGAGCGTATGAAAAGATGTTTCCAGGAACGATGCATTATTTTGAGATTTCGCAAAAGAAAACGTCAACACTCCAATGCGGGAATTCTCGCATCTACATCGAACGAAAGCGTGGAGGATATCAAATTGAAGTGAATGAAGACAACTATTTTGTCGCTACGAGCGATCACTTTCAAGACCCGAAGGGAAAAGTAATCTATGCACCTTGGTTGAGCGCACCAAATGCTTCGTACCAATTGGCGACGGGGGCAGTTGTATTCCCCGCAAACTAATGCACGACTTCTTTTGAAATCAACTGTAGATAGGAATCGTATTTGAAAATGAACTGTTTTTTTACATACGTCGATTCGCCTATCTTCTGATTGTATTGGTATTCCACGAGGTAATAGTCGATTTTATCTTCGGTAGTTGACACTTGATCAACACGCAAAAAAACCGCATCCTTGTAGTCGATCACACCCGTGTGGCACGAACGCTTTGACAATTCCTGCAAAAACAACTGCTTCTCCAAACTGCGTTTGTTTTTCGCGATTTTCATCATGTTGAGTGTGTGAATAATAAAATCTTCTTTTTGTTTGCCAAACAATTGGGCTGCGCGTGTTTTGTAAATCAAATAGAAGTCATTTTCCTCTTGCGTGGGTTGAGGACTATTCCACATGAACGATTCATTCAGCACGTAATAACTATAAAAAATGCTTAGGTTACTCGGAATGACATACGATTCTTTGAACTCCACTTTTTGAATTTCGTTGCGTGAATTCAATGAAAATGTTCCCGAAAAAACTTCACTGATCGAATCAGACGAAAGGCTGAAAACGTGTTCTTCCATGTACAAGATGCGTGCAGTATCGTTTTGGCAAATCATGCGTTGAATGCCAATGTTTTCATCCAATCGAGCGTCGCGTTTTCCTGTGGATTCTAATCGATACTTGATTTCATACAGTGAATCTAATTTCGCAAATGAAGGCGGTTTTACAGTTACTGTCTGACCAAATGCGATCGACTTGTATTTTAAATTTTGGTCTTTAAATTCTTCTTGAATACGCGTTTCGATTGCTTTTTGGCGTTGCAATTGTCGGTTTTCTGGCGGAACTTGCGGGGTGTACTTCAAATCAGCACAGCCAACGAGGCTTAACAACATGGAAAATAAACCAATCACTTGAAAAATTCTGTACGAAATAACGTTTGTATGCATATTGAAAAAAATAGCTTGCGTTTCAAAGTTAAAAAAAAATCAGTAGCGAAACGGATTCTAGCAGCTCTTAACATTTCCTTTTCGTTTTTGTTGTGAAATATTAAGTTAGCGCACAGTTTACATGAACAAAAACCAAGAAATGTTTCTGGATTGCGAAGCGAATGTTAATCCAATATTAACAAACTGTATTTTTTGAGTCGTTTTACCATCCTGAATTAATAATCTATTAATCTTGGTTTAACAGCCTCCTAAAGCATTAGCCTGAACTTTGCATCGTAAAATAAATCACAAATAAAATGAAATTAAATTTCTATTTGACGCTAATTATCAGTTTGTTTTTTAGTGCTGTTTTTGCACAAAATTCAGGGATTTCTGGGACAGTAACAGACGAAACCGATGCGACTTTTCCAACCGTGTTGGTTTTTCTGAATGAAAGTACCGTTCCTGTGCGAACAGACATTGATGGGAATTTCAAAATCAACGTTGCGGCAGGTAAGCACACATTGACGTTCAAGTCTAAAGAATACAACACACAAGTATTCAAAGATATCGTTGTTAAAAATGGCGGATATACGGTCTTAAATGTGAAAAGGCTTCCTACAGTAACGGAGATGGAAACGTTTGTGATTACTGGTACGATGGATAAAAGCGGTACCGCAAGCTTGGAGAAAGAAAAGCAAAACAGTGCAACGGTTTCCGACGGTACGTCTTCGGAGGAAATGAAAAAGCGTCCGGATGCGAAAGCAAGCGATGCCTTGAAACGTATCAGTGGAGCAAGTATTCAAGACAACAAATTTGTGGTGATCCGCGGGTTGAGTGATCGATACAATGCCGCGTTTATCAACGGAGCTCCACTTCCAAGTTCTGAGAGCGACAAGAAAGCGTTTTCGTTCGATATTTTTCCGTCAATGATGTTAGAAAACATTATCATTCTGAAGACGGCTACGCCCGATCTTCCGGGAGAATTTGCAGGCGGGGTGATCAATATCAACACACGTAGTCCACGGGATACTAATTTTCAATCCATTTCGTTGGGTACCTCGTTCAATACCTTGACCACATTTAAAACATTCAAAACATACGAAGGTGGAAAATTAGATTGGTTAGGTCTCGACAACGGTGCACGCGGTTTGGCTTCTTCAATTCCGTCGACTCAAGAGTTTTCAACGTTAAGTGCTTCGGAAAAAGGGAGATTGGCACAAGAGGTAACTCCTTCATGGGCGATCGATTCGCGCAAAGCACTCCCGAATTTGAACTTGCAATATGCATTGGGTCGAAACATCAAAATCAAAGAGCAAAAAATTGGGATGGTGTTCGCCTACACGTATCAGAATAATTTCAACACAAACTCAAACATTCGAAGAGAATACGAAGAGCAAGCAGCAGGCGTTGTGTTGAGATCAGAATTGAAAGACAGCGTGTTTGTGCAATCAATTTTGAATAGTGGATTGTTAAATTTCTCGTACGATATCAACTCGAAGAATAAGTTGAAATTTAAAAATTTGATGAGTATCAATTCCGATGATCGTGTCAACATTCGAAACGGAGTTCGTGAGTTGGACAACGACCCACATCAGTTTGAAAAATCTTCTAACCGTTGGTTTACACAAAATGTTTTGTTTAGTTCGCAGCTAGAAGGATCACACGAAATTGCAGATTCTAAATTGAAATTCAATTGGAATTTGGGATACAGTGATGTCAATCGAAATGTTCCAAACATGCGCAGAGTTGTATACCAAAAAACAGCACTAGACGAAGCGGATACTTCGGAAGCGTATACGGCAATTGTTCAAAACAATGGTACTATCCCAACAGCTGCGGGAAATATGTTTTGGTCGGAGACAAAAGAAAAAATTTACAGTGCAAAATATGATTTAGTCATTCCAGTTGAATTGAATAAGACCAAAATTGACTTCAAAATTGGAGGAATGCAACAATTCAGAACACGTGATTTTTCGGCGCGCAATTTAGGTTTCTCGCGTTTGAAAACATCGTCTATCGCTTTTGACAACAGCTTGCTTCTACTTCCAGAGGATCAAATCTTTGCTCCAGAGAATTTAGGTGTTTTAGCGAATGGAATGGGAGGTTTCAAGTTGGAAGAAGCGACAAAGGTGAGCGATAATTACCAAGCGTCTTCCATGTTGAATGCTGGTTTTTTGATGTTCGATACAAAAATCAAAGAGAAATTTAGATTTGTGGGAGGTGCGCGTTTAGAAGCATACAATCAAGTATTTTCATACATCGAATCCGGGACGAACATTGCACGTAGAATCGATACAACAGTGGTCGACATCTTGCCTTCGTTGAATTTTATCTATTCCATCAACAAGAAAATGAACTTGCGATTGAGTTACTACAAAACACTTTCTCGCCCTGAATTTAGAGAGTTGGCGCCTTTTGCCTTCTACAATTTCGCGATGGACAACATCTTGTCGGGTAATCCAAACTTGAAAAGAGCGCTGATTGATAACATGGACGTTCGATACGAAATTTTCCCAGGAGCTGGTCAAGTATTCAGTATCTCTGGATTCTACAAGCAATTTACAAACCCGATTGAGTTGGTCAACCGAACAGGTGTTTCGGGCGCAAGTGAATTGTATTACACCAACGTTGATAAAGTAATCAACTACGGTACTGAGTTGGAATACCGAATCAAATTAGGTGTTTTCTTCGGAGATTCATTGAAATCTAACGGAATTTTGGAAAACACAACCTTGTATACCAATCTAGCCTTGATCCAGTCAAAAGTGGATATCAGTAACGTCAATGGTGCTATTGGAAATTCTCGACCACTGCAAGGGCAATCTCCATACATCGTAAATGCTGGTTTGCAATACACCAATCCACGAACGAATTTGACTGTAAGTGCTTCTTACAACGTGGTAGGACGAAGAATTTACATTGTTGGAAATGTGCAAGAACCAGACGTGTGGGAGAACCACCGAAATGTGATCGATCTTCAAATTTCAAAGACATTTTTGGATAAGCAATTGGAATTGAAGTTGAACGTACGTGATTTATTGGCGCAAAAATTAATTTTCTACCAAGATTTGAATCAAAACAAAAAGTACGACGACGGTGTCGATAACAGATGGCAAGAAACGACCTTTGGTCAAACCATTTCATTTAGCGCAAGTTATACATTCTAAAAAACCATGTTACCAGTGTATGTATTGATGTGCGTAGGCTGGTAACATCTACATAACCTAAACATAAAGCATCTGTAATGTTTCGTTAATTATTAAGCAAGATTCAAGCAGTTACTTTGCATCAAATAAAAAGATAGAAAAATGAAAAAGATTTACTTAAGTTTAGCTTCCTTGTTGGTTGGTTCGATGTTGAATGCACAAAGCGCATTTTGGACAGCAACGACATACAAAGGTGCATTTCCAGTGACAGACAATACAACAGCAACAGATTGGACAAGTGGGTGGGCGAATTTCGATCCAGAGAACACGGTTTACGGAGCAGCGACAACAACAGTTTCTTCTGATATTACAGCAAACACAACGTGGAGTGGAATCGTTTTGTTGCAAAACAAAGTGTATGTTAAAAATGGTGCAACATTGACCATCATGCCAGGAACGATCATCCGTGGTGACAAAAATTCGCAAGGATCTTTGATTATTACGAAAGGAAGTAAAATCATGGCGGAAGGTACGCAAACGAATCCAATCGTGTTTACATCCAACGAATCTGTTGGAAACAGAGCAGAAGGAGATTGGGGAGGTTTAGTAATCCTTGGAAAAGCAGTAAATAATCAACCAGGTGGAATTGCGAACATTGAAGGAATTGCTCCAACTTCCGATACAGAATTTGGTGGAACAGATGATAACGATAACTCTGGAAAATTGAAATACATCCGTATTGAGTTTGCAGGAATCGCATTGCAACCAAACAAAGAAATCAACGGAATCACTTTTGGTTCGGTTGGAAAACAAACCGAAGTAGATTTTATCCAAGTGTCTTTTTCAGGGGATGATTCTTTTGAATGGTTTGGTGGAACAGTAGATGCAAAACACTTGATCGCTTACCGTGGATTAGACGATGATTTTGATACCGATTTCGGTTACAGAGGTCGCGTTCAGTTTGGTTTGATCATTCGCGACAAAGATTTGTCGGATGCGGCTGGAGATTCAAACGCATTTGAATCAGATAACGATGCAACAGGTTCTGTAGCACAACCATTGACAGCAGCTGTTTTCTCAAACATTACAATCGTAGGTCCAAAAGGAGACGGAACAACGGCATTGCCAACAGGAGAGAAGTTTGAAAAATCATTTAGAATTCGTCGAAACTCTGCGATTTCGGTTTTCAATTCGATCACAACAGGATGGGAAAAAGGATTATCAATTGAAGGAGCTTCTACGGAAGACAACATCACGGGAGATACATCCGTTTTTGCAAATAACCTATTGGTTAACTATGCAGCAGGTTCAAATGCTGTAACGGGTGCTGCTAGTTTCTACTCAACTTTCTTTGGAGCTGACAACAACGATTCGACAAAAACAGTTACGCAAGTAAACTGGGTAAATCTTTTCCCAGCGTTGGGTACAAAACCAGATGCACGTTTGAATTCAGGTTCAACAGCAGCAACTGGAGCAAGCTTTACAAATGGTAAATTCACAGGTGGTTTCTTAGCAACTGAAAACGTGGAAGCTTTTACAGATTTGGCTATTTACCCGAATCCAGCACAAACGGAAGTGAATTTTGCGATTGCGTTGCAAGATGCAGCTGAGGTAGAAATCGTTCTTTTTGACATGACAGGGAAGATGGTCTTGAAAGGATTCAACGGTACGATGAATGCAGGAGCAAACAACGTACAATTGAATGTGCAAGACTTGACAGCTGGAATGTACAATGCAGTGATTTCGTCTAAATCAACCGTTAAAAACGTACGATTGGTTATTACAAAGTAATCCAATTGATTCAATATGTTGAAGGCTATCCATTGAGTTGGGTAGCCTTTTTCGCGTTTGCTCCAATGTACGT
>JACCDZ011353780.1_pt1 | contig 15012 bp, 12 predicted proteins | sample 7449551 | NCBI WGS metagenome assembly JACCDZ01 (sample SAMN15323452, study PRJNA562643) | freshwater metagenome | isolation source: river surface water | place: USA:Blue River Watershed | collected 2017-08-18 | reverse complement strand
TGAAGAAGCTCGACCCGATCAATTACAGCGGCACCCACCATATCGGCAAGACCGGCATCGAGCGCTTCTACGAGGACGACCTGCACGGCGAGGTGGGCTATGAGGAAGTCGAAACCAACGCCCGCGGTCGCGTACTGCGGGTACTCAAGCGCACCGACCCGATCGCCGGCAAGGATGTCCATCTGAGTATCGATTCACGCTTGCAGGCAGCCGCCGAGGCCGCCATGACTGGCCGGCGCGGCGCGCTGGTAGCGATCCAGCCCGCCACCGGCGACGTGCTAGCCATGGTCAGCGTGCCGGGCTTTGACCCCAATCCCTTTGTCACCGGTATCGGCTTCAACGCCTACAAGGAGCTGCGCGACTCGATCGACCAGCCGCTGTTCAATCGGGCGTTGCGCGGTCTTTACCCGCCAGGCTCGACCATCAAACCGATGGTAGCGGTCGCCGGGCTGGATGCCGGGGTGATCACGCCGGCAAGCCGCGTCTACGATCCGGGCTTCTACCAACTGGCCGGGCACAGCCACAAATACCGCAACTGGAACCGTGACGGTGATGGCTCGGTGAACATGGAGTGGGCCATCATGCGCTCCAACGACACCTATTTTTACGATACGGCGCACAAGCTCGGCATTGACCGTCTGCACAGTTATCTGAGCCGGTTCGGCATTGGGCAGCGAGTGTCGCTGGACATGTACGAAGAGGCTGCCGGCCTGATGCCTTCGCGGGAGTGGAAACGTGCCCGCTACCGCCAGCCGTGGTATCCGGGCGAAACGCTGATTCTCGGCATCGGTCAGGGCTACATGCAGGCCTCACCGCTGCAACTGGCCCAGGCCACGGTTCTGATGGCCAACCACGGCAAATGGATCCGTCCCCACCTGGCGAAAAAAATCGGCGACACCCCGCCGGTCGACGCCAACCCGCTGCCGGATATCGTCCTGCGCGACCCCAAGTTCTGGGATTATCCGAACTTCGGCATGCAACAGGTGCTGCATGGACCGCGCGGCACAGCCGCCAAGGTCGGTGCCACAGCGGCTTACCGGATTGCCGGCAAGAGCGGAACGGCACAGGTCGTGGCGATCAAGCAGGGTGAAAAATATGACCGCTCCAAGCTCAACGAACGGCATCGTGATCACGCCCTGTTCGTTGCTTTCGCCCCGGCCGACAATCCGCAAATTGCCGTGGCTGTGATGGTGGAAAACGGCGAATCCGGCTCGGGAGTGGCCGCGCCGATCGTCAAACAGGTGCTCGACAGCTGGCTGCTCGATGAGCAGGGCCAGCTCAAAGCCGAGTATCGCCTGCCCAGCCAAGACGTCACGCAGAGCCCGTCACCATGAATGGTAACTTTGACCGCAGCATGTCGACTGAAGATGTCCTGCGCCGGCGCGCTACGCCGCTGCAGAAGCTGCATATCGACGGCTGGCTGTTGCTGATCCTGCTGACCCTGGCCTGTTGCAGCCTGTTCATTCTGTATTCAGCCAGTGGCAAGAACATTGACTTGCTGCTCAAGCAGGCCAGTTCATTCGGTATCGGCCTGACCGGCATGTTCATCATTGCGCAGATCAATCCCCAGCTGATGGCGCGCTGGGTGCCGCTGGCCTATCTGGGCGGAGTGGCTCTGCTGCTGGCCGTAGAAGTCGCCGGCCATACGGCGATGGGTGCCACGCGCTGGATCAATATCGGCGGAATCATGCGTTTCCAGCCGTCGGAATTCATGAAAATCATCATGCCGGCGACCATTGCCTGGTACCTGGCCAAACAGAACCTGCCGCCCAGACTGCTGCACATCTGCATCACGCTGCTGCTGATCGGTGTGCCGTTCGTGCTGATTCTGGTGCAGCCCGACCTGGGCACTTCGCTGCTGGTGCTTGCCTCCGGCGCGTTCGTGCTGTTCATGGCCGGCCTGCAATGGCGCTGGATCATCGGCGCGCTGGCCGCGCTGGTGCCTGTGTGCATCGGCATGTGGTACTTCGTACTGCGCGAGTACCAGAAGCAACGGGTACTGACCTTTCTCGACCCCGAAAGCGATCCGCTGGGCACCGGCTGGAACATCATCCAGTCCAAAGCCGCCATTGGTTCTGGCGGCGTCTGGGGCAAGGGCTGGCTGCTGGGAACCCAGTCCCATCTGGACTTTCTGCCGGAAAGCCATACCGACTTCATCATCGCCGTGCTGGCCGAAGAGTTCGGCATGGTCGGGGTCTGCTTGCTGCTGATGATTTACTTGCTGCTGATTGCGCGCGGCCTTTACATCACCGCTCAGGCGCAGACACTGTTCGGCAAGCTGCTGGCCGGCGGACTGACCATGACCTTCTTTGTATACGTGTTTGTTAACATTGGCATGGTCAGCGGGCTCCTGCCCGTGGTCGGTGTGCCACTGCCCTTTATCAGCTACGGCGGCACCTCGCTGGTGACGCTGCTCAGCAGTTTCGGAATACTGATGTCTATTCACACCCATCGCAAATGGATCGCCAAAGTCTGATGAGTACGTGCTCTATGCCAAAACCACTGCATGCATTGCTGCGCAACACCGCCATGGGCTGTATGGCGATGATGCTCGGCGCCGTCGCACAGGCCAGTGACTACGGGGACTCACCACAAGTTGCTGAACTGATCAATGAAATGACCCGTGATCACGGCTTCGCCGCCGAGCAGCTGAGCGCGCTGTTCGCCCAGGCTGAGCGCAAGCAGGCCATTCTCGATGCGATTTCGCGCCCGGCCGAAAAGGTCAAGCCATGGAAAGACTACCGGCCGATTTTCATCACCGATGCGCGCATCAACAAGGGCGTGAAATTCTGGCAGGAAAATACCCAGGCCCTGGCAAGGGCGGAAAAGGAATACGGCGTTCCGGCGCAGGCGATTGTGGCCATCATCGGTGTGGAAACCTTCTACGGCGGCAACACCGGCAGCTGGCGGGTGATCGATGCCCTCTCCACCCTGTGCTTCGACTACCCGCCACGCGCGCCCTTCTTCTGCCAGCAGCTCAAGGAGTATCTGCTGCTGGCGCGCCAGGAGCAGATCGATCCGCTGACGACCAAGGGTTCCTACGCCGGCGCCATGGGCCTGCCACAATTCATGCCGAGCAGCTTCAGAGCGTACGCCGTGGACTTCGATGGTGACGGTCATATCAATATCTGGACCAACCCGACCGATGCCATCGGCAGTGTCGCCAACTACTTCAAGCAACATGGCTGGACGCCGGGCGCTGCGGTGGTCAGCCGCGCCAGCATCTCGGGTGACCGGGCCGCCGAGGGGTTGACCGTTGGTATCGAGCCGACCCTGACCATGGGCCAGTTACGCGAACTCGGCTGGAGCAGCAGCAACGCCGTGCGTGACGACCAGAAAGTCACCGCCTTCCGCTTCGATGGCGCCGATGGTGAAGAGTACTGGCTCGGATTGCCAAATTTCTACACAATCACCCGCTACAACCGCAGCTCGATGTACGCCATGGCGGTTTACCAGCTGTCCGAGGCTCTGCTGCAAGCCAAAGGAACCCCTTGATGACCGGCTACGCCCGTTTCCCTGCACTGGTTTTGCTTGGCCTGCTGGTGGCCAGCTGCACCAGCAGCCGCGCGCCCGAGCCGGTTGTACAGCCGGCTGACAGCCTTTCCGGCCCGCTGGATTACTCGCGACCGCACCGTGATGGCGCGCCCTGGTGGGACGTCGACGTGTCACGCATCCCCGACGCGGTACCGATGCCCCACAACGGCAGATACAAGTCCACCTCCTACAGTGTGCTGGGCAAGACCTACTACCCGATGAATGACGCCAGAAGTTACCGTGCAACCGGCACGGCCTCCTGGTATGGCACCAAGTTTCATGGCCAGGCCACGGCCAATGGCGAGGCCTATGATCTCTATGGCATGACGGCTGCCCATAAAACGCTGCCTCTGCCCAGTTACGTGCGGGTCACCAATCTGGAGAATGGCAAGAGCGTGATCTTGCGGGTCAATGATCGCGGCCCGTTCTATTCCGATCGCATCATTGATTTGTCGTTCGCCGCCGCGAAGAAACTCGGCTATGCGGAGAGCGGCACCGCCCGGGTTCAGGTTGAAGGGATCGATCCGCATGAATGGTGGGCACAACAGGGCCGCCCGGTGCCGCTGGTACTGGCCCAGCCACCTCGCCTCGCAGCGCCGGTCAGCAGTGATCCGGCCACGCCTGTGGCAGCGCAGACCGAAGCCTATCTGCCGCCGCCCGACCAGCATGCAGCCGCCGTGCTGCCGGCCCAGATCGACTCAAAAAAAAACGCTTCAGTCGCAGCTACTGGCCTGTTTCTCCAAGTTGGAGCCTTCGCCAATCCGGACGCTGCGGAACTGCTGAAGGGCAAGCTGAGCACGCTGGCCAGTGTCCCGGTTTTCATCAACTCGGTGACGCTCAACCAGCAAATCCTGCACCGGGTACGCCTGGGCCCCATCAGCACGCAGGATGAAGCCGCGCAATTGCAGAACAGTATTCGCATGGCCAATCTTGGTCAGCCGACGCTGGTCCGCCTCTGAGCACGAACACCGCACAAAAGTTTGCCTGCAAGGGCCTGTTTGACCATTAGCCAACCCCGAGAACCCGATGAACATCTCCCGTTTTACGCAACAACTGACATTGCTTGCTTCCCTGTTTCTGGCCGCCCATGTACACGCAGCACCCGCCATTCCGGCTCCGCCGGAACTCGCCGCCAAATCCTACGTGCTGATGGATGCCGCCAGCGGCCAGATCCTGCTGGAGAACAATGGCGACCAGCGCCTGCCGCCGGCCAGCCTAACCAAACTGATGACCTCCTACATCGCCACCCTGAAGATCCGCGACGGCGCCATCGGCGAAAATGATCCGGTTCCGATCAGCGAGCACGCCTGGCGCACTGGCGGCGCGGCCTCCGGTGGCTCAACCATGTTCCTGCCGCTCAACAGTCAGGTGCCGGTTGACGCCCTGCTGCACGGAATCATCATCCAGTCCGGAAACGACGCCAGCATTGCCATTGGCGAGTACATCGCGGGCAGCGAGGAAGGCTTCGCCGACCTGATGAACAAGACCGCCGAAGAGTTGGGCATGAAGAACTCCCACTTCATGAACGCCACCGGTTTGCCGGATCCCGAGCACTATTCCAGCGCCCATGACATGGCCATCCTGGCCCGCGCCATTATCAAGGAAGACCCCGAACACTACGCGATCTACGCGCAGAAGGATTACACCTACAACAACATCAAGCAGGGTAACCGCAACCTGCTGATCTACCGCGACAAGACCGTCGACGGACTGAAGACCGGTCACACCGAGGAAGCCGGCTACTGTCTGGTTGCTTCCGCTGTGCGTGATGGCACCCGGCTGATCGCTGCCGTGTTCGGCACGGCCAGCGAGTCGGCCCGCGCCAACGAAACCCAGAAACTGCTGACCTACGGTTTCCGTTACTTCGAGAGCAAGACCTTCTACCAGAAGGATCAGCAACTGGCTAAAGCCAAGGTGTGGAAGGGCGCCAGCGAGCAGGTCAGCATCGGCCTGGCCCAGGATCTGACACTGACGCTGCCGAAAGGTCAGGTAGAAAAACTGCAGGCCACGATGCACATCGACCCGGTGCTGGTCGCACCACTGGCCAAGGGCGCTGCCGTCGGCAAAGTGGAGATCACCCTGGAGGGTCAGGTGCTGCACAGCGCCAACCTGGTCGCCCTTGAGGCGGTAGAAGAAGGCAGCCTGTTCCGTCGCTTGTGGGATGGCATTCGCCTGTTTTTCTTCAACCTGTTCAACTAAGGAACCGGGCCGCCCCCGCGCGGCCCGGCCGAACTCTTCGCAGGTACACACATGTCAGACACCGAAGTGCAGGCACCGAAAATCGAATTCCCCTGCCCGCGCTATCCAATCAAGATCATCGGCGAAGCGGGCGACGGTTTCACCGAGTGCGTCGTGGCGATCATCCAGCGCCACGCGCAGGATTTCGACAGTACATGCCTGAGCGTGCGCGACAGCAAAAACGGTCGTTACCTCTCGGTGCAGGTGCTGATCACCGCTACCGGCGTGGATCAGTTGCAATCCATTCACAACGACCTGCGCGCCACCGGCCGCGTGCACATGGTGTTGTAATGCGTTCCTCCCCGGCTCAGGTACCCGGCTTGGACACACTCGGTTTCCGCGAGCTGGGCAACGCAGATTACGAGCCGGTGTGGCGCGCCATGCAGCGCTTTACCGACACCCGCGACAGCGGCACCGCCGATGAAGTCTGGCTGCTGGAGCACCCTCCGGTGTTCACTCAAGGGCAGGCAGGCAAAGCCGAGCACCTGTTGTTTCCCGGCGACATTCCGGTGGTGCAGGTCGACCGTGGCGGCCAGGTGACTTACCACGGCCCGGGCCAGCTGGTCGGTTACCTGATGCTCGATGTACGGCGTTCGGGACTGGGGGTGCGCGATCTGGTATCACGCATCGAGCAATGCCTGATCGAACTGCTGGCCAGCTACGGCGTCAGCGCCAATGCGCGCCCTGATGCACCGGGCGTTTACGTCAACGGCGCGAAAATCGCTTCGCTCGGCCTGCGCATCCGCCGCGGCTGTTCCTTCCATGGGCTGGCGCTGAATGTCGACATGGATCTGCAACCCTTTCACCGCATCAATCCTTGCGGGATGGCCAACCTGCCCATGACCCAGTTACGTGACCTGGTCGGCGCGGTAACCATCCACGAGGTTCAGTCGCGCCTGCGCGCACAACTGGTTCAATCGCTTGGTTATACCGGGCATATAACCCTCACTGAAGGGCTGGAATTGACATGAGCACAGCAGAAACCAAGGGCAATGGCCCGATCAAGGTGGAAACCGGCGTCAAGTTGCGCGGCGCCGATAAAGTCGCGCGCATACCGGTCAAGATCATTCCCACCGAAGAACTGCCGCGCAAACCGGAGTGGATCCGTGTGCGCCTGCCGGTCTCCCCGGAGGTCGACCGCATCAAGCAATTGCTGCGCAAACACAAGCTGCACAGTGTCTGCGAAGAGGCCGCCTGCCCGAATCTGGGTGAGTGCTTCTCCGGCGGCACCGCCACTTTCATGATCATGGGCGATATCTGCACCCGCCGCTGCCCGTTCTGTGATGTCGGCCATGGCCGGCCCAAAGCGCTGGACGCCGACGAGCCGCACAACCTGGCGGTGGCAATTGCCGAATTGCGCCTGAAGTACGTGGTGATCACCTCGGTAGACCGCGACGACCTGCGTGACGGCGGCGCCCAGCATTTTGCCGATTGCCTGCGCGAAATCCGTCGTCTGGCACCGGGCACCCAACTGGAAACGCTGGTTCCGGATTACCGCGGGCGCATGGACATCGCCCTCGACATCACCGCCAGCGAGCCACCGGATGTGTTCAACCATAATCTGGAAACCGTGCCACGCCTGTACAAGGCGGCGCGCCCGGGCTCTGATTTTGAGTGGTCGCTGGACCTGCTGGAGAAGTTCAAGCAGCGCGTTCCCGGCGTACCGACCAAGTCGGGCCTGATGCTCGGATTGGGCGAGACCGATGAAGAAGTCATTGAGGTGATGCAGCGCATGCGCGAACACGAGATCGACATGCTGACTCTGGGCCAGTACCTGCAGCCATCGCGCAGCCACCTTCGAGTTGAGCGCTTCGTTCACCCGGACACCTTTGCCTGGTTCGCCGAACAGGGCACCCGCATGGGCTTCAAGAATGTCGCCTCCGGTCCGCTGGTACGTTCTTCCTATCATGCTGATGAACAAGCCAAGGCAAACAAATGACGGGCATCAACGCTTGACTACGTGGTTTTGACCCATACTGCCCCATCGCTAACCTGATAACGAGAACACTCCATGAAAAAGCACAGCCACACCATTGAAGCTCTGGCTTCAGAAGACCAACCCTCGGCAAAGCTCAGCAACAAGGACTATGAGAAGCAGCTGCGCAACCTGCATGTTGAACTGGTCAAGTTGCAGCAGTGGGTTGTAGAAACGGGCGCCAAAGTCATTGTGGTTTTCGAAGGCCGCGACGGTGCAGGCAAGGGCGGCACCATCAAAGCGCTGACCGAGCGGGTCAGCCCGAGGGTCTTCCGCGTCGTGGCTCTGCCGACCCCGACCGAGCGTGAAAAGAGCCAGATGTATGTACAGCGCTATATCAAGCACTTTCCTGCGGCTGGTGAAATCGTCATTTTCGACCGTAGTTGGTATAACCGTGCCGGCGTCGAGCGCGTTATGGGCTTTTGCAGCGAAGAAGAAGCCAAGGGCTTCCTCGAGCAGGTTTCCGCTTTCGAAAAGAACATGATCAAGTCGGGCATCCTCGTGCTCAAGTACTGGCTGGAAGTCAGCCCCGAAGAGCAGACCAGGCGTCTGGAGGACCGCATTGATGACGGCCGCAAGACCTGGAAACTGTCACCGATGGACATCAAGTCCTACACCCGCTGGGACGATTACACCAAATGCCGCGATGAAATGTTTGCCGCCAGCGATACCGCTTGGGCACCTTGGTTCGTCGCGCGCTCCGAAGACAAGAAACGGGTGCGCCTGAATCTGATCACCCACCTGCTCAGCCAAATACCTTATGAGGAAATTGTGCAGCCGAAGGTCAAGCTGCCCAAGCGCAAGGTCAATAAAAGCAAGCCAAGCAACTACCCCTTCCACTACATCGCAGAACCGTTCTGACTGGTTCGAGTCTGCTGCAGGCAAGTCCGCAACAGACTGATCACTAGAGCAACTTTTGCGGTGGCAATGGCAGGTTCATTCTCTCCACTTCGCGCACGGTCTGACTGAGCAACTGATCAGCCTGCACCGGCCCGAAGTGTTCACATAATCCGCCATAGATAAGACTGAGCAACGTTCGCAACTGCTGGATATCCAGTGAAATGCGCGCTAGCCCACCTCCTTGCTCAAGCCAGGCGCGCAAGCGCAAACGTAACTCGGTTTCAGCACTGACTTTCGCCAGATTGCTGGAGACCAATCGCCGAAAGGCAAATAATTGGGACTCCGGCAGCGCAGCAAACAACCGCGCACTGAGTGCCTCGAAAGTCTGTCTGGCCTGAGTGTCCAACCCGCTGACCTCTTCTGCCCCGGCGCCGGCACCTTTGCGCCAGGCCTCCAGTTGCACCAGCGGATCAGGCAGCAGGGCCGCAGCTGGCCCGTTCATGATGGTGATCAATTCCCGATACAGACTGGCGCGTTCAAGCTTATGGTTGCAACGCTTGGCGACTTCGGCCAGAAACTCGTTGAGCGCGAAAGCCGGCCTCTCTGCGTAATGGGCTTCCCAGAAAGACATGATCGGCAACAGCTCTGTCTCCGGCAGGTATCTGGAGAGCCCCGTATAAATCACGCGCCGTCGAGTGACCAGACTCATATCAGCTTCTCCGTCCCAGTTCGCTGGCATCGAATGTCACAGACTGGGAAAACTCCGGATAACCGCTTTCGGCATGCTCGGAAAAATCCAGACCGCGCTGCTCGTGCTGCATCGGCACACGCAGGCCGATGGTTTTCGCCAGCGCAAAGTACATCAGCAAGGCCAGCGGGAATGCCCAGATAAAGGCGACTGCCGAGCCCAGCAACTGAATCATCACGCGATCCGGATTGAACAGGTCGCCGCTGAAGAACAGGCCCGCTGCCACAGTGCCCCAGACCCCAGCCATGCCATGTACCGGCACCGCCCCGACCACGTCATCCAGACGCAGGGTATCCATCAGTGCCATGCCATACACCACCACAAAGCCGGCAATCAGACCGGTGAGAATGGCAAATCCGGGAGCCATGCTGGCGCAACCGGCGGTAATACCCACCAGGCCACCCAGCGCACCATTGACGGTAGTGGTCAGCAGAATCGGGCTGGATGTCGAGCGCAGGGCCAGCACCGCACCCACTGCACCGGCCGCTGCAGCCAGATGGGTGTTCAGGGCAATCAGGCCAAGACTGACGTCAACCTTGAGCGTGCTGCCGGCATTGAAACCAAACCAGCCCACCCACAGGATAAAGGTGCCGAGGGTCACCAGACTCAGGTTATGTCCCGGAATCAAACGCGGGCTGCCATCGGGGGCGAAGCGACCCAAACGCGGTCCCAGCACCAGAATACCGGCCAGTGCACACCAGGCACCGACGCTGTGCACCACCGTCGAGCCGGCAAAGTCGATGAAGCCCAGTTTGGCCAGCCAGCCCTGCCCCCCGTACGCACCGCCCCACGCCCAGCTGCCGAACACCGGATAAATCACCCCGCAGATGATCACTGCGCCGGCCAGATAGGCGCCATAACGGGTCCGTTCCGCCATCGCGCCACTGGCGATGGTCGCCGCAGTAGCCGCGAACATCATCTGGAACAGCAGAAAGGTGAAATCCCAGGGCGCTCCGCTGTCGGGGGCGAAATGACTCTGGCCAATCCAGCCCGTCAGGTTGCTGCCAAACATCAGGCCAAAACCCACCAGCCAGAAGACCAGACTGCCCACTGCGCCATCCATGAAGTTTTTCATCATCACGTTGACGGCGTTCTTGGCCCGCGACATGCCGCTCTCGAGCAGCGCGAAGCCGGCCTGCATAAAGAACACCAGCGCACTGGCCGTCACCACCCAGGCCGTGTTGATGGCCTCGTCACTGGCGGCCTGCGACAGCGGTGCAACCCCCATAAGTGCGAGAAATAACAGATGCCGTTTCATGAAGCGCCCCTAGCTGATGCGATATGCAGGGGCATTTGCAACTCTTGCGCCAACCCCTGGAGCAGCCATGAGCAGTTGATCAGAAGGGGCTTCCCAGGGGTCAGGGGCTGGCGCTCGCGCAGCAAATTGGTGCAAATAAATCGTCCCGCACCAGGAATGCTGCGGTTGAAAAACACTTATCCGCGCGACACCTGCTTGCCCGGAGTACGGCTCTGCGCCAGCACCTGAGCAACCTCGGCGGCAGGCATGACGGTCACGCGCACCTCCGGATCATGGCTGCCCCCGCCCAGAATCACCCCGCGAAGGGGTGAAACGTCGGCGAAATCCCGCCCCCAGGCCAGGGTGATGTGTTCCAGATCCGGCAAGACGTTGTTGGTGGGGTCAAAATCCACCCAGCCCAGTCGCGGGCAGTACACCGACACCCAGGCGTGCGACGCATCCGCGCCGATCATGCGCGGCTGGCCGGCAGGGGGATGCGTCAGCAGATAGCCGCTGACATAGCGCGCCGAAAAACCGCGTGCGCGCAGGCAGGCCAGCATCAGGTGAGCAAAGTCCTGACACACCCCTCGGCGTTTCTCCAGCACCTCCTGCAACGGCGTAGCCACCAGCGTGGCTTCGCTGTCAAAGGTGAATTCGCTGAAAATCTTGCCCATCAGCGCCTCTACCGCCTGCAGATAAGGTCGCTGCGGGGTAAAGCAGTCAGTGGCGTAATCGGCAAAGGCCTGTTTGAGCCTGACAAAGGGCGACTCGACCCGAAAGCGGGCGGCCTCCAGCGCCTCGTCATCGAGCGCTCCGCCGTGGTAGGCGAGTTGCTCACACACCGCCTCCCATGGCGGTGAGTCAGCCAGATTGTCCGGCGCATGGGCAAACACCTCGACCAGCAACCGCGCATTGACTTGCAAAGCATCGTGCGGCCGCTCAAACGCCAGCCGACTCATGGGGTTGCCAAATACATCCGCGCCGTCCTGACGCTGACTGGGCGACGGCAGAATCTCCAGTTCACGGATCAGGCAACGTTGCGCGCTGCTTTCTCGCGGCCACAGATGCGCCAACTGTTGCGCCAGCGACACCGCAGCGGCATAGCGGTAATGGGTGTCGTGGAAGATCTGGTAGCGCCGGCTGCTGGTCATAAAAATCTCAAGAAGAAAGCGTCTGCTGGCTGACGTCGTCGACATGGGCAAAGTGGCGCAGCGCCAGCCGGTCTGACAACAGACCGGCCCCGGCCGAAATCGCCTGCAATCTGTCAGCCAACCCCTCCAGCACCGCCTGTACGCCGTCATCGCCGAACAACGCCTGTTGATCCAGGCTGGCCAGATCAAAGGCCAGCAACTGTTCGCCCAGCGCCAGCAGCGGATTTTCCTGCGGCATGGCAAAGCGCTGATCCAGTTGTGCCAGCGAGCGCTGCAGCGCCATTAGCAGGAACGCCAGAGAATGCGGGTTTTGCGTGTCGAGCAGCAGCAAATCCAGCACCGGAATCAATTGCGGTACGGCCAGATAACGGGTGCGGTAGGTGATGATGCTGTTGCCCAGCTCGAGCAACCATTCCAGTGCCGCCTGATCCCGTGCACCGTCGCTGCGCAGGAACTCTGCCATGCTGTCGGCAAGGAACTGCAAGCGCTCGATACGCCGGCCAAGCATGAGGAAGCGCCAGCCATCGTCACGGGTCATGTCGTCCAGGGCAAACCCGGACAAGGCCGCCAGCGACATCAGCAAACGATTGAGGAAGTCCAGCAACTCGCCCAGATCGGCCTGCCCGGACTCCAGGGTTTGCGCTTCGCGCTGCAATTCGACCAATGCCTGCCAGTTCTCCTGGGAAAGCTTGCCGCGGACCTGCATGGCCGCATCATGCAGATGCAACAGGCTGGTACGCAGGCTGTAAGTGCCGGCACCGCCGAGCAGGCCGCGGCGCAGGCGTTGCTCCAGATCCTCCCCCGGCGGCAGCCAGCCGGTTTTTTCACCCAATTCCAGTGCCACGCGCATGGCCAGCGGGTCATCGCCATCATCCACATAGCGACTCAAGAGCACGCGCAGCAGGCGTGCACCGTCGTAACAACGCTCGCTGTAACGACCAAACCAGAACAGATTGTCCACCACCCGCGAGGGCAGATAAGGGTCACTGCGGATCAGGTCATGCACGCCCAGCGGCTTGCTCCAGTTCCACGGCTCGTGACCCGGCGCCCGCTCACCCAGTACCCAGGTGTCCTTGCTGGCCCCGCCGCGCTGCATGGACACCACCTCCGCACCCGCTTGCCCGGCTACCCGGGTCAGCCCGCCTGGCAGCACGCGGTAGCCCTCGGCCGTCGCCACGGCATAGACCCGCATGCTGATCGCCCGCGCCTGCAGGGTCTGGCCATCCCAGACTCCCGCCTGGGACAACTGCGCCAGTTCCTGCGCCACATAGGCATAAGGTCGGGCTTTCAAACGCTCGGCCAGTTCGAGCAAGCCGGCGGCATCCAGATCGTGGCCAAATACCGGCTCGAAGCTTTGCGAGGGGAATGCCGGCTTGATCACCAGTTCGGCCAGCTTTTCCAGCGCTTCTTCCAGCACCGGCGGCTCACCGCACCACCAGGTAGCAATTGACGGCAGCAGCAGAGTTTCGCCCAGCAGGTGCTCGCTGACCGAAGGCAGAAAACCCAGCAGGCCGGGCGATTCGAGCACCCCGCTGCCCAGTGCATTGGCCACCAGCACGCGGCCCTGACGCACCACCTCGAGCAAGCCGGCGACCCCCAGCGCAGAGTCCGTGCGCAACTCCAGCGGATCACAGAAATCATCATCCAGCCGGCGCAACACCGCGTGCACACGCTTCAGACCATCCAGGGTCTTCAGGTACAGCGTGTTGTCACGCACCGTCATGTCACTGCCTTCGACCAGCGGGAACCCCAGCTGCCGGGCCAGATACAGGTGCTCGAAATAGGACTCGTTGAAGCGCCCCGGGGTCAGCAACACCACCAGCGGCGTCTCGCCCTCGGCGGGGGCCTGCTGGCGCAAGAATTCCTGCAGGCTGCGAAAGAACCCGGCCAGGTACTGCACCCGCAGATCGCGGTACATATCCGGGAAGGCGCGCGACACAATCTGCCGGTTTTCCAGGGCATAGCCGGCGCCGGAAGGTGCCTGCGTGCGGTCAGCCAGCACCCACCAACGGCCATCCGGTGCGCGTGCCAGATCAACCGCATACAGATGCAGCCAGGTATTGCCCGGCACCTGCATGCCCTGACAGGGCCAGAGAAAATTGTTGTGACCGAACACCAGTTCGGCCGGCAGCAGGCCCTGGCGCAGCAGGGTCTGGGGCCCGTAAAGATCGGCCAGCACGCGATTGAGCAGGTCTGCACGCTGTGCCACCCCGGCCGCAATTGTCTGCCATTCATCCGCGGCAATCAGATTGGGCAACAGGTCCAGCGACCATTGGCGCTCGGCGCCCTGCGGATCGGCATAGACGTTGTAGGTCACGCCATTTTCCTGAATCTGTCGCTCCAGCAGGGCCTTGCGTTGATTCAACTGGGCAACGCTGCTGCCTTCCAGCGCACGAAAAAGACGCTGCCAATGCGGGCGCACGGCGCCTTTGGCATCAATCAGTTCGTGGTAGGCGTTGTCGGCGCGCGGGTAATCGGCAAGCAGATCAGACATGAAACTCTCGGCAAATTCAGCAAGCGCACGCCGCTGAACTCAGCCTTGCGGGCCTGAAACTCAGCAACGACGCAGAGCAGATGCTATCGGCGGTTCGACATTGTGCATGGTTGCGGGCGGCGCCAAAACCCCCGCGCGGCGGCTGGACCGGCACAAACGACGGAAATTCGAAAAGGCGCCATTTCAGCAAACACCTGCAGCGAGCCGCGAAATGTCAATTAACCCTGCCAATGCCGCACTATGCTGACCTAGACTAGGAGCAAACCAGAGGTCTCTGCCATGCCGACCCGTCTTCTCGTGTTACTGCTGTCAAGCCTGTTCTGCCTGCCACTGCAAGCCGAGGAAGTGTTGCGTCTGCTCACCTGGTCTGGCTATGCCGACAGCGATCTGGTGCGGGCTTTTGAGCAACGCTACGGCGTCGAGGTTGAAGTCACGTTTGTCGGCAGCGATGATGAGCTGCGGCATAAGCTGACTGAAGACAACGGCAGCCACTATGACGTGATTGCCGCCAACACCTCGGAAATCAAACACTTCGCCGAGCAGAAACTGCTGCAGCCGCTGCGGCTGAACAGCCTGCCCAATCGCAGCCGCCAGCTGCGCCAGTTTCGTGAACTGCGTGAGATTCCCGGGCTTACCCGCGACGGCGAGGCTTATGGAATCCCCTACACCTATGCCGAAATGGGCCTGATCTACAATCGCAAGCTGCACCAGACCGCGCCCGACTCCCTGAACAGCCTGTGGGATCCTGCACTACAGGGCCGCGTGCTTGCCTACGATGGCAGCAGCCACAATTTC
>JACCDZ010343942.1_pt1 | contig 15019 bp, 12 predicted proteins | sample 7449551 | NCBI WGS metagenome assembly JACCDZ01 (sample SAMN15323452, study PRJNA562643) | freshwater metagenome | isolation source: river surface water | place: USA:Blue River Watershed | collected 2017-08-18 | reverse complement strand
GATGGCTCCTGCCTGAGCTTGGCGCGCTTATCCCAGATCGGTGTCAGCCGTTCCACCAACCGATCCGCCACCAGTTTCTTGCAGTCGATGCAGCCGATCGCGGCAGTTCGGCAGTCTTTGCTGATCTCATCTTGAATCTCCTGTGAAGAGTAAATCTTATGGAATTCATAGACCGGACAGAGGTCCGGATTGCCGGGGTCGGTCCGTCTCACACGGGCAGGGTCAGTCACCATGGTTTTGAGTTTCTGTCTGACAGCCGGTTCTGTGTCCGAAAGATTGATCGTATTATGGTAACTCTTGCTCATCTTGCGGCCATCGGTGCCGAGCACCTTAGGAAACTTGGTTAGATGTTCCTTCGGCTCGGGAAACACCGATGTTTTGTAGATATCATTGAAGCGCCGCGCAAGTTCCCGCGTCAGCTCCAGATGCGGGAGTTGATCCTTGCCCACCGGCACGAAATCGGGCTTGTACAAGAGAATATCGGCGGCCTGCAACACTGGGTAGCCGAGAAAACCGTAGGTGGTGAGGTCTTTCTCTTTGATCTCCTCCTGCTTTTCCTTGTAGGTCGGATTGCGTTCGAGCCAGGAGACGGGAGCCATCATTGAGAGTAAGAGATGTAAGATCGCGTGTTCGGGGATTCGGGATTGGATAAAAATCGTGGCACGTTCCGGATCAATGCCGCCAGCCAACCAATCGATCAGCATGTCACGGACAAACATCCGAATACGGCTGGTGTCGGCATAGTTCGTCGAGAGGGCGTGCCAGTCCGCGACGAAAAAGTAGCAGTCATACTGTTCTTGTAAGGCCTTCCAATTCTCCAGTGCTCCCAGGTAATTGCCAAGGTGCATCAGGCCGCTGGGCTGCATCCCGCTCAAAACTCGCTTTCGAATTGCCGTCATTCAGTTGCTCCTGGGCGTAGGCCGAGTGCGGTGGACAGAATGGTACCAGACAAGGTCTTTACAAAGGTTCCTGTGATCATGTGAAGGATCCCCAGCTCCTTGTCGAACACGATCAGTCCCACCAAGATGAGCATCCCGTATGGCTCCAACCTGGCTAACGCCATAGCAGGTTGAGGCGGCAGTACCGCTGTCAAGATACGGCCACCGTCGAGCGGTGGAATGGGAAGCAGGTTGAAGAGAGCCAGAAAGACATTGATCATCACCGAGTAGAGCGCCATGACGGCAATCGGTCGTAGAAACATGGTCCCAAATAGATTGGATGTCGTCTCGGCGTCCCCGGTATTACGGATGGACAAGGCGGGATCGATCGTTAAAATCAAGGCGAGGAGCAAGGCGCTGACGACGGCCAGCAATAGATTCATTCCTGGTCCGGCCGCTGCCGTGAGGGCCATGTCGCGCCGAGGCTGATGCATGTTTCCTGGGTTGATCGGGACCGGTTTGGCCCAGCCCAGGAGAAAACTTCCCGGCAGCATCAGGCAGATCAAAGGGAGAATGACGGTGCCAAATGGGTCAATGTGCGCCAACGGGTTGATGGTCAGGCGACCTTGAAGTTTTGCGGTCGAGTCGCCGCACTTCTCCGCCATCCAGCCATGGGCGTACTCATGGAGGACCATGGCAAACAGGAGCGGGAGTCCCATATACGAGATAGTGTGGAGAATTTGTGACAACGAACTCATACCCCTGCGCTCAGTTCAGTTGCACAAACTTACCTTGTTTCACTTGAAGAAGAAAGAGCGGTCGGTGCAGAGCACCGTCAGGCCCGAATCCGGCCGGTCCCGTCAGTGTCGGGAGATTGCGTGAGGTCGCGAGGTAGTCATGCAGCGCATCTCCGGAAGTGGCTCCGTGGCGGATTCCATCGATGGCAATTCTCGCAGCGTCATAGCCCTGCATGGTGAAGAGTGACGGAGAGGATTCAAAGCGTTTCTGGTGTCGCTGGACAAATTCCTGCACGCCGGGATTGGGACTATCGATGAAGAAGGCATCGACGAATGTCGCGCCGTCGACGGCACGATCCGCAGTGCGAGCAAAGTCCTGGGAATTCCATCCGTTGGTTCCCAGAAGGGGAACCTTGATATCGTGGAAGGCCAGTTGTGCGGCGAGGAGGCCGATTTCTTTTGACCGACTGGGAATGAAGATCGCGTCGAAGCCTGGTGTGTAGAGGACTCGTTTTTCGTTTCGGCTAAGCGGCTTACCCGTCGGATTGGTCACTTCCACTGGAACCGCCAATCCATACTTTTTCAGGTCCTCGGCCTTGAGCCGCTGGATTTGTGGAGCAAAATTGGTGTCCCCCTCCTTAAACGCTTCTATGGCGATAATTTCGCCGTCCAGCCGCCGCACCTCTTGCGCGAACAGGCGAGCTAACTCACGACCATAGGTGGTATCGGGATGGAGAATGCAGAACCGTCGATAGCCCTGTTCCTTGGCCGCGTAGGTTGCGATCCGTTCGGCTTGCATCCCATAGGTCAGGGCTGTGCTGAAGAGGTAATTGCCTAGCCGCCGGACATTGGGGAGTGTGGCGGCCGGTGTGATTAACGGGATTCTGGTCTTTTGGGCCATTTCAGCCATGACCGGAAGATTCTTTGACAACATCGGACCGATGACGATGAGCGGGCGATCCTCATGGAGCAGTGTCGAGAGATCATCCAGAAAACCCTGTCGGTCGGCGTCATGGTCTTTGACGATCAACCCAACGGGTGGTGACCCTGGCTGCTCACGAGCCCGTTCCACCGCCAGTTGAATGCCTTGGAGGACATCCGTAGCGAAGGTGGACAGCGGTCCCGACAGTGGAAGGACGGCTGCAATGAGATATTGATTGGCTTTCAATCTCGTTTTGATGAGATCCAGGGATTCGTGCACTTTCGGGACGGAGGGGTGTGCAGGAAACGCCGCGAGAAAATGCCGAGTTTCTCGCTCCGCTAAGTGGTCTTCGCCCCGTCCGATGTAATAGTCGATGAGACGAAGTGAGGCGAGGTCACCGGGATACGAGCGAGGATAGGCTTCGCGTACGCGAGTCAGGCCACGCTTATCTAGCTTGTCCGAGATGAACTGACGGATTTGTTCACGTGTCTCGGTCATCTGTGCATCTGAGCTGCCGGCCATTCCTTCCAGCAAAGTGTGGATCGCTCGCACATAATCTTTCTTGTTGGCCAGGATCTCGGCTGTCAGCTGCTGCACCTCACGTTTCGTGCCTTCGTCTTGCGTGGTAGTCCGAACCTGTGCCAATAACGGCAGGGCCAGATCAAAATTGCCCATTGCCCCATGAGTTCGGGCCATCAACAGCTTGCCTCGGTCCAGTAGATCGGACTCAGGAAACTCCGTCTGGAGCTGGTTGAGGGAACGAAGGGCTTCCGCATAGTCTTTGATGCCGTAGAGGGCGGCGCCGAGTAGTAAGTAGGTGTCGTCAAGGTGTTCAGGAGGAGGAGTCGTGGTTAAGAATCGACGGAGTATGGTCACCGCCGATTCGGACGCGCCCTTTTCAATCAACTGCTTGGCCTGGTTCAATACTGGTGGGATGGGAACGATGGGTTTGGGGGACTCTGTCGCTCCTGCCGGTTCCGATCGTGTGAGACCAAGCGCCTCACCGAGCGTGAATGTCCCGCTGATGGTGAGAACCAGCAACAGTCGAGCAGCGTTGAGCAGTAGGCGATGTGAATAGGCGAGCATTCCGTTCGGCCGATGGTAGACCGTACGCAGACTAGTATCGGAAAGGCGGTGGCCTGTCAAGGAGAACTATAATGGGAGTGTCATTGTACGGAATGCGCGAGTTGGCTATAGTCTGGTTACTTGATGCCCACGACTGCTCCATCGACCGCGCTCCTCGACCCTCTGGTTGAACGATATCTCACGCAACTGAGAGTTGAGGGAGGGTTGGCCACGAATACGGTCGAGGCCTACCGGCGTGATCTGTTTCGATTGCAGCAATATTTGCTGATGCATCGACTTCGCATGAACGATGTCGTCTCATCGCAGGTGATCCGCTCGTTTTTAGCCGCTCTCAAACAGGAATCGCTTGCGACTTCGTCGGTTGCCCGGATTCTTTCGGCCACCCGAGGTTGGTATCGATTCCTTGTGCGGGAACGTGTCTTGGAGGGGAATCCTCTCCGTGAAGTCGCGGTGGCGCGCCGGCCTGTTCGATTGCCGAAGACGTTGACGAGGCCTGAAGTGACCGCTCTGTTGGAGTTGCCATTGCGTGATCGGGTAGAAGATCAGCGCGATCGGGTGATGGTGGAACTGTTGTATGCGTCAGGTCTCCGAGTCTCAGAGCTCGTGGGGTTGACGCTGTCTCAAGTGGATCTCAGTCTCGGCTGCCTTCGAGTCCTGGGGAAAGGGACTAAGGAGCGCATGGTCCCGATGGGACAGACTGCGCGAGACCTGTTGCGCGAATACCTTGATCACATTCGTCCGGTGCTTCTGAAACGCCGCTCCACGCGAGTGTTGTTCGTCAGTCGCCGCGGGCAGGGGTTGACCAGACAAGCCTGTTGGAAGCTGCTTCTGCAGCGGGCACGCCGCGCCGGGATTACGAAGTCGATCTCGCCGCACATGCTGCGACATTCGTTTGCCACGCACTTGCTGGAAGGGGGAGCCGATCTTCGAGCCGTTCAAACGATGCTGGGGCATGCCGACATTGCGACGACTCAGATCTATACGCATGTAGAACGGAGCCGGCTGAAGCATGTTCATAAACAATTTTTTCCTAGACAGCTTACGCGACGAGAGTCGGACGGAACAAAATCCTAAAGACGAGAGACTTCTTCTGTACGTATGACGTGATCAAGAGGAGGTGAAAGAGGTGCCTGCTGGTTGACAAGGCAGTATGGACTTGATAGGCTCCGCGCAGGTTGCTAAGGAAATTGGGCGGATAGCTCAGTTGGGAGAGCGCTGCCCTTACAAGGCAGAGGTCACAGGTTCAATCCCTGTTCCGCCTACCAATGTGACATTGTGGTAAGCAGCGGCAGGGAGAGTGCATTATGTACGGAGGGTTTGTTCCTCAGCTCGGGGCTTGATCGGCGACCAAACTGAGAGCGTCTTGTCATTTTCAATCTTCCGCCATAGCTAGATTTTGCGGGGCCGTCGTTCAGCCTGGTTAGGACGCCAGATTGTCAATCTGGAGGTCGCGGGTTCAAATCCCGTCGGCCCCGCCATTTTTCCCCAGTGTTTGGTACAATCCACGTTGCACAGAGCGACTGAAATTTAAGGAGGCACGTCGAGACTCGTATGTTTCAAGCTGGCCCGCTGGGAGTCATCATGTCGTTGGGGATCGTCTCCAAAGTGGTCCTCTTGCTACTATTGGGTTTTTCCATCATTTCCTGGGCCGTTATTTTCTATAAGTGGGCGAGCTTTCGTGCAGCCGACGAGAAAGACCGTCGTTTCATGGCGGTGCTCTTGCGCGCGAGAGATGTGGAAGAGGTTACGCGGCAGGTGCAACAAACCACCGGAAGCCCCTGCGCAAAGATCTTTCATACCGTGGTCCAGCGGATCGGCTACCTCCCTACGGAGATAAAAGAGAACGGTGCTCTTGGCTTTGATCGGCATGTGATGGAGCGGACGGCGGGCCATATCGCTCAGACTCAAATCGCCAAGTTGGAATCTTTCCTTCCGTTCCTGGCTACGACGGGGAATATCAGCCCGTTTGTTGGGCTGTTGGGAACCGTGATGGGGATCATCGATTCGTTTCGGGAAATCGGGGCCCAGGGCACGGCCAGTATTGCAGCCGTGGCCCCTGGAGTGTCCGAAGCCTTGATCGCTACCGCTGCCGGTTTATTTGCGGCGATCCCCGCAGTCATTGCCTACAATTACTTCCTGACACGCATCAGGCGTACTGCCTTGCAGATGGATTCCGTTGTGGTGGAGCTCCTGGCTCTGATCCCACCGCAGACTAAGTCCGTCGATCCGGTTGCCGTCGGAGTCAAGGGATGATTTTCGAGACACGGCAGCGTCGGTTCCTGGCCGAGATCAATGTGATTCCACTGGTCGATGTGGTCCTGGTGCTATTGGTCATCTTCATGGTGACCGCGCCGATGCTGTATCGTGGAATGGACATCAAGTTGCCGACTTCAGCTTCCAATACCATCAAACCGGAAATCCGAGCCGTGTTGACGATCGAAAAGGATCAACGGCTGTACCTCGATAAAGATCAAGTCAGTGTCGCTCAACTGGAACGAAAGTTACAGCTCCTGAAGCAAGAACATGCGGATGTCTCCTTGTATTTACGTGCCGATCGTGATGTGCCGTATGGGGTTGTGGTTCAGGTTATGGATGGAGTCAAGAAGGCCGGGATCGAAAAACTCGGCATGGTGACCGATCCCACAACCGGACCTGAGCGGATCACGGAGGCGACGTCTCCTCCACCTAACCAGTAGGATTAAGGTTCACGGTGCAGGCTTGGACATCAGCCGGTATGATATCGGATGATGAGTGGCAGGCGAAGCTGGCTCGCCGCCTGAGCCGTGCCCTGTTCGTCTCCCTCGTGTTGCATCTCGGTATCTTGGCCATCGTGGCGTGGATTCGCTTGCCGCGTCATGGTGAACGACCGCTTGCGTCCGTCGAGATTTCGTTGGCCAGTCTTCCGGCGGCTCAGGTAAAAACTCTTGAGCCTCAAAAGAGCCAACCGATTTCGAAAGAGAAAGAGCTCGAGCGTCCGAAGCCGATGCCGCAGCATAAGTCTGTTGATTCGCCAAAATCCGTCGAGCGTACCACGACGATCGCGCCACCGAAAGCCGCTCCTATTCCAAAGCTGGCACCTGTGCCGCCTTCGTCTGTGTCTTCCCCACCGGTTTCTCCTCCCGTCACTCGGGCGAAATCATCGAATGATATGATGAGCGAGATCATGAAGGGCATCGAGTTACCGCCGGATGCTCCGAAGCGCGGAGACCTCAGTCCTGAGGAGAAGCCCAGGGCGACAGCAGCTATGAAGCTGCCTGATGTGCCGGTCGTGTCGGATACGAAAGATCTTTCCGGGAAGCCTGTGACCCAGAGGTCGTCTTCGTCCCTGACGGAAGATCTTGCGAAAGACTTGGATGAAGAGTTCAAGAAGATCAACAAACTGGAAGTGCCCAAGGCCGTGGCTTCGGTCGAGGTTCCCTCAAAACCTGCCTCCCTGCCGGCTCCTCAGGTTGAGGCAAAAGTGCCGAGCGTCAAGGCCGTCGACACGACGCTGAAGGTTCCAGGTATGGCTCCTGGGTCGAATGCCTATCTTGCACTGGTCCGACAACGGATCAGCAATAGTTGGAATGCTCCGCCTTTGGACCTGACCAACCAGGCGTATGTGGTCATCGTCCAATTCAGACTTCATCGGGACGGGAAAGTCACAGGTGTATCCATCGAACAATCGTCTGGGAATGAATATTATGATCTGGCGGGAAAGCGGGCGGTTCTGAGCGCAAATCCTCTGCCTGTCTTCCCGGCCGACATTTCCGATTCATACTTTGATGCCCACTTCACCTTTACCGTGGGCGAGCCTCAAGGATAAATTATGACGTTACGAACGCTTGTGATTGCCGGTTTCTGTGCCATGGTCGGCCTGGTGTGGATCATCGAATCCGGTGCTGCCGACGTGTTTCTCGATGCGGCGAGGCCTGATTTCCAAAAAATTCCATTGGCGATTGCCGGGATTGAGAATCTGGGTGGTACGGAATCGCCGGAAGGGCGCGTGAAGCTCGGCAGCCGTATTGAGGAGGTCCTCAAAACAGATGTCCGTCGCTCCCTGGTGTTTGCTCTTGTTGATGTGAATGGTCTCGGCATTAAGGCTGGCCAGCTTGGAGCTGAGCCGGATCCATCCTTCAAGCACGCGGTTGAGAATGGTGTGTCGGTGGTGGTGTGGGGACGAGCTGGTATCAAGAGTGGGAATAAAGATTCCGATGTGAATATGGACGGCTATGTCTACGATGCGGGGAATAACGAGGTGGTCGGTGGGAAGCGCTATGTCGGTTCGACATCGGTGGTCCGACTGATGGCCCATCGATTTGCGGATGAGCTGGTGTTTCGCTATACCGGAGAACCAGGGATCGCTCGGACAAAAATTGCCTACGTGTCCGAGCTGGGCTCGGCACGTGAACTATTCATCATGGACTATGACGGGTATGACCCGCGGCAACTGACGGCCGACGGATTTTTGAATTTGATGCCGCGCTGGTCCCCTGATCGGCGATTTTTGGTCTTTACGACGTACCGGAATCGGAATACGCAAGATATCGATCTCCTTGAGCTCGCGACTGGAAAACGCTGGACTCTGGTCTCACAGGGCGGACTGAACATCACGCCGGCACTCTCCCCGGACGGAAATTTTCTCGCGTACTCGTCCAGCTCTGAAGGGAATGCAGAACTCTATCGCATGGACACCCACACCAAAGCAGTGCAACGCTTGACGACCAATGCCGGCGGAGATCTCTCCCCTTCCTGGGCACCGTCTGGTCGCGAGTTGGCCTTTACGTCTGATCGAAATGGCGGACCCCAAGTGTTCCTGATCAGCTCAGATGGTTCGAATGTTCGCCGATTGACCTTCGAAGGAGATTATAATGCCGCCCCTGCCTGGTCTCCTCGGGGAAATTGGATCGCGTACGTGTGCCGGACTCCACGGAAAGAGTATAAGCTCTGTCTCATCACGCCCGACGGGCAGAAGCGCGTGCAGTTGACGACCGGGCCGGGGGTGGATGATTCCCCTTCGTGGTCCCCTGACGGACGTCACATTGTGTTTAGTTCCACGGCGGACGGGAAGAGCCATATTTATATGATTAATACGGACGGGAAGGACTTGGAACGAATTACCTTCACGGGGACTCACAATAGCGCACCGACGTGGTCTCCTGCCTCGTGATTTTTGTGCAAGGCATTGACGAGAATCGTCCTCCACTGTATGAAAAGAAAGAACACTTGATGAGAAGGGAATCGACTCGATGAAAACATTAGTAGTCACCCCCCTGCCAGTGATTCTTGGTATGCTCCTTCTGTTGAGTCCGGCTTGCTCGAAGAAGGCGGTCCAGTCGGGAGGAGACACACGTGCGTTACAGGAAGAGATGGCACGAGGAGGGGCAAAAGGTGGGGCAAGTTCAAGCTTTCCTGACACATCGTTTTCCGGAAAAGATGATGCGAGTGGTCTACGGGGAATAGATCGGAACCCATTAGAAGAGAGGCTCGGAGGCGGTGGTCACAACGGAACGGTGAGTCCGGGCAACACGCTGATGGCCAAGTCCGATCCTGGCGGTGCTGCGCGCCAGCTGGCTGAAATACGTGCGGAGCAGACGGCATCGGCGGCGGCCGGCTTGCGGGATGTATTTTTTGCCTATGATAGTTTTTCTATCACAGACGAAGGGCGTCACGCGCTCACGAGCGATGCGGAGTGGATCAAATCAAATCCGCTCATTCAGCTGAAGATCGAAGGACATTGTGACGAGCGAGGCACCTCCGCGTATAACCTGGTGTTGGGCGAGAAGCGGGCGAAAGCCGTTCGGAACTACCTCGTCGAGCTGGGGGTGGGTTCCCAACATCTCTCGGTCGTCTCGTATGGAAAAGAACGGCCGTTTTGCACAGAACATGGGGAGCACTGCTACTCGATGAATCGTCGGGGGCATCTTGTCGTGAAGGTGGGGAAATAGTGCGTGTGGGATAGGCTGTTGGCATGAGCGTATCCTCGTCGTAGTCGGTCCACTGGAGTGCAAGGCATGAAGTCTCAACTGCGAACCACGCATGGCGTGCTACTGGGTTTGGCCGTAGGCGGGCTTTTCTTGCCGGGTTGTGTCGCACAGCAGTCTGACTTGAAAAAAACTGAAAAAGACTTCAAACAGACCAGTGCCAAGCAGACTCAAGAAATTACGACATTACGCGAGTATGAAATTCCTCAGTTACGCGGAGAACTGGAGAAGGCGCTGCACCTGACCAAAGACCTTCAGGCCAGGCAGGAAGATCTTAAATATCGGTCGGCACAGGCGGAGCAGCAGACCAAGAAACTCGAACAGTTGGCGGCGAAGTTGGAAACCGACGGCAGTACCCGCTATCTGTGGATGCAGAAGAGCTTTGAGACCCAGGATGCGAAGGTATCGGCGCGGCTGGACGATCTGGCAAAGGCGATGGAATCGCTCAAGAAAGAAGTCATCGATGTCGTGCAACGCACGAATGAGGGACTGGCAAAACGCGTTGATGCCAAGCTGGAGGGGCACCAAAAGGAACTGATCGAGCATCAGAATAGAATCGAGCAGGTTTCTCAAAAGTTTACGCAGTTTAATCAGGCGTTGTCAGGGTTTCGAGAAGCGCTGACTGGCCTGAACGATCGTGTCGGTGAAGGGGAGCATGCTTCAAAGAACCTTGCGGCAAAGATCGATGCGGACTCAAAAACTGCGGCGACGCATGCGGAAGATGTGAATCGGAGTGTGGTTTCCATTACCAAGGCGCTTGAAGCCGTCGGGAAAAAAGTCACGGCGCGCCTTGATGAGCAGGACAGTCGCATTGACGCCATCGTGAAGACCGTTGAACAGGTGTCACATAAGCCTGTGTCATTGCAGCAGGCGGCCAAGTCCTCCCAGCATTCGTCGTTGGGGCCGAATGAGGCGATGTTGGAAGGAGGGGAGGCATCGAAACTGTCTGCCGGGCAGGACACATCAGGCGGTGCGACGACGATTGTGCCTCCTCAAGAATCAGCCAAGTCGGAACTCCTTCAGGTCACATCCGATCCCCCGGATCGGGTTCGCTATGAGCGGTTGTTGGCGTTGTTTCGAGAAGGGGATTTGGAAGGGGCCAGGCAAGGATTTGCAGGATTTTTTGACGAATTCCCCAATTCGAACCTTGCGCCCAACGCGCGCTTTTGGTTGGGGGAGTCGTATTTTGGTAAAAAAGATTTTCAGAAAGCGATTGATGCGTACGATAAGGTAGAGGTCGATTATCCGAGTAGTGAAAAGGTGCCGTCGGCCATTCTGAAGAAAGGGTATGCCTATCTGGCGATGAGGGACAAGAAACGAGCCTCATCGGCCTTCAAACAGGTCGTCACGCTCTACCCGAAAAGTGTGGAAGCAGGGAAAGCATCCGACAAGTTGGGTCAACTGAAGGAGGTGCGGTAAAGCATGCGAGTCCGTACCGGCATGTCCATAGCGGTGATAGGGGGATGGGTGATGGTGTTTGCCGGATGCGCCAAGCATGCGGACTTCATGCAGACTCGGGACCAGCTTTCAACCATCTCTAAGACGCAGGATCAAGATCATCAACGGGTTGATGCGGTGGTCCGTCGCTTGGAAGCGATCGAGCGGAGCAAGGATACCAAGGATGCGGACGTGACTAAGTCACGCTTTGATGATGTGACGGCTCGTGTTCAGAGACTGGAAAGCCGACTTGCGAAGATAGAAGAGACCGTCAGCCAGGCATCTGCCAGGTTGGACTCCTCACCCGAACTACGTGCGGCGAAAACGGTGAAGTCGACACCTCCGGTGGAGGCCGTGGTGACCGCATCGGGCATCACGCCTACCTCGGCGTTTAATTTGGCCTACAATGATTATCTCAGCGGTAAGTATGAGCTCTCCATCGCCGGGTTCCAACGGTTTATCAAGGATTTTCCCGGCACGTCCCTGACTCCCAATGCCCAATACTGGTTGGGCGAGTCTTATTACAATCTGAAAGAGTACGGTCGAGCCATTCAGACCTTTGATTATCTTGTTGCAGAGTATCCGGGGAATGAAAAAATGCCGGCGGCGCTCTACAAGCTTGGGTTAGCAACGGCTGAAACCGGCGATCTTGCCAAATCGAGGAAGAATCTAAAACGGGTGCTTGAGGAGTTTCCATCGTCGGATGAGTCCAAGTTGGCCAAGCATAAATTGGCCGAGCTCCGATGAGCGTCCCTGCTGTTCGACATCCTGCCTTGTTCCCATTCCCATCGTGTGTGAGGAGCCTGGTGCCGTGCTGAAGACAGACGACAGCACCAAGATCCGCCTATTGCCGGAAGACGTGATTGGTCGCATTGCAGCCGGGGAAGTCGTTGAGCGCCCAGCTGCCGTCGTGAAAGAACTTCTTGAAAACAGCATTGATGCCGGGAGTCGTTCCATCTCAATCGACGTGAAGGATGGAGGCCTCTCCTTGATTCGGGTGACCGATGATGGAGAGGGGATGAGCCGTCAGGATGCGATCTGTGCGTTTCAGCGCCATGCCACGAGTAAACTTCGGTCTGATGCCGATTTGTGGTCCATTCGGACGATGGGGTTTCGGGGAGAAGCGTTACCAAGTATCGCGGCCGTTTCGCATGTCCGATTGTTGACCGCAACACGTTCTGACGAGGTAGGGACGAAGTTGGACGTGGCAGGGGGACTCGTCGGAAACATGACCGACGCTCCTCCGGTCGCTGGGACCAGGATTGAGGTGACGGCGCTGTTTGAGCAACAGCCGGCCAGGAAAAAGTTTTTGAAGTCCACCGCGACGGAGTGCACGCACATCATTCGAGTGGTACAACAGGCGGCGCTGGCATGGCCGGCCATCCAATTTCGTTTCACCCAGAATGCGCAGGAACTACTGAACTACCCAACCGTGCGATCAGAAAGGGAGCGGATCGCCCAAGTGTACCCGCGTGCGTTTCTTGATCACGGTCTTCCTCTCCATGACGGGCAAACCGGCGCCAGCCTCACGGGGTATATCATTGATGCGGTCCATGCCAAGCCTTCGCGTATTCCGCAAGAATTGTTTGTGAATCGTCGACCTGTCCGGAGCCTGACGGTGTCCCACGCCGTCGGAGAAGGCTATGGCTCATTTCTGCCTCGAGGTTGCCATCCACGATTCGTGTTGTTCCTTGATGTCGATCCGGAGCGCGTGGATGTCAACGTCCATCCGACGAAACGAGAAGTGCGTTTCTCGGACAATGAATTTATTCATCAGCTCGTTCGACGAGCGGTTCGTCAGCGGCTGAGTGGTGGAGTGGGCGCACCGGGACGCGATGACACTGAGGTATCTGAGCGGGCTACTCCCCATGTCGCTGTTTCGTGGCCTGATTCTTCGGGTATGCCCACGTCTCGACCAACGGAGACGACAGTCCTGCCACAGCCAGGTCCCGAGATTCAGCTGGCATTTGTGAGTGAAGCGGCGGAGCCGTATGTGCGAGTGCCTGCAGGAGAAGTGGTGGCGTTGGGACAGATCAGCCGGACATTCCTCGTTGCCCAAGTTGGGGGAGATCTGGTGGTGGTCGATCAACATACAGCCCATGAGCGGGTGTTGTTTGAGCGGTTGTATCGGGCGTGGACGGCCCGCAGTCTTCAGGCTCAACCGCTGCTTCTGCCCGATCCGCTTGATTTGTCTCCGGATCATGTGGCCTTGATCCTACGCCATCAGGAGGAGCTCGGGAAGTTGGGCTTGGAGATCGAGCCGTTCGGCGCCACCACGGTCTTGCTCCGATCGACGCCGGTCGGACTTGGTCATGTCGACCCGAAAGTGTTTCTGGAGGACTTGCTTGAGGACTTGCATCAATGGGAGCGAGTTCCTACGCTCGAAGCACGAGTCCGGTCGGTGCTGGCGTCGTTGGCCTGTCATGGTGCCGTCAGGGCTGGGCGCTCTATGAAGCTGGATGAAATCAAGGTATTGGTCGAAGAGTGGCGAACTGAGGGAGAGATCACCACCTGTCCTCATGGAAGGCGAACGTCGTTTCGACTCAGCACCGACGATCTCGAGAAAATGTTCGGACGAGCCGGTTGGTAGCTCATGCAAGGTGCAAGAGCGACTCACGTTCGATGGATCTGGTGGCGCTGTGATGAACAGTTCTGGTCGGCGGTGGCATGACCATGCGGGTGGACATTGCACGTCGCCATCGTCCCTTGGTCGTCCTGCTGGGGCCAACTGCGGTTGGAAAAAGTCGAGTTGCGATACAGGTCGCCAAACATTTTGGCACCGAGATTCTGACGGCGGATTCGCGTCAAGTGTATCGCGGAATGGATATTGGAACGGACAAGCCGACTGCCGAGGATCTGCAGACGGTTCGGCACCGGCTTCTAGATCTGGTGAATCCGGATGAAGCGTTCAACACGGGGTGGTATCGACGTGCTGCGCTGGACCATATCGAGCAGTTATACGTTGCCGACCGGTTGCCTCTCGTCGTTGGGGGGACCGGCCTCTACATCAGAACTCTGATCAGAGGCCTCTGTCCTGCCCCGCAGGCTGATCCCATCGTGAGGGCGGACCTCAAGAAGTTGCGGGAGCAGGCTGGACGAACCGGCCTGTATGCCGAGTTGATGCGTGTCGATCCTGCTGCAGCGGCTAGATTGCATCCGAACGATGAGTCGAAGGTCATGCGGGCGCTGGAAGTGTATCGGCTGTCTGGACGTTTGATGTCCGAGATGCAGGCTGAACATCAGTTTCAAGAGGCACCCTTTTCGGCGCTGGTGATCGGACTTCATCGAGCTAAAGAGGCGCTCTATCGACGGATCGATGAACGCATCGATTGGCAGCTGGCCCATGGAATGATAGAAGAGACACGGTCGTTGCTCGATCGAGGATACGGGCGCGAGCTTGGGTCAATGAAAGGTCTTGGGTATCGGCATATTGGCGCGTACTTGGCGAACCAATATGAACATGCAGAGATGGTGCGTCAATTCAAGCGTGATACCAGACGGTTTGCAAAACGGCAGATGACCTGGTTTCGAAAGGAGCCCGGTGTGGAATGGTTTTTCATTGATGAAGACGAGCCGCTTGAACAGGTAGGGAGGCGAGTCATCACGCGCATCGACGAATATCTGCAAGGGCATGGAACACAACAACAGCCTGCTGCGTCGCGGGCATGGTGAGAAAAGGGATTTGGGATGCCGAACAAAAAACAGGATAAGCGTGTAACAGTCGGAGTGATCGGAGGAAGCGGACTGTATGAGATTGATGGGTTGACGGGTGTTCGCTCGATTCGAGTGCGTACGCCGTTCGGATCTCCCTCCGATGCGATCAAAGTGGGCATGCTCGAAGGGATTCGAGTGGCGTTTCTGTCTCGCCATGGACAGGGGCACCTGTTGAATCCCAGTGAAATTAACTATCGCGCCAACATTTTTGCACTCAAGTCCCTCGGGGTCTCGCAGGTCATTTCGGTCAGTGCCGTCGGTAGCATGAAAGAATCGATTCAT
>JACCDZ010785494.1_pt1 | contig 15032 bp, 17 predicted proteins | sample 7449551 | NCBI WGS metagenome assembly JACCDZ01 (sample SAMN15323452, study PRJNA562643) | freshwater metagenome | isolation source: river surface water | place: USA:Blue River Watershed | collected 2017-08-18 | reverse complement strand
AGGCTGTTTTGGAAGCAGGAATATCAACGCAAAAGCATTGAATAATTTTTTTAATCTTGTAGTGACTTAATTTACTGTTTTCTATCATGATTCTAGACTAACATAATCATTCTGCTAGTCTAGAGCCATACAAATATAAAAATAGCTCGCTTAGGCGAGCTTTTTTACGTTCGTTCTATATTGGGACTAACTCTTAGTGCCTCAAATTTTAATTCTGGAAGTGATTTATTTTCTCCTATCATGTACGGGTGGTCAGCCAATGACAACATATCTAGATCTTCTTCGCTATTTCCATAAGCATAGATATATTGATAGTCTTCTAAATTGTATTGTTGCAAAATCCGTAATTTTTTCTGTTCACGGCTACAATCTTGAGAGCGATAACGACCTGTTAAAGTACCATTCTTAATTTCTGTTTGAGTACAAATCAACTCAATATTAAGCAATTCACAGATTGGTGCTAAATATAAATCGACTGACGCAGAAACAAGAACAATATGATCACCACGCTGTTGATGGAGATAAAGCTGCTTTAGTAAAGCTGGATCTAATTGTTTTAATAATTTTTGCGCATACTCATCAACCAAATTTTCTACAAATGTGGCGGAGATACCTTCAAACATCGTTTGAAATAGTCGAGGTCTCATCGCATGTGCAGGATATAAGCGTAAATAATAGGCTTGAATCCAAGGGAGTATGGTTAAGCCTTTTTTTACAATGTGACGCTTTGATAGGGTAAAGAAAATAAACCCCGTAAAACTATCTTTAGGATAGAGCGTGCCATCAAAGTCAAATAAAGCAAGATTTATAGTTTTATGCGTTTGGCTCTTTGCATGCATGTCTCATATCGTCCATTTACACGGCTTGCAAACCAGTTTGTATTGTAATCACGACTCAGTTTTGGTCCTGAAATAACGACTTGTGGCATGGTTGCATAAATTGGTTCTTTTTTGGTTTTATTTTGATATAGCTTTTGTACAGCTAAATAAGTTTGAGTATCTTCAAATTTTTTCTCTTTCTCTTTTTTCAAATCATTACGAATTTGGCGTGGTGTCACTAAAATATTATTTTGAGCAAAAACAGCGATGAGCTCTTTTTCACTTTGGCTTTGGTTTGATTTCACATCGCCATCTTTATTGTAAAGTAATAGATCACCATCGAGACTGATTTCAGTCTTGGTGAGTGCATTTAACATACTTTGAAACGCTGCATTTCGACTTGAGTAAACACCAGAATTGTAGTCTGCAAAGCGATAGATTGCTTTGTTATAATCAGCAGGATATTCCATTAAACGGTGAATACCATAATATAGACCACCATATTGGGTATAAAGATCATTGCGTAGTTCAGCGATGCTGCCGCTTTTGCGTTTATGTTCTTTGGCATAGTTGATATGGACCTGCATGGAACCCAGTGTGGTAATCGGGTTCATCTTTTCGCCAATATCCTGACCTACTAGTTTTGCCGCACCTGTTAAGGCACTAACATGGTAGTGCTTGGACATATAGTCAAAAATTTCACGATAGAGTAAATCCAGCTCGCGTTCAGTTTTGACTTTACGCATTTGGCTCATGTAATTATTTTCTGGAGAAGGTTGATTTTTGAGTACGTCCTCAAAATAGCCTGCAATTGTTCCGCCGATGGTTTCACCCAACTTTGCTTCAAATTTTTCTTTGAGTCGAGTATTAATTTCCTGTACTGCTTTTTCTCCAAGTCCTGAGACGGCTGGATCAGCAACAAAGTTTGATTCCTGATCTACCACAGCAACCACACTACATACGTTCTGCTTGGTTTTTGGAATGCTGAGTTCCTGCATAATGTCAAAAATATCCTGTGCCCAGGACTGTCGGTCATTCACACGCGCTGGAATGACTTTCTTAATTTGTTCTGCTTCCATTTCTGGTTCTTTGCCATTAGACCACCATGCTTTATCTCCACAAGCTGTTAAGCTGAGACATGCAGTGAGGATGCCCATAATTTTTAATAAAGGACGAGTAGGGAATGATTTATTCATAATCAGAACAACACCACATAAAAAGATGAGTCAAATGGGCGAATGAAGTATACTATGTTGCTCAGAATTTGTAAGAATATATATGTATATCGGTTCATATCAACTGTCAAATAATTTGATTGTTGCACCTATGGCAGGCGTAACAGATAGACCCTTTCGGACACTATGTAAATATTTTGGTGCAGGTCATGCCGTAAGTGAAATGATGACGGCTGATAAAACCTTACGTATGAGTAAGAAAAGTTTATATCGGGCAAATTTTGATGGCGAACTTGCGCCAATTTCAGCACAAATTGCGGGTTCTGACCCAGAGCAACTTGCGGAAGCTGCTCGTTACCAAGTCGCTAACGGTGCACAAATCGTTGATATCAATATGGGTTGTCCAGCCAAAAAGGTTTGTAACAAGTTGGCAGGTTCAGCATTATTACAAGATGAAGATTTAGTAGCCCGAATTCTAGATGCGGTGGTTGCGGCCGTGGATGTGCCAGTGACTTTAAAAACCCGACTAGGATTTTTAAATGGTCATGAAAATATTTTGCGTGTGGCAAAACGTGCTGAAGAATCAGGAATTTCAGCTTTAGCCTTACATGGTCGTACCCGTGAAGATATGTATTTGAACACAGCCCGTTATGAGCTGATTAAGCAGGTAAAAGAACTGATTGATATTCCATTGATTGCCAATGGTGATATTGATAGTCCTGAGAAAGCTAAATATGTCCTAGACTATACTGGCGCAGACGCGATTATGATTGGACGTGCTGCACAAGGTCGACCATGGATATTTAGAGAAATAGCACATTACTTAAAAACAGGTAAACACTTGGCAGCGCCTGATATTGCTGAAGTCAAAGCTGTGCTATTAGGGCATTTATCAGAATTATATCAATTCTATGGCGAATATTCTGGTTGTCGTATTGCGCGCAAGCATATTGCTTGGTACACCAAAGGCTTGCGTTCGAGTAATGAATTTCGCCAAAGTATGTATAAAGTAGAGAGTACTGCTGATCAGGCCAAGGTTGTAGAAGCATATTTTGATCAATTGCTTGATCTAGGGCAGCGTATGAGTGATGTGGAAGTTGAACAAGTCAATTTACTAGACATTAAATAGTGATGCTATTTTTATTTGTTTAAAAGCCTGTAATGATGGATGAGTTTCATTACAGGCTTCCGATTACTCTAAATGTGCAGTGATTTTTTGCAGAATTTGAAAGATCACATCAAATTCACTTTGTAATGGTGTGCTTTTTCGTGTCACCAATGCCAATGTGCGGTTCGGGGCATCTTCAATTGATTTTACTGCAATTTCTTCATTGAAATGAATCATGCTGTTTTTCAAGGCAATTTCGGGTAGCAGTGTAAAGCCAAGATTTGACGAAACCATTTCCACTAAAGTTGGAAGAGAGCTTGCCTTTAAGCGATGATCATTTTTGCGCTCACCCACAGGGCAGGCACTTAAGGTGTGATCTCGTAAACAATGACCTTCTTCGAGTAGCATCAGACGCGATAAGTCCAAATCATCTAGTGAGTTTGCATTCTCAGCATTCTTATCATTTTTATTGTAGACAACAAATAAATTTTCTTTTGCAATTTCTGCAACTTTTAATCCACGAGTATCAAAAGGAAGTGCCAGAACAATCATATCTAAATTGCCGTGTTCTAGCTTTTCTACGATTTTCTCACTTTGAGCTTCATGTAAATGAAGCTGAATCTTCGGCAGTTGTCGATGCACTTCATCAAGTAGTTGAGTCAAAATAAATGGTGCAATCGTAGGAATAATACCGAGATGTAGATCACCTGTTAATGGTTCACTCATTTCTCTACTTAGGCGCATTAAATCTTGTGCATCGGCAAGTAATACTCGTGCACGTGCAACGACTTGTTCGCCTAATGGGGTTAAACGAACGTTTTGACGATCACGCTCAACTAGGACGCCACCTAAGAGGCGCTCTAGTTCCATGATACCACCCGACAAAGTAGACTGAGTGACAAATGAACGGCGCGCAGCTTCAGTAAAATGTAAAGTTTCTGACAACGTAACTAAATACGATAGCTGTCTTAATGAGGGTAATGCAGCCATAGAGTCCTAGTGTGATGATCTAAAGTGATGAGCAAACAAACCGCTAAGTTGTGGAATGAAGTGAGCAGGAATATCATGCCCCATTCCTTGAATTAATTCAAATTTAGCACCAGAAATCGCCTTTGCAACAGCTTTCCCGTGACTTGGTGGTAATAAACGATCTTTTGAACCATGTACAACCAAAGTCGGTTGAGTAATATTTTTGTTCAATGCTAACAAAGAACCTGTACATAATATTGCTAAAAACTGTTGAAGTACACCCGCTGGGTAAAAACTACGGCGATATAGTTTACGAATGGTTTGAATTGCTTCAACTTGATTCACATAACCTGGTGATCCAATAATATGAAATACTTTCAAACTATGATTCACAATCGCATCTTCGTCATGTGCTTCAGGTTTGCCTAATAAACTGAAAAGTTGTTTTGGAAACGGCGGTGGCAGGAAGGGTTGATTATTACTGGTAAATAATAATCCGACTTTCTCAACTTTTTCTGGATATTTCGCTGCTACGATTTGAGAGATCATGCCACCCATTGAAGCGCCTATGAGATATGTTTTTTCAAGCCCCAATTGGTCGATTAACATCGAAACATCATCAGCCATATCATATAAAGTGTAAGGTGCACCTTCGTTACCAAGCCCAATGATGAAGCGACTCATGAGTTTCATCGTATTGAGGCGTTTTCTTTTTTCACGAATTTTTGAAGATAAACCAATATCACGATTATCGAAACGGATAACGCGAAAGCCTTGATCAATCAATGATTTACAAAAGAAGTCAGGCCAAAACAGCATTTGAGCACCTAAACCCATAATCAATAGAATTGTTGGGTGTGCTGGATTGCCGCCCATTTCAACATGCAGTTCAATACCATTACCTAAAGTGACTTTGGTTTCTTGCATAAATGGAGCATAAGGTGACACATTAAATTGTAAAGCACTGTTCATGGCATTCATTCCGAATTGAATTCTTTTTATAGAATTAGAGTCTGCTAGAAATTTCTTTCTTAACAGACTCTAATTTAAACCTTAAACTTGTGCTGGAATCAAGTCTGGAACAAGTTTGGTTAAAGTTAAACGTTGTTTGCTTGCAGTCGCACCTAAAAGCACAAAACCTCTCAATGTACCTTCATCATCTGCTGCTCTAGCAAGCATACCATCTTCAAACTCTTCAGTTTCCCAATTCACGTCCACACCAATTGGTGCAGGTAATACAGTCAATGGTGCAGCAGGTGTTTTTACCGCAACAGGCATTGCAGGGTAGTGTACAGCAGTACTTTGCCCGCTCAGTGTTTTTGCTAATGCACGTGCTTGTTGCATGATTGGCATGACATATGGCAGTAATGTTCCATTCACTTCTGCACAGTCACCCACCGCATAGATGTCAGGCTGGTTGGTTTCCAATAGGGTATTGGTAATGATGCCACGACTTGTTTGAATATCTGCAGCTTTTGCTAAAGATATATTTGGCTGTAAACCAATCGCTGAAAGAACGATATCTGCAATTAAAGTCTGACCTGTTGCCAAAGTCACTTCGTAATCTTCACCATCATTGATTTTCGTTACTTTTTCAACAGTGGTCGACAATGCGAATTTAATACCCGCTTGTTCTAAGTTTGTTTTAAATGCTTCAGCAACGTGATTTGGTAGCAACCGACCAAGTGGTTGTGGTGCAAGATCAATTACTGTGACATCGTAGTTGCTATGTAATAAATCATTGGCAAATTCACAGCCAATTAACCCAGCGCCTAGAATCACAACGCGTTTATCTTTACGCTTTGCTAAATTTTCACGGAACGTACGGTAGTCGATCAAGGAATTCACGACATGAATATCATCACTACCATCACCAGCAATTGCTAAACGAATTGGGTTTGCACCTACTGCAAGGACCAGTTTTGAATAAGGTTGAGTGAAAATTTCACCATTTTTTTCTAAAGTGATTTCATGTTGTTCAGCATTAATTTCTTTCACCCAGGTTTCAGCTTCAATGCGCATATTCAGTTGCGTTGCCATTTTAGCTGCATCACCTAGGGCAATTTGTTCAGGTGCTTTATTCCCTGCAAAGGCATTAGATAATGTTGGTTTTGCATAATTTACCGCATCATCTGCGCAGATCATAACGAGTTCTTGTTCTGGGCTGAGTTTGCGAAACTCACGTGCAACAGTATAGCCTGCCATGCCCGATCCGATGATGACGATAGGATGCATTATATTCTCCAGTATTTCTTTCAATAAAAACAAACGATAGGAAAAAAAAGACCATGATCATGATCACGGTCTTTTAGATCTATTTAGATTTCAATCATTTCAAAATCAGCTTTTGAAACGCCGCAATCTGGGCAAGTCCAATCATCAGGGATATCTTCCCATTTGGTACCTGCTGCAATGCCGTCTTGTGGCCAACCATCTGCTTCGTCGTAAATCCACCCACAAACGATACATTGATATTTTTTCATGTGACTCTCCAAACTGATAGGTATGCTCAAATTGCCTTTCAGTAAAACTATTCCATAATGTCGCTACGATCGCTGCAATACAACAAACTTGTGTTGATCAGGAGTTAGATTTTTACGCAGAACGCCATTTAAGTAAAGCAAATGCAAGAGTTTAATCATTTATGTAGAAAGTGGAATGGCAATTTGTTCTGAAAGTCTTGCTATTTGAGCAATTACTCTAATTTTTGTAGATATGTATATGCTTATAGCTTTTTAAAAACAGTAAAAGTATAAATATAGAGTGGGTGAAAAATAACCATTTAAAATTAAAAGATCAAAAATATCACCATAATTATGAGGAAAATAAAAATGCAGACCTGATCTTACGATATTGAAATTAAGGCTTCGAAGCAAAAAGTGTGGGAAATATTATGGTAAAAAAGAAGGTTACCAAGCTTGGACCCAATTTTTTTTTGCAACTCGACCATACGATCAGACTAGAAAGTAGGCGGTAAAACCTATTTCTATGATGATAAGGGGGGCATGATTTCAACAATCGAACGTTTAGATGAGCCGAATGTGATTATTTTTAAACATATCGGGATGATTCAAGATGGAGAGGAAGATACTGAAAGTGACGAGGTAAAATCTTGGGCAGGTGCATTAGAAAAGTACATGTTATTTGATTCGGATGACGTTACTCAACTCTATGTAGAAGTGGATATTCAACCCCAATATATTGAAATGATGAATCAAGGATTTGAAAAAGGGTTAGCTTTAGTTAAACAATTCGCTGAGCAATAGAAATCATTTTAAGTACATATTTATTGCAAGATAAAAGTATTATTTTCGCTTTGAAATTGATAAATCTTTGCTTTTTTCACGATTGTGTGACTGAAATGGTGCGAAAATGGGCTTTGATCTGCTATTCTATGCCACTTCAATTTTACTTAAATCGAGGCAGAGATGACGCAACAAAACGCTCAATCGACTTCTGAACAAACACTTTCCGAAAACGATTTAATCGCACAGCGTCATGCCAAGTTAAAGCAAATCCAAGAGACTGCAAAACAAAGCGGTAAGAGTCCTTGGCCGAATACCTTTAAACGTGAGCACTATACAGGTGACTTACAAGAACAATTTAAAGATCAAGATAAAGCACAAATCGAAGGTGCTGAAAAAGTTTATGTAAAAGTCGCGGGTCGTGTCATGTTGAACCGTGGGTCATTTATTGTGATCCAAGATATGACAGGTCGTATCCAACTTTATGTAGATCGTAAAGGTTTGCCAGCAGACGTTTTAGAAACGATTAAAAGCCTAGATCTTGGCGATATTATTGCCGCTGAAGGTTATATCGGACGTTCAGGCAAAGGTGACTTATATGTACACCTTGAAGGATTTGAATTATTAACCAAATCACTTCGTCCGCTTCCAGATAAATTCCATGGTTTAACTGACACAGAAGCGAAATATCGCAAGCGTTATTTAGATTTGATCGTCAACGAAGAAACACGTAAGACTTTTGAAATTCGTGCCAAAGTGGTTGCAGGTATTCGTGCGTTCTTAACTAATGAGCGTTTCATGGAAGTTGAGACACCAATGATGCATGTGATCCCGGGTGGTGCATCTGCAAAACCATTCGTAACACATCATAATGCATTGGATATGGAACTCTATTTGCGTATCGCGCCAGAGCTCTATTTAAAGCGCCTTGTAGTGGGTGGTTTTGAGCGTGTGTTTGAAATTAACCGTAACTTCCGTAATGAGGGGGTGTCAACACGTCATAACCCTGAATTTACCATGATCGAGTTTTATCAAGCCTACGCTGATTATAAAGACTTGATGGCATTGACTGAAAACATGCTTGAGAAATTGGCAGTCGACATTTTAGGTTCTACCGATGTGCCTTATGGTGATGAGGTGTATAGCTTCAAAGGTCCATTCAAGAAAATATCAATGTTTGACGCCATTCTTGAGCACAATCCAGACTTTACGCCTGAAAATGTAAATGATCGTGAGTTCTTGGCTAAATTTACTCAAGATGTGTTGAAAGAAAAAGTGAAGCCTGGTTTCGGTTTAGGCAAATTACAAACAATCGTGTTTGAAGAAACTGTTGAAACTAAACTTCGTCAACCAACATTCATTACAGAGTATCCAGCTGAAACCTCACCACTCGCTCGTCGTAATGATGATAATCCACACATTACCGATCGTTTTGAGTTCTTTATTGGTGGTCGTGAGTTAGCCAATGGTTTCTCTGAGTTAAATGATCCAATTGATCAGGCTGAGCGTTTCCAAGCACAGGTTGAAGAAAAAGATGCTGGTGATGATGAGGCAATGCATTACGATGCGGACTTTATTGAAGCACTAGAATACGGTTTACCGCCAACAGCAGGTGAAGGTATTGGTATTGATCGTTTGGTTATGCTATTTGCTAATGCGCCAAGTATTCGTGATGTATTGTTATTCCCACACATGCGCCGTAAAGATTAATTACTCACTTATTATTAATAAAAGGCCACTTTAAAAGTGGCTTTTTATTTTGTTGGCTTTGTACATGACAAAAAAAGATAACTCATTGAAATAATGGCATAATACTTGTTTTTTGACGACGAATATGATGACACATTTCAATGAGTTACATCTCATCTTAAACAAATATCGAAAGTGGAACAAGTCACATGTAAAATGTTTTACACTGATTATGCTGGCATTAATTGTAAAACAGACATGTAACCTTTCTTCTGCATCTAATAGAAGATGGAGAACTTTTACTTTTTGTTTTTCCTATGTTTAATGCTTCAGCTATTCGTGATTATGCATTACGCTGGGAAATCGAAACCTTATTTAGTTGTCTCAAAGGACGTGGATTCAATCTTGAAAATACTCGTTTAACAGACCCTAGACGAGTCCTAGCTATCGGTTTCTGTTGGTGCTATTTAACAGGTGAATGGCAACATGATCAAAAAAAAGCCATAAAACTAAAGAAGCATGGACGACTTTCACTAAGTTTATTTCGCTACGGTTTGGACTATGTTCAAATGGCTATTCTACGTTTGATTGGTTTCGGGAAAAAAGAAGAATTTAAGAAAGTGCTCGTAATTTTAAGGAAGAAAAAGCCTGATAGGACAAGGGCCCTATGAAATTTGTCGTGTACAGAGCTAAATAGATAAGAAGCCGAATTCGACTTCTTTTTTTGTTTAATTTAATTTCATGTTATTTTTAACAGTCCTTCTTTTCTTTCTGAGCTATGCATATCACAATTTTGCATATTGATATGAAAAAACAAGCTAAAGAAGCCGTTCTAAATTATTATAATGGATAAACTTTACTAGATTGCTCATTTGTCCACTAGTAAGAATATCGATATCACGAAAAATTGGAGTTGTTATGATACTCGTTCCTCCACACGGTCTTCCAAGTGGTGGTTTAATACCACTTATAGATTTTATGGGTAACATTGATAAGGGGGGATATGTACATGACTGAAAATAGATTAACTCACCTCAAGCAACTTGAGGCAGAAAGTATTCATATTATTCGTGAAGTTGCAGCTGAATTTGAAAATCCAGTGATGCTTTATTCAATTGGTAAAGATTCAGCAGTCATGTTACATCTTGCCTTGAAAGCATTTTATCCTGCTAAGCTTCCTTTTCCACTCCTGCATGTAGATACAGGTTGGAAGTTTAAGGACATGATCTCATTCCGTGACAACATGGCAAAAACTCATGGCTTTGATTTGATCGTACATCAGAACAAAGAAGGTCGTGATGCAGGCATTAACCCATTTGATCATGGTAGTTCAAAATATACCGACATCATGAAAACTCAGGGTTTAAAACAAGCATTAGATAAATATCAGTTTGATGCTGCGTTTGGTGGTGCACGTCGTGATGAAGAAAAATCACGTGCGAAAGAACGTGTTTATTCATTCCGTGATACGAAGCATCGTTGGGATCCAAAAAACCAACGTCCAGAACTTTGGAATCTTTACAATGGTAAAGTGAACAAAGGTGAGAGTATTCGTGTTTTCCCTTTATCTAACTGGACTGAGTTAGATATTTGGCAATATATTTACTTAGAAAATATTCAACTTGTTCCTCTTTACTTCTCGGCTGTACGCCCAGTTGTAGAGCGTAGCGGTACGTTAATCATGGTCGATGACGAGCGTATGCGTTTAAAGGAAGGTGAAGTTCCTCAAATGAAATCGGTACGTTTCCGTACACTTGGTTGTTACCCATTAACAGGTGCAGTTGAGTCTGAGGCGGATACATTACCTGAAATTATCCAAGAAATGCTTTTGGCTACCAGTTCAGAGCGTCAGGGTCGTATGATTGACCATGATGAAGCTGGCTCAATGGAAAAGAAAAAGCAGGAAGGTTATTTCTAATTTCCTTAAGCAAGTCCCTCTGTTAAAAGAGGGATGTAGGGAAATTACAAAATTAGATTTCAAATTTTGTGGAGTTTTGAGCAATGTCTCATCAATCAGATCTTATTAGCCAAGATATTTTGGCATATTTAAAACAGCACGAAAATAAAGACCTTTTGCGCTTCTTGACCTGCGGTAACGTCGATGATGGTAAGTCAACGCTAATTGGTCGTTTACTTTATGATTCAAAGTTGATCTATGAAGATCAATTACAAGCAGTAACGCGTGATAGTAAAAAAGTAGGTACAACAGGAGATGCTCCTGACCTTGCTTTACTGGTTGATGGTTTACAAGCTGAACGTGAACAGGGGATTACGATTGATGTAGCCTATCGTTATTTCTCTACAGAAAAGCGTAAGTTCATCATTGCTGATACGCCAGGACATGAGCAATATACGCGTAACATGGCAACAGGTGCATCAACGGCTGATCTTGCGATTATCCTGATTGATGCGCGTTATGGTGTGCAAACGCAAACTCGCCGTCATACTTTTATTGCAAGTTTACTTGGTATTAAAAATATCGTTGTTGCGATCAATAAAATGGACTTGGTTGAGTTCTCTGAATCTCGTTTCAACGAAATCCAAGTTGAATATGATGCATTCTTAAGCCAGCTTGGTGAGCGTCGTCCAGAGAATATTTTATTCGTTCCGATTTCAGCATTGAATGGCGACAACGTTGTTAATCCATCTGCAAGTACGCCTTGGTACAAGGGTCAAACCTTGATGAGCATTCTTGAGTCAGTGGAAATCAAGCGTGATTCGAACAAAAAAGAATTTCGTTTCCCCGTTCAGTATGTGAATCGTCCAAATCTTGATTTCCGTGGTTTTGCAGGTACGATTGCACTTGGTGAAATTAACGTTGGCGATGAAATCGTTGCTTTACCTTCAGGTAAAAAATCAACGGTTAAAGAAATTGTCACTTTTGATGGAAATCTTGAACAAGCAATTGCAGGTCAAGCGGTTACTTTAACGTTAAATGATGAAATTGATATTTCACGTGGTAATGTTTTAGTTCGTGCAGGTGAACAACCGCTTATTTCGCGTAGTGTTCGTGCATCTGTCGTATGGATGAATGAACATCCATTGGTGAAAGGTAAACTGTATAACCTTAAAATTGGTACGCAAACTGTTCCTGCAAAAGTCAGTGCGATTAATTATCGTGTCAATGTAAATACACTTGAACATACTCAAGTTGAAGAGCTTGAGTTGAATGCAATTGCAGATCTTGTAATTGAGTTTGATGCTCCAGTGGTATTTGACCAATATCAAGACAGTCGTTATACAGGTTCATTGATCTTTATTGACCGCTTAAGCAACGTTACTGTTGGTGCGGGGATGATTGAAGCAGCAGTAGAATGGACTGTGCATAGTAACCCTGTAACTGCTGAAGATCGTGCGGCACGTTTAGGTCAGAAACCTGCTGTGATTGGTGTTTCTGCACAGTTAATCGAGAATGCACAAGCTTTAGAAAGCTTGTTGATTCAACAAGGTGTGGTTGCGATTGCAAAAGTTGGTTTAACAACTGAGCAAACAGTTTTATTGCGTGAAACAGGTGTAGTGGTTATTACAACAACTGTTGATGGTACAGATACCGATATTAATGCTGAAACAGTTGAAGAAGCAGCTGAAAAAATCGTGGAGTTAGTTCGTCTTTAATAGCTTGGACTGATTTATAATAGCCCGCTGTAAAGCGGGTTTTTTTATTGAGGGAATAATGAATTTTTTAAAAAGTTTACAAGAATATTTGGAAAGTAATCCATTCTTTAGTTTAGAAAGAAACTTTGATATAGATCTTCGTGGTTTTATAAGTAATAAGAAGAAAGATAATAAGGATTATAATGAATTTTTAAAAGAAGGTAGATTGCCAAAAACTGATGATTTTTATAATAAATTTATATTTTTAAATGAATATTTAGGAGAATGTGACAATGACGAAAAATTTATAGAAATTATAAAATCATGTTTTGAATTAGTAAAAGAAAATGAGAGTAAGTTATTACATAATTATCTATTGAATTTTTTTTCGATCACTAATCAACAGATTTTATTAAATAATCTTAGTTTTTTTGAAAATAAATTTTTAGAACTACTGTATTCTAAAAACTATATAGATATATCCTCTATTAATTCACTGATGTTTTCTTATCTAGTATGGATCTATCATTTGGAAAAGGGTGCTAATTTAGGTGTGTTAAAGCAATTTATAAAGTCTTATCGATGTTGGACCACAAGTTTTTGGAATGATTGTAAATTAGAAGATAAAAAAAATTACGGAATACTTATTCATCAAATAGAATTGTTTCATAATGCTCGAGATTCTTATTTAGATTTAGAAGTTTTCAGCGTATATGATGGAGTTGTTCAGGCATATAAAAATGTTGGAGATATTAGACTTCTTTCATAAGTCATTTTTTACTCAGTTCTAAATTATAGATTCCAGCAATTAAATTGAATCTTAATCCTAGTCTTTTGCCTCGATTGCGATATCGCTCAGCAAGAATTTTGAAGGTTTTCAAACTGCCAAATACATGCTCAACCCCAATTCTTCTTTTATTGATTTGCTGATTATAGATTTTTAGTTCAGGATCCAGTTTACAGCGCTTCTTTACTTTTAATGGCAACAAGCTATTTGGATACACTGTATAAATTCCCTGATAACCCTTATCTGCAAGGATAAATGCACCTGCAGGAATCTGATTCAAGTGACGTTTGAAGAGTTCGAAATCATGTACGGCACCACGACTTGTACATAAACTCAGGATTTTTTGAGTTTGATAATGAATGACGGCCTGTACTTTGAAAGTGTGGGTCTTTTTCTTGCCGCTATAGCTTTTCTTTTGTTTTTTTAGGCCTTTGGATTGGAATTTCTGTGGCATCTACAATCACCACATTCCAGTCAATGCCTTCGCCCTCGGGTAAATCTTTGGGTAAATTAAATAAATTGGACTTGATTAAGCAGTCCTCTACATGACGTACGATTCTTGAAGCAGTGGGCTCTGACACGCCATAACTTGTTGCGACATGGAACAAGGTTCGGTATTCACGCCAATAACTTAAGCACAGGAGGATCTGATCCTCTAGGCTCAATTTAGGTGGTCTGCCTTTGGCAGGAACATGCATCTTCAATTGCTCAACCATTAAATCAAAGGTTGACCATGAGATGCCCGTGTATCGCTTGAACTGTGTTTCAGAAAGCTTCTTTGAATCGATGTATTTCATCCGCAGATTATGCATGAATGCCAAGAAATCTGGAGTGCAAATATCAACCAAAAAGAAGATCATTTTTTGATTTATGAAAGAGATCTATTATACATTCTTCAATATTTACCGATTTTTCCAATAAGTTAAAGGAACGTCTTGTTAATGGAAAAAGATTACACAAGGAAATAATGTATGAGCAGTTAGATGATAATGATAAGTTTAAAATAAAAAATATTTTGTATAAAATAAATTCTTATAAAAAACTGAACCGTACCGGGTTTGTCGGAGAGTCAATATTCTGAGAGACTATGCCGATGACAAAATTAAAATATACCCCTGAAATCAGAGAAAGAGCGGTTCAATTATTGATTGAATCCGAAAAAAATTATCCTTCTACTTGGGCTGCAATCACAGCAATAGCTCCTAAGATTGGCTGTACTCCTGAAACACTTCGTGCCTGGCATCAAAAGCATTTAGATCAGCAAAATCCTATTAAAGTACAACAGATATCTGATCAAGAACGTATAAAACAACTGGAACGTGAAAATAAAGAACTGCAACGCGCTAACGAAATTCTACGTAAAGCAGCCGCTTTTTTCGCCCAGGCGGAGCTCGACCGCCCACACAAATAATGATGGATTTCATCCATAACAATAAAGACTTATATGGTGTTGAGGCGATTTGTAGGATTTTACCGATCGGAGCTTCAACCTATTACCGAACTTTAGATCTCGCTGACAATCCAGAACATCGAGCGAAACGAGATCTACATGATGAGCATCATGCTGAACAAATTAAACGAATTTGGAAAGAAAGTTCAGGTCGATATGGTGTGCGTAAGGTCTGGCAACAATTGAAACGTGAAGGT
>JACCDZ010848066.1_pt1 | contig 15036 bp, 14 predicted proteins | sample 7449551 | NCBI WGS metagenome assembly JACCDZ01 (sample SAMN15323452, study PRJNA562643) | freshwater metagenome | isolation source: river surface water | place: USA:Blue River Watershed | collected 2017-08-18 | reverse complement strand
TTCTTTATCCATTGATTTAATGCTCCTTTAACAATGCCAAGACGGTAGAATGTTTGACAATATTTCTCAATACGCTATTTGGAATACACCGAAACCCTTAAACATGGTCAAAAGACCAAGCGTCCTGTTAAGATTTCCCGATAAGTCACACTAAAAACCAAGAGGCAAGCATGCATCTCTCCTTTACCCGAACCGCGGTCGCATCCGCCCTCCTCGCTCTTCTTTTGCCAATGACAGCTCAAGCAGAAACGATTTCTGTGGTGACTTCCTTTCCCAAAGAGCTGACAACCGCTTATAAAAAAGCCTACGAGGCAAAATACCCGAACGATAAAGTCGAGATTCTGAACAAAAATACTTCCGCAGGGATTGCCTACGTCAGAGAGCAAGCATCCGGCTCGCGGCCAGAAGTATTCTGGGCTTCTGCACCTGACGCGTTTGAGGTGCTGTCCAATCAAAAGCTACTTGTCAACATTGGCCCTGGCAACCCTGATATTCCAGCCAAGGTTGGCAACTACCCGGTCAATGATCCACAAGGCTTCTACCGAGGCCAGGCTCTGGCGGGTTACGGCATGATGTGGAACACCCGCTACATGAAGGCCAACAAACTTCCCGCCCCAAAAGAGTGGGTAGACTTGGTCAAACCTGTTTACTTCAGCCACCTTGCAATTTCGAGCCCCTCACGCTCAGGCACCACACACCTAACGGTGGAAACCATTCTTCAGGGTGAGGGCTGGAACAAAGGCTGGGAACAAGTCTTGATGATCGGTGGCAACAGTGCCGCGATCACCGAACGCAGCTTTGGCGTGCCTGACGGTGTGTCAAACGGACAGTTCGGTATTGGTCTGGTGATTGATTTCTTTGGTTTGGCTGCTAAAAATTCCGGCATGCCTGTGGATTTTGTTTATCCCTCCGTCACCTCGATTGTTCCCGCTAACATCGCATTGATCGAAGGCTCCAAGTCTCCTGAGGCGGGCAAACGCTTCATCGAGTTCACGCTGTCCGATGAAGGTCAGAAGCTCCTGCTCCAGAAGGACATCAGCCGTCTACCCGTCTTGCCAGCAATTTACAAACAAGCCCCAGCTGACTACCCCAACCCTTTTAGTGGTCAGATCCAAGCAAAAGTAAACTTTGATTCCGAGCTTTCGGAATCACGCTACATGGTGGTCCGCTCCTTGTTCGATCAAATGATCACCTTCCGTCACAAGGAACTCGTCGCTGCGACGAAAGCCATTCATGACGCAGAAAAGCGTCTAGCTGGGAAACCTAGCGCTCAACTTGATCAAGCACGTCAACTTGCTTTCTCGCCAGCCGTGGATGAAAAACAAATCAAAGATCCACAGTTGCTTGAGCTATTCAAAGCCAAAAAATCTGATGCTGACGCCACACGTGCGAAAGCAAAAATCGAAGAGGAATGGGCGAATCGAGCGAAAGAAAACTACGCTCGCGCGGTCACACTGGCCAATTCGGCAAAATAAGTCAGACAAGGCCCTTCGGGGCCTTTTTAAAGGTACCTGAAAACCGTGAAGCGCAACCATCCTGGGCTGATCGCGATCGCGATTGCGATCGCATTATTTTTATTCATTTTTCTAATCGGTCCGATTCTGACCGTTGTGTATACGGCCTTCACGGATGGTCAGGGCGGCTTTACCTTGACACATTTCCTTGCGTTCGCTGAGATCTCCCTCATGCGCGAGTCCTTCGCGAACAGTCTTTTCGTGGCAGGCACAACGGTCTTGTGCGCGACAGTCATCGCCATACCACTGGCCTATCTGACCATGCGTTTTCAATTCCGAGGCGCGGTCCTGATCCAAACACTAGGCGTATTACCTTTAGTGATGCCAGCATTTGTGGGCGCTGCCGCCATGCAACTGATCTTTGGCCGCTCAGGCGCCGTCAATCTGATCTTGATGGACAATTTCGGTATCAGCCTGCCAGTGATGGAAGGATTGAGCGGTATCATTTTTGTGGAAACGCTGCATTACTTTCCCTTTATCTTATTAAACCTCTCTGCCTCTCTCGCGACCATCGATTCTTCGATGGAAGAAGCAGGCCAAAATCTTGGAGCATCGGGATGGCGGCTTTTCAGAAAAGTGATTTTTCCCCTCGCCCTCCCAGGCTATATCGCGGGCGCATCCCTAGTGTTTATCAAGGTGTTTGATGACCTTGGCACACCTCTAGTCCTGAACGTGACCAACATGCTTGCGCCGCAAGCTTATTTGCGCGTCACGTCCATCGGTATCGAAGATCCGATCGGCTACGTGATTTGTGTGATTCTTGTGCTTTTCTCAGTGGCTGCCATGGCCGGATCCTGGTGGTTTGTCAAACGTCGGGACTATGCGCTCGTATCCCGAGGCGGTGCTCAAGCACCGAAACGAAAACTGACAAGCTGGCAAACCGCCCTGGCCTACGGTTGGATCATTGGTGTCTTGATGCTCGTCCTCTCTCCGCATCTTGGCATTCTCTTGATGTCACTCTTTAAAGTTTGGAGTTTCAGCGTCTTGCCTGAGCAGTTCACACTGGTTCACTACGCGACGATCTTTACCGACGCCAAACAGATGATCTGGAACACAATCTTGTATTGTGGTCTGGCTGCTTTCGTGGACATCATCATTGGTGGAGCGATTGCTTATATTGTCATTCGCACGACGATTCCAGGCCGACAAATTCTTGATCACCTCGTCACGGTCGCACTCGCGATGCCAGGTCTTGTTCTGGGTATCGGATACCTGCGAGCCTTCAGGGGTATCGAGTTGCCCTTCGGTGCCGGAGCATTTACGGCAAGCTGGGTCATTTTTGTCGTCGCGTATTCTGTGCGACGACTCCCTTATGCACTCAGGTCATGCATGGCTGCGCTCACTCAAGTGCATCCCGCACTTGAAGAAGCCGCGGAAAATATCGGAGCCGGCCGCTGGCGGACTATTCGAAAAATTGTCATTCCACTGATGATGGGGGGACTACTCGCAGGCTTTGTCACGAGTTTCATTACTGCCGCCGCAGAGATCTCAGAAACGATCTTACTCACAAGCAGAGAAAGCCTGGCACCGATGTCTTATGGCATCTATCTATATTTTCAGTCGATCGCGGGCAGGGGTCCAGGAGCCGCACTCAGTGTCGTCGCCATTTCAATTGTGGCTCTCGGCACCTACATCACGCATCGTCTGGCCGCAGCTGCCACGCCACATCAAAACGTTGGGAATCGAACATGAAATCGGTTGGTATCGAGATAAAGAATATCGCATTGTCATTTGGCTCAACGGCGGTGCTCAAAGACATCACTCTCACCATTGAGCCTGGCGAGTTTTTTGCCTTGCTGGGCCCCTCCGGATCCGGCAAATCCACACTATTGAGACTGATCGCAGGCTTTAATCAGCACCAGCGTGGCGAACTGCTGATCGATGGGAAGGACGTGACCGGCACTCAACCCTGGTTGCGAAACGTTGGCATGGTGTTTCAAAACTATGCGCTCTGGCCTCACATGACAGTCGCCCAAAACGTCGCTTTTGGTCTGGAAGCCAGAAAATTGCCGCCCGCTGAAATCCGAGCCAAGGTTGCCAGCGCTCTTGAACTTGTTGACATGGCGGGACTTGCAAACCGTCGTCCCGGACAACTCTCGGGAGGTCAACAGCAGCGCGTGGCGATTGCCAGAACCCTCGCCATTGAACCCCAAGTGCTTCTTCTGGACGAACCACTTTCTAATTTGGATGCAAAGCTGCGCACTCAGACTCGACAAGAACTTGTCCAGCTCCAGAGACGACTTGGCATCACCACTATTTTTGTGACGCACGATCAAGAAGAGGCACTGACGACCTGTCATCGTATCGCGGTCATGGATCAAGGCGTGATTCAACAGGTGGGTTCACCGATGGATCTCTTTGACTTTCCAGTCAACCGTTTTGTCGCCCAGTTTGTAGGTTCGGTGAATCTATTCGCTGGACGCTTTATCACCGAAGGGGATCATCTGCGCTTTGACTCTCCCAAGCTCGGCATGCTGACCTTGCCAAAAGGTCTGGAACTCCAAAGCACCGAAATGGATCTTGCTTTCAGGCCGCATGCCGTGCGTTTTGTCGAGGACGCGCAATCTCAACTACAAGACAATCTAGCACTACAAGGCATCATCGAAGACTCCGAGTTTCTGGGTGAGTTTGTACGTTACGAGGTCAAGGTTGGCGAGGGATTGGTCAAAGCGGATATTCCCCATTCACGAGGAGCAGCACCGCTTAAAATCGGCGCACAGATCCATTTGCGTATTCCCTCGCAAGAGCTTCGCTTCGTCACGGCTTGATGATGATTCAGTCGCTCATCAGGTGGCGTGCTCTCAAAGCCTTTTTTCTTGGTATTGCGCTGGTTGGATGTGGAGCGAATACTCCGGTCGCTCAGGATTATCAGCCATCCATCGCTCAAGAGGGTAAAGATGTTGTCTGGATTCCAACACCCACAGACCTTGCCGAACGACTACTGAAAGCAGCTCAGGTGACTGAGAAAGATTTGGTCTATGACCTGGGCGCAGGCGATGGAAAAATCGCCATCCTCGCCGCCAAGCAATTCAAAGCAACCGCTGTAGGCGTTGAATACAATCCCGACATGGCAGAGTACGCCAGAAAAAATGCTCAACGTGCCGGGGTCGCTGACAAAGTCACCATCATCACAGGCGACATCTTCAAAGAAGACTTTTCAAAAGCAACTGTTGTCACGCTTTACCTGCTGCCAGGTCTGAATATCAAACTCAGACCGACATTACTCGCCATGAAACCGGGCACGAGAATCGTCTCCAATACATTCACGATGGGTTTGTGGTCGGCCGACCAGACGATTGAAACTGAGAGCGGACATTTGGGCTATCTCTGGATTGTCCCTGCAAACGTTGAGGGATATTGGTCAATCTCGGGCTTGCCTGATCTGGGTCATGCAACGGGAACACTCGTCATTCGTCAGCAATATCAGGAACTCAACGGAACGCTGCAAATGCCCGCTGGTCGAGTCGAACAGCCCATCAAAGGTCTGATGCGTGGCAATGAAATGACGTTTCAATACCGTGATGCGAATGGGACGACTCGAACAGTTACCGGAAAGATTGAAAACGGTGCTTTCAAGGGGTATTTGATGCATGACCCCTCAATCCAGATTTCAGGCCGTAAAACCTCTTAAACAGCCCCCTGTTCCTCACGTATACTCGGTCTAGCTAAAGATTTGGATCAAGCTTGACAAACTAATCACGTACGAAGGAGATTCTTGTGATCAACGTTAAATTTAAACGCTACGCCCTGGCTGTTGCGATGGGTGTGATGACCGCGGGTGCATCTCTTGTGACCCAGGCTCAAACCGCGACAACATATCCCGATCGTCCAGTCAAAATCATGGTTGGCTTTACTGCTGGCGGCACGACTGATGTAATTGCTCGCGCGATTGCCAACGAATTGCCTACTCGCATGAAAGGCGCAAACTTCATCGTTGAAAACAAACCAGGTGCGGGCGGCAACATCGGCACGGCGGATATCGTCAAAGCAGCGCCCGATGGCTACAGTATCTTGATGGCATCGGTCGGTCCGCTCACCATCAATCCATCATTACAAAAACTTGCCTACGATCCACTCAAGGATTTGGTTCCGATCATCCTGGTGGCCGATGTGCCTAACGTCCTCGTGGTCAATCCCGAAAAGGGAATCAAAAACTTCAAAGAGTTTGAAGCATACGCCAAAGCAAACTCCGGCAAACTGAATTACGCCTCAACGGGCGTCGGTACCTCCGCTCACCTCTCGAGCTTCATGCTGATGCAGCGTATGGGAATCGATGCCCAACACATTCCCTACAAGGGTGCCGAAGCGCTGAACGATTTGCTGGCAGGCCGCACAGACTTTATGTTTGCGACGATTCCGTCAGTGATCGCTCCGATCAAATCAGGCAAACTGATTCCGATCGCGGTCTCCAGCCTGGAGCGTTCACGCTCAATGCCAGAAGTCCCGACAATCGCTGAAAGCGGTTTCCCAGGCTACTCCTCGGGATCATGGTTTGGCTTGCTTGCACCGAAAGGCACACCTCAAGCAATCGTTGACAAGCTCAATGCCGAAGTGAATGCCATCATGCCAAAGCTGGAAGACCGTTTTGTGACGGCAGGCGCTGACCCAGTTGGAAAATCTCCTGAGTTCTTCGCTGAGTTCATGGCCAAAGAAACTGCGAAATGGAAAAAGGTCGTCGAAGACTCAAACGCCGCAGCAAAACAGTAATCATCCATGCTTAGGGTCCGCGCAGCAGCCAGTCTTCTCGTCATCTCAATGTTGAGCGGCTGCGCAACCCAGCATGCGGGCACAGAGCTTTATGAGCCCCTGATCGCCCAAAGCGGCAAAGACGTGATGTGGATGCCGACCCCGAACCATCTTGTCTCTGAAATGCTCGAAGCGGCCCAGGTCACGTCGACTGATGTGGTGTACGACCTGGGCTCTGGAGATGGCAAGATTCCCATCGAAGCTGCCAAACGTTATGGCGCACGCGCGATTGGTATCGAATTCAACCCGGATTTGGCCGCTTTGGCCAGACGTCACGCGCAACAAGCAGGCGTCTCCGATCGTGTCACCTTCGTGACAGGCGATATCTTCGAGGAAGATTTTTCTAATGCTACGGTAGTCACGCTCTACCTGCTCACTCAACTCAACATCAAACTCAAGCCGCGTTTGCTTGATATGAAGCCAGGGACCCGTATTGTCTCCAACACTTTTTCCATGGGTTCCTGGGAACCGGATGCGAAGGTTCTCTCCGAAGGCGAAGTATCAGGTTATTTCTGGATCGTACCGGCAAAGGTCGAGGGAAACTGGATTTTGAGTGATTTGCCAGGCTGGCCGGATGCGCAGCTCAAGCTCACTCAAAAAAGCCAAAAGTTCGATGGAGATCTGATAGTAGGTCAATCTCTTGAACAGCGTATCGAAGGACGCTTAAGTGGCGCTCAAATCAGTTTTAACTATTTAGATCGTAATGGAAAAAGTCAGACTTTCACGGGTGTTGTAAGCGCCCACAAAATTCATGGAACGATCAGACAAATTCCGGGCAGTGTCGTCATTGCAACAAAAAAATAATAACGAGCACAACCTCGCTGTGCTCGCATGCAATTACTTGATACTGATATTGGCAGTCTTGATGATCTTGGACCATGCCGCCGCTTCTGTTTGCACTAAGTCACCGAGTCCTGCTGGGGTGCTGTAACGCACATCAAGTCCCTGAGGACTGAGTTTTTCGGCGAGTGCTTGGTTGGCCAATACTTTTTTAAGCGTTTCGTTCAGTTTGTTCACGATGTCCTGTGGCGTGCCTGCAGGCGCAAACAATCCATACCAGGTGGTGTAACCAAACTCGGCTAAACCTGCTTTCGAAATTTCAGGAATTCCCATTTTTTCAGCACCTGCGCTGGGTCCACTCATACCAATCGCAACCACTGCACCGCGATCAATCAAGGGCTTCAGTGAGGGCATGCTACTGAACAGCGCTTGCACTTCGCCAGAGGCCAGGTCAGCGATCACTTGAGAGGTGCCCTTGTAAGGAATGTGCACGGCGTCGATATTAGCTTGGGACTTGAACATTTCCATGCCTAGATGAGCTGCGCCACCAGTACCCGCCGATCCGAAATTCAGCTTGCCAGGATTTGCTTTGGCGTAGTCGATCAGCCCCTGCACCGATTTGACACCTATTTTTGAGCTCACCACCAAAACATGTGGACTGGTCGAGACTAGCCCGACTGGAACCAACTGCTTGGTGACCGAATCGAATTTGTCGGTCAATAATGGATGAATGACTACGGTTCCGGACGCTGCGAACAACAAGGTATGACCATCAGCACTGGATCGACTCATGGTGTTGAGCGCGACGACTCCGGAACCACCCGGCTGATTTTCGACTACGACTGGTTTACCGAGATCTTCACCCATTAAACGGGCGACTTCGCGCGCCACCAGATCAGCAGGACCACCTGCCGCAAAGGGTACAACGAAAGAAATAGATTTCGTCGGGAAGGACTGAGCCTGGGCGGCGGTACCTAGTGAGAGGGCGGCTAATACAGCAGCAAAAAAACGCAATCCGGTACGCATCAATGAAACTCCATTCAATCAAACAAAAACTACTGGACAATTTTACCTGCCCGAACATAGCATAACCATCACTATTGCTCTTTGTGGCAACCTTTCTCAGGAGTCATTGACATGTTTCATGAAGCATTCGTTGGACAAAGTTTGAAGCGAACGATGAGCGCCATCGTCATGGCTGGTTTGCTTTGCGGTCATTCCGCATTCGCTCAGACAAATCAAAATACATATGAGCCCACCATTGCGCAGGCCGGCAAAGACGTTATCTGGGTCCCGACGCCCAACGATCTCGTTGTTCGCATGCTGGAAACAGCGAAAGTTTCGCCTAACGACCTCGTCTACGATTTAGGTGCGGGGGATGGAAAGATTCCAATTCAGGCAGCCAGACAATTCGGTGCAAGAGCCGTCGGTATTGAATTCAACCCAGATATGGCCAATCTTGCCCGGCAAAACGCTCAACGTGCCAATGTCTCTGACAAGGTCACCATCGTGACGGGAGATATTTTTGAAGAAGACTTTTCCAATGCGACCGTGGTGACCTTGTACCTTCTGACAAGTCTCAACCTCAAACTTAAACCAAAGCTGTTGGAGATGAAACCTGGTACCCGGGTTGTGTCCAACTCCTTCATGATGGGCGCATGGGAACCTGATGAAATTATTAATCCCGAGGCAGGTGGGCGCGGGTACTATTGGGTCGTTCCCGCCAAGGTGCAAGGTGACTGGTCATTGAATGGTTTGCCGGGCGCGACGACCGCGACACTGAGTCTGCAGCAAAAATTTCAAAAGGTCGAAGGGACGCTGACTTTTGGTGATAACCGCTCACAACGCGTGACTGGCAAACTGAACGGCTCACAATTGACGCTAGGCTACAAAGACGCGAATGATAAAGAGCAGATTTTTGTAGGCGAAGTCGCTGGTAAAAAAATCAATGCGAGCCTACAGACCTCGCCGACCACCGTCATTACTGCGACAAGGACGCCATAGCCAGCGACTCAGTAATCCAGTCAGCGATGGTCTTTTGACGGGATACGGGCATTCTGTCGATCACAGATGAAACACTGATCGCCAGAGTCGGACGTCCCGTCTGATCGCGCAAAGCGACACCTACACCAAGCACGCCCTGCACGGCAGTGTTGCCGACAATTGACCAACCACGGTCGCGTGTTGTGTTGACCAATAGCTGTAACTGCTCGGCAGTCATTCCGCCATAAGCGCCCAGTCTTGATTTATTTTGCTCGATCAACGACGTGACTTCTTCTTGGGGCAATGCTGAGAGAAAAGCCAGACCGGCAGCGCCGACCCCGAGAGGCTGTCGATGCCCCGCCGCGACCGTGAGGACCTGCAAAGGATACGTGCCGACCTCTCTATGAATACACAAGGAATCCGCACCCGCCCGACAAATCAAAAACGCACTGTCACCAGTCAAATCACTGATTCTGCGAAGTGCCTTTTTGGCGTGCTCGATTGCCGCTTCGTGTGAACGTACGGGTGCTGTCCATGCAGCAGTCACGCTATACCGCCGCGTGATTTCATCCCGAGTGACACATCCGAAACTCACCAACACATCCAAGAACCGATAGGTTGTACTGCGTTGCATATTGGTTGCGGAGACTATTTCCGGAATCGTCAGACCTTGTTCGCCGGCCAGACGCAAAGACTCCAGCACCTCCAACCCACGACGAAAGGTGCTCGGACCTGATCCATTGTTTTTGTTCATTAATTGGACACTCTGTATTGTGCAGGGTGATTTTAAAGCGGAAAATCCTCAAAAATAGCCAAAATTGCACGATCAAAAAGCTACAGTTGTCCAATATACGAACAACTGCTTATTTTGAGATCGCCTACAACGCATGTAACAGGAACCTCCGGTGTATCCCATTGATTTCTTTTTCAGAGCGGCAAAGCTCTACCCTGAACGCATTGCTCTTCAAAGCAGCGCATGCACGCTGACGTATCAGGCACTCGCGGCAAAAGTTAAGGCCTTGGCAACCGCTCTGCAGGCCCTCGATCCAGAGCCTCAAACCCGTGTGGCCATTTGTGCCGCCAATACAGTCGATCATGCGACCGCCATCCTCGCCGTACTCGCTTCTGGCAAGGTCTGGGTGCCACTCAACGCACGCAGTACTCCTTCCGAAATCAAACGAATCACCGACACCATAGAGCCTTCGATCGTCATCTCTGATGCAAAAGGCGCCGAACTGCTTCAAGCCAGTTCAGCACATTGGCTGCGTCTTGATGACAGTGGAACAGATCCTTCACTCAATATCGAGCATTTAATCAAACGTTATGCTGGCCAAACACCCGTCGCCAATGATGCAGGCGAAAACGCCACACAAGCGATCAAGTTCACGGGTGGGACCACAGGTTTGCCCAAAGGCGTGATGCAGCCCTATCGTGCCTGGACGGCCGGAATTATTAACCAGGTGAGCGGCTGGCAAATCACCCAAGACGACTGCTTTGTGGTCACAGCGCCAGTGACGCACGGAACATCCACCTATTTGCTCCCAATGCTCGCAGAGGGTGCAAAGCTTTTGTTCCTCGATAAAACTGACCCCGCATCAGTTATCCAGGCCTTCCGCGAGCATGGTGGAACCATGAGCTTCATGCCCCCGACTTTGATTTACATGGTGATGGCACACCCAGGAGTCTCGCGTTCGGATTTTCCAAAACTGCGTAACCTGATCTACGGCGGCGCACCGATGCCGGCGGAAAAAGTCGACCAGCTCAGAGCATTCTTCGGCGATGTCGTCGGCACCACTTACGGACAAACAGAAGCGCCTCAAATCGTCACAATGATGCGACCCAGCAGCTTCAAGGATCCGCTGAATCGTGGATCTGTGGGTCGTTGCACCTGGCTGTCAGACATGGCGATCATGTCTCCTGATGGCAAAATTTTGCCCGAAGGAGAAGTCGGTGAAGTAGTCGTTCGCGGACATCTTGTCATGACGGGCTACTGGCGTTTACCGGAAAAAACAGCTGAAACCATCATCGATGGATGGTTGCATACCGGCGATGTGGGTTTAATCGATGATCGAGGCTATCTCTTTCTCAAAGATCGTATCCGCGATGTCATCATCACAGGTGGATTCAACATTTATCCGACGGATGTCGAAAACGTCCTGTCACAACACCAGGCTGTCTATGAGTGCGCAGTCTTTGGTATGCCCGACGAAAAGTGGGGAGAAGCAGTTCATGCTGCGGTTCAACTGCATCCGGGCGTGACATGTGACCCAGAGATATTAATCGCGCACGTCAAAACTGCATTGGGCTCGGTCCATGCGCCTAAAAAAATACATTTCCTCGATCAATTGCCTCGATCCTCTGTTGGCAAGGTCCTTAAAACAGCTATCCGTGAACTTTTAAACTGATCAACCTGTCCTCTTTAAAGAAGAATCATTCATGTCATCTTCCACAAAAAAACCTACACCCACGACCAAACTTTGCACACATACACTCACCAGCATGAATTACCGCGATGCAGATCTAGTCGAGGATCTGATCGGTAAAAAAACTTTCTCGGAAGTGATGTTTATGCAAATTCTTGGTCGCGAACCAAGAGCGGTCGATATGCGCATCATGGATGCCGTACTTATCACATTGATGGAGCACGGTTTCACGCCGAGCGCTATCGCCACCCGCATGATCTACATGAGCGCCCCGGAAAACCTTCAGGGCGCAGTCGCTGCGGGTTTGATGGCTGTGGGTAGCCAGTTTGTGGGCACCATGGAAAATAACGCTGTGATTCTGCAGCAGATCGTCGACTCGTCCGAGCCAGAAAAATTCACAGAAAATCTGGTGATGGAAATCCGTAAAAATAAGCAGAATCTGCCCGGCTTTGGACATCACCTGCACAAGCCCGATGATCCTCGATCGATCAAGTTACTCGCATTAACAGAAGCCGAACCCGAGCTTGAGCAAAAATATGTGGGTGCACTCCGCCTGCTTTCAGCCACAGTGGATCGCGTGTACGGTCGCCACATCACGATCAACGCGACAGGTGCCGTTGCAGCGATGCTAGGTGAAATCGGAATTCCACCCAAGCTCATGCGAGGCTTTGCAGTCATCTCGCGCGCAGCAGGTCTGGTCTCTCATATCGCCGAAGAACAACAAGACCCCGCTGGTCGCTTCATCTGGGACACGATCGATGAAATGATTCCTTATGTGGGCAATGGTCCAGGCACCGGAGGTCAATCACATGGCTGAGCGTAACGTACTCGTCACAGGCGGTAGCGGAGGAATTGGCCGTGCCATCATTCACCGATGCATCGAAGATGGATATCAGATTATCAATCTCGACCGTGTCGCTCCCTCTTCTTTATTAAAGGGAGAAACGCATTACGCGGTAGATTTGACGGATGCGCATGCGACTCGAGATATTTTGCAACGTATTACCCGCGATCACAATATCCTGCGCGTCGTCAACAATGCAGGCTTTATTCGACCCGGTACACTCGAGGATGCGACGCTTGAGGACTTCGATGCGGTTTGTGCACTGAATCTACGCGCACCTATGCTGGTCGCCCAAGGTTTGCAACCTTTCATGCAAGCTGCACGCTTTGGTCGAATCATCAATATTTCCAGTCGCGCCGCTCTCGGTAAAGAGTTACGCACTGTTTACTCCGCCACCAAGGCGGGCTTGTTGGGGATGACGCGCACCTGGGCACTTGAACTCGCCCCCTTCGGTGTGACAGTCAATGCCATCGGTCCGGGACCGATCGCAACCGAACTATTCCTCTCGGGCAATCCGCCCGACTCGCCCAAAACAAAGAAAATCCTTGAGTCTATTCCAGTCAAACGGATGGGCGAACCCGAAGACATCGCGCATGCCGTTGCCTCTCTCATGGACGATCGCGCAGGTTTCATTACCGGTCAGGTGTTGTATGTCTGTGGCGGTATGACTGTCGGTCTGGGTCAAGTCGCATGAACCCGCGCATCACGGACCTGCAGCTCCCGGCACGTTCCGAGAAACTCAAGGGTCGAGTCGCCTTGATCCTTGGTGCGGGAACGAGCGCGCCAGGTGTCAGCATCGGCAAGGCAAGCTCCATCGCGATGGCCTGCGCCGGTGCTTCAGTGGCCGCACTCGATTTCAATCTCGCCGCGGCACAAGAAGTTGCGCAAGACATCGAATCGACCGGTGCAAAAGCGATCGCCTATCGCGCTGATGTATCCAATTTCGATGAGATGCAATCGGCAATCAAGCGCGTGATGGAGGATTTTGGTCGTATCGACATCATGCAAATTAACGCTGGTATTGGACGCGTTGGAGGTCCTGCTGAAACCACGCTCGAGGACTGGGATCGTATTCAAAAGGTGAATGTCGAAAGTATCTTGATCGCCGCCAAACTTGTTGCACCTATTATGGTGAAACAAGGATCTGGATCAATCATTGGTGTGTCATCGGTCGCAGGCATGCGCTATCTTGGGTATCCGCATCTGGCATACAGCGTCACAAAAGCTGCTGTCACACACTTCATCAAAATGCTTGCGCAACAGTATGCGGGCGATGGCATTCGCGCGAACACGATTGTTCCTGGTTTGATCGATACGCCGCGCATCCAAAAAAACGTGGCAAAGGTGTTTGATGCGAACGCCGACATGGACAATACACGTCGGGCTCGGGACAGGCAGGTGCCCATGGGACGCATGGGCACACCTTGGGAGATCGCTTCCGTCGCGACCTTTCTGGCTTCAGATGACGCTTCTTACATCACTGGAACAGAAATAGTCGTCGACGGTGGATTAACAGGCAAATTTGTTTAATTCGTACTCATTGGGGTTTTGTCGACAACCTTGCCCCAACGATCAACTTCAGCCACGATGAAGTCGTTCAGTCCCTGGGGGGTGCTTGTCAACGGCATCGCACCTTCCTTTTCGAAACGCTGACGCAACTCGGGTGACTTCATTGCCTGACCGATCGCCGCATTCAACTTGGTCACAATCGCCTCTGGCGTGCCCTTGGGAGCCAGAATCGCGTTCCAGGTGCTGATGTCATACGTTGGCAAATTGGCCGCCTCGGCAATGGTCGGAACATTTGGCAATTCGCTTGAGCGCTGTTTGGTTGTCACGCCCAGAGCGACGAGCTTACCCGACACAACGTGTGGCAATGCTCCCGGCACAGTCGCAAACGTCATTTGAGTCTCTCCAGCAAGAACTGAAGTGTTTGCCGGGTTACCGCCCTTGAAAGGAATATGCTCGATCTTGACCTGGGTCGCGTCATTAAACACAGCCGCGGCCAGATGACCAGGCGAGCCATTACCGCTGGAGGCGTAATTCAACTTGCCAGGATTCTTTTTAGCGTACTCAATCAACTCTTTTATTGACTTGACTGGCAAGCTTGGATTCACCACCAACATCAAGGGGATGGAGGCCACCATGGATACAGGTGCGAAATCCTTGATCGGATCAAACGTCATTTTGCCGCGGTAGAGCGCAGGATTAATACCGTGACTCGCCACCGTTGCCATGTACAGCGTGTAACCATCAGGTTTGGCCTGGGCGACAAACGCGGCACCAATGTTGCTGGCCGCACCTGGCTTGTTATCGACGATGATGGTTTGACCCAAAATCTTGCCTAGCTGTTCACCTAAAGAGCGCGCCAAGATGTCGGTGGTACCACCTGCAGCGTAGCCCACCACCAAACGAATCGGCCCATTAGGGTAGGCTTGCTGAGCTTGCGCAACAGTCACGCCACAAGTCAAAGCGACGGCAGACAAGGCGCCCGCCGCCCATTTCGCTGAGCGCTTAAAGGGGTTGGTTCGAATGCTTTTCATGAGTGTCTCCGTGAAAAACTGAACTATACCCAAAATCGTTCAGTGGATGGCGAAACGACCTGACTTGAATCAGTGAAGAATCAATTGGTTTCCAGCTTCGCATCTTTGACGATTTTTCTCCAACGAGGCACATCAACTTCGAGGAATTTGGCAAATTGCTCTGGTGTGTCAGGCTTGATACTGCCACCCTCCTTGGACAGCTCCTC
>JACCDZ010717267.1_pt1 | contig 15036 bp, 10 predicted proteins | sample 7449551 | NCBI WGS metagenome assembly JACCDZ01 (sample SAMN15323452, study PRJNA562643) | freshwater metagenome | isolation source: river surface water | place: USA:Blue River Watershed | collected 2017-08-18 | reverse complement strand
TGGCATTACCAACAACAGGACAAATTTCAATGGGTGATATTAATGTTGAATTAGGTAGAGCTAGAACAACTTCTATATCATTAGAACAAGCTGAAAATGGAATTATTACAACAATAAATAATAATTCACCATCTAAACCTTCAAATGTTAATCCAGCAACTCTAAGTGAATGGAGAGGTTACAATCACACATATGTTTCAAATTATGTTCTTTATGTACAAGTACCATCAGGAGGTTTAGAAAGAGCAATAATATTTTTAAGTGGTTCAACACAAGTTGGTAGTTTAGCTAGGAGGGCAAATAGTCAAAATGTTACATTATCTGTAGTAGTTGGTCAACCTCTTTCTATTATAGCTGTTTATTCAGGTGGTAATTCAGCAACATCTTATCCAGTTAGGTCATTAACAGGAGGTTTATTAGGTACTCTTTCATGGACTGGAACTAATAATAGTAATGCGGTATCATTAGGTGTTGTTGGTTCTTTATCTGGAGCACACTTAAGAATAAATGTTTAGATTAATTAATAAATACAATCCGAATAGCAATAATAAATAAATAATAAATAATTAACAAATAATAAATATCATGGAAAATCCAAACTCAGCTAATTACCTACAAACAGAATTTGAAAAATCTGTTAATATTTTATTAGACACTGCTATATTAGCACAATCAAGAGGTGTTTTATCATTAAAACAAGCAGCACAAGTAAATGGAGCTGTTGAATTTTTAACAACACAATCACCTCAACCTCAACCTCAACAATTCCAACAAGCACAAGAACAATCTCAACAAAAATTCCAAGAACCTCAAGAACCTCAAGAACCTAATTTAATTGAAACTCATAACGGGAAAAAAATAAATGATGATAATCCAGATATCGAAAAATAACATCTAAATAAAAATAAAAATGGCAAATAAATTTAATTCATTTTTGAATATCCAAACAAAACGTGTTGGTAAATTATCAAATATTGAAAAATTAGCACCTATAATTTCTAAATGGGAAGGTGGATATGTAGATGACCCTATCGATAGAGGTGGAGCTACAAATATGGGTGTTACTTTAAACACTTGGAAACTTCTTGGTTACGATAAAAATAATGATAACAAAATTGATAAAGAAGATATTAAACTTCTTAATTCAAATGATTTTGTTGTTATTTTACGTAAATATTGGAATAAATGGAAAGCTGATGAAATAATCAATCAAAGCATTGCTAATATTTTGGTTGATTGGTATTGGGCTTCAGGTAAATGGGGTATTGTAAAACCACAAAGAATGTTAGGTCTTAAAGATGATGGAGTTGTTGGTCCAAAAACAATTGAAAAATTAAATCAAGAAATTGCTGAAAATCCACAAAAAGTTTTTAATGATATTTTTGAAATCAGAAAAAAGTTTTTTAATGATATTGTTACTTCTTCTATTGTGAATTATGAGAAAAAACTTGGTAGAAAGGCAACCGAAAAAGAAATAATGAAAAATACCCAAAAACGATTTTTAAATGGTTGGTTAAATCGTTTGAATGATTTTAAATTCAAAGAATAATAACATTAAATTAAAAATTATGGAAATTTTAACAAATTCAGGTTTGGGTATTTTAGGTATTCTTTTGTTTACCTTGTTTAAATCAAAAGATTTTATTTTAGCGAGAGAATTTAATCTTGTAACTTTTTTAGGTGAAAACTTTAGAGGATGGATTTGGTCCTTATTAACAATTGTAACAATTGCTATTGTTATTTATTTAGAACCATCAACTAAAGAAATAATAAAAACAGTTTTTAGTATTGATTTGACTTCATCTCCTTCTGGTTTTTTCCTTTTAGGTACAGGTATTAATGTACTGTTGAAAAAACCATCAGAAAGAGCTCAAGCAGCAAGATTAAGAGCTAAAAGCACTAAAACACTAAAGTAAATTAATTGAATTGAATACAGATTTAATGTAAATTTGTATTCAATTTTTTATTATTTATTGAAAATTGTATATAAATTTAGTAATAATTGCAATTTTATAATAGGAATATTTTAGCCCCACCCACATTACAAATTTATATAATGACACAAAAAATTAACGGAGATTCCGAATTCTTACAAACATTTGGTTTCATAAGCAATGAAGCACGAAAAAATTTAGTTGTTTTCTTTTTAGTTTTATTAGTATTTTCAAATGTATTTTTTGTTTACAGAAATATACAATTAGAAAATACCATAAATAAATTAAACCAAGAAAAATTACAATTATCGTTAGATTTATCTAATAAAATAACTGAAGAGGTTCGTAAACAAATTACACCAGCAACTATTAGAATTGAAGAAGCTGCAAGTAAGGTTGATTCTGTTGCTAATGAAACAAATTTCATCCTTAAAGCGAAACATTCAACTAGCAGTAAATAATATGAAAAAACTAATATTAATTTTTTGTTTGATATTTTTATTATCAGCAATGAAAGAAAAACAAAGAAATACGGTGAATAAAATAAATGAACCATTTATAGTATTTGATAAGGGTAATGATGATGTCACGGACTTAGTTTTCAAATTAAATAAATTGGAACATTCATTAAATAATTTGAATAAAAATCTAATAATGTTAGATTCAATACCAAATAAAAATGGCGATAACTCAAAATAATATCTCATCAAATGATAAATTAGCTCCACAAGATAGAGCTTTTGTTGATACAATTATTAACAAAATTACATTATTTGGACAAATACCGTATTCTATTCCAGAAAAAATGATTGTTGAAGTTATTAAATCTTCAGCTAGACATTTTTATAAATATTATTCGAATTCTTGGAAGCAATCGTATTATTACATTAATAAACAAGACATAATTAGTTATCTTGGTTCAGATAATTTCGTTACTCTTTCATTAGAAGTAAGTCCACGTATTCGGATAGTTAAGGAAATTTATGAAGCAAACGTAACAGGACCAACATCTATGTCAGCTGCTACTTATCAAACAGCTAAAGTTGGTAGTCAAAATGATATGTATGGTACATCGATAAATAATAATTTATTTATTGTTGAAACTGCTGTTAAAGCGGTTGAATCCAGAGCTTTCGATAATATTTTTAGTTCCAGATTACCTTATGATTTTTCTCCAGCAACACATGAATTAATACTTAAACGTAATCCAATAAATAATATTATTCTTGATGTTTATGCTGATAATGATATTAGCTGTCTTTACAATGATACTTTTTTCGAAAGACATGTTTTAGCTAATACCAAAAAAGAATTAAAAAGATTAATTGCTGGACATGTTTTTGAATTACCAGGTGGTGTTACAATGTCAGCAGATGAAATTTGTAATGATATAGAAGATGCTTCAAAAGTTGAAGAATTAATAAAAGCAGGTGGGGGTGTTGGTGATATTATTCTAAAGCGTCGCTAATATTTGGAAAGATAAAATAACACTAGAAGTATATCAGGCATTATATAATTATCAAGTAGAAATAACAGATTAATATTTATATTTTTCATTTATGTATACATTTAAAATTATTGAATATTCGGGAGACGAAACTATTAAAATTAAATGTTTCTCAAATAATATATATTGTGGTCATATATTATTTGAGAAAATTATTTATATGGATGAATATTTTCTATCTGAAGAAGAAAGAGAAGAAATAGGTTATGAAATAATGGATTATTTTTTCCCTGATGATAATTGTATTTATATTAAATTTTTTGAAGTTGATATAAATTTTCAGAATTTAGGAATTGGTAATTTATTGATGAATAAATTTTTTGAATATTTCAATAACCAAAAAGAAATAAATAGTATTTTCATTAATGCTTGTCCGTATTTAACATCAACAATAAACAATAAAATACCATTAAATATATTAGTTAAATTTTATAAAAAATTTGGATTTCAAGAATTATTAAATCAAGAAACTAATATTTTAATGGCTTACAAAAATAAAAAACGATAAAACATGAAGACATCTGCCGAACAAATCTTAGAAAATATTGAATTTCTTTATGAAAATATTTATTCATTATTAACAGGATTTCAAAAAGCTACAGATACTAATTTATCTAATATAACAGTACCTATTAAAAAACGAGATGGTTCAATAGAAAATTTATCTATTAACAGTTTTAAAACGGTACTGAACGAATTATCTAGAATTGATAATAATTTCAAATCTTTGTTAAATGAAGATAATATTTCTTATATTGTAAATGGTGATGGTTCAATAGGTCAAGTAACAAAAACATCATTTATTAATGCTGAATATTTATCAAATTTTAAATTTGGTACTGATATTAACACAGCATCTAATAGTGATGTTGATAGTATTTGTATTGTTGATAAAACATCGACTATTAACAACATGATTTTTCCGAATGTTAAAATCCCAATAATAATAGATAGTAATATTAAAACTGATATTTTAGCTACTGTTTATAACATTACTGATGGTTTTGATAGTATTCCAGATAACCCAACAAAATTAAATATTGAATATTTAATAAAACAAGGAACTATTGTTGCTGATGAACAAACAATTAAATTATCTATTGAAAAAGAAAAGGTACAATATTTCGGTAAATTTACAGTTACAAATGTTATCAATTCTGGAAATAATTTTGAAGTAACATTAAATGATACAAAATATATGGGATTAAATTTTATTGGTAATGCAATAAATTTAAAAGTTGATGATATTTTAGTTACAAAAAATGGAATGTCGAAATTCAAAATAACTGAAATTGATTTATTCCTAAACAAAGTTAATTTATTACGTGTTAGTGGTTCAGAAAATATCACTAATGGAATAGATGCTTTATTATTTAATGAGGTAATAAATACAGATACAAATATTGTTGGTATTCCAATACAACCAAACAAAAAACTTGTTGTTTTTCTTTCAACCGAAAATTTAAAAATTATTGGTTATCCATCAATTGGTATTAAATTAAATTCAGCAACATATAAGGTTAATTACGAATCGGTTACATATACACTTGATGAGTTTTTCAGTACTTATGTAACAAATTTTTCTGAATATTTATTTTCATTAATTAAGGAAACTTCAATACCATATTCATTAGGTATTGAACCTGAAAAAGTTGTTTTAGATGCTGTAAATTTTAAAGTTGTACAAATCAATAGACACTTAACAAATTCAAAATCATCTGCTGAACTTGAAGAATTAAATTCTCAGAAACAAAAAATTAAAAATAGTTTAGAGTATAATCAAACACAAATTAACCAAATTCAAAATGAGGTTGATACAGCAAAATTCAAAACAACTGAAGAAAAGAATTATCGTATATTAAAAATACAAGAACTCAAAGAATCTAAAAATGTACTAGAACAAAATTTATTAACAGTAGTTCGTAAATTAGATAATAATGCTATTGAATCAGGACTTAAAAACTTAAAACCAAAATATCGTGTTTTAGGTTCTTGGCCAATTCAACCACCGATTTATTCTCCATTAACAAAACCTCAAAACATAATTAAATATGATATTCAATATCGTTACTTATCAAAAAATATAGATACTGTTGAAAATACAAGTATGAAAATGATAAACAATGGTAAGGAAATATCTGTAACTTATTCTGCTTGGAATCCATTAGAATCCAGAACACTTAAAAAGGTTGAAAATTCAGATGGTACATTAACATGGGAAATTCCAATTTTAGATAGTGTTGATGATATTAACATTAATCAAGTAAGTATTCCTATTATTGAAGGTGAGTCTATTGAAATTAAAGTTAAACCAATAACAGAGGCTGGTTATCCTATTAGTTCAAAAACAACTGATTGGTCAGAAATTTTACGTGTTGATTTTCCAAATGATTTAATAGAATCAAACCTAAGTACAATAGTTTCAAAAAATGAATCAGATTTAAAAGTATCAGAATTTAATAATATTTTAAAAACTTCTGGAATTTTAAATCACATTCAAAATCAAGTTCAAGAAGCAGAAAAATTATTCTATCATAAATCTGAAGATATAGCATCTGGATTTTTTACTCCTGAACAAAAAAATATACCATTAAACATATATTTAGCTTCATTAAGAAATGATATTGATATATTGAAAAATCTTGATAGTATCAAAAATTTAACTATTGAACTTATCGATTTCAATAACGAAAAGTACACTATTGTTAATAATACAACAATGGAATTATCAGCAGGCAATTATAGTGATACAATAAATTTACTTGATTCAACTAAATATGGTTCAATAATCCGTAAACAAGGTTTTATCAAAATAAAAAATAATAACCAATTACCAATAGAATTAAAATCTTTAGTTCCTGGTACTATTTTTGATAATACTTCAGCATCTAATTATTATAATGTTCCAGTTAAAACACCAACAGGTTTAATACAAAATAACAAACAAGTATTATATTTCAGAAATGTCGATATTACAGGACAAAACGAAGATATTTTTAAACTTGTAAAACCTAGACAAAATCCAACACCAACAAAAATAAATCCTATTTACATAAATACTAATGTTATTGAAAGTGCTAAAAATGTTGTTTATTTGGATGATGATAATAACGTAAAATTATGTAAATTATTTCCAAATGCAGATACGGATTTCATAGCTTTTACTAAAGAGCATCCAAACTTTAATGTAAATGATTATAATACTTTGATTCCTAATTTCCAAAGATTATCTTTATTTACATCATCACTTAAAGCTTTACAATATCAGGAAGAAGTTGATATTAATTCAACAAAAGGTTTAGGGTTTCTTGATGAAGATTTTTATTCAATAGGTGCTAATTCATGTGGAGCTTTCCTTTATCCAGTTATTTCAAATCCAAATTCAATAAGTGTTATTGGAAATACAATAGTTTCAACATTGATAATACCTAAAGAATCAGAAATTATTATTCCTTTCATATTTGAATATAGAATGATTGATAGAATAGGTAAAGTTAATGGTATTAATAATACAACAATAAATGATGACTTAGAATATTCTAAAAAAATAGGTATTGATTTATTAATAAATAATGAGATTTTTAAATTTGATATTAATGTATCAGCTAAATTAAAATCTTCAGTAGCTCCTATAAAATCATTAAATGTTAATTCGGTAGTTGCTGGTTTTAGTAATTCACCACAAGAAAATATTATATAAAAAATTAAAATATGTTTGATAATATTTGTAACGATATTTCCACAAATAAATTTGAAGCTTTAACCGGGGTATTAAATATTGCTCCGGTTAAACTTTCTGGTATATATAAGATTTTTGTTGATAAAAACAAAGTATTGTTTTTAGATGATTACAATGGGAGACGGGTTAAAATTGATAAATCCCAAAAATTTTTATCTCAAGTTGCAAATTTTTTAAAAACAGAAACAACATTAAACGATACAAATAAATTAAGATATGGTGGATTTAGATATGATACGGAATTAACTTATCATTCTCCACTCTATATCAATAATGACATACCTAAATATTTCCAAATATCAAGAGTTGAAAATAAAACAATAACAGATTCAACAGATTTACATAAATATAATGATATATTATTGCTTGTTGATTTGAAACAAATTGGATTATATAAAATTTTTGAAGAAATAAACAATACTTATGATTATTTGTTAAATTTCAATTTGGAAGATTCAAACTTAACTATTAATGGATTTTCAATTAATGAAGAAACTAATGTTAAAAAAACAATTCCAATATTAAATAGTTTATCAAATCAACCATATTTAAGTGTATTTAATAATATGATATTAAATACATTCAAAAACAACAATATAATATTTCCAAAATTTATTAATGTTGAGTTTGAATTTGAATATGTTAATAATTTGATACCATTCAACAATTTCTTCGGTTGTTTTAGTTTTGGTAAAGAAATAAATATTTCAAATTTTGATAATTCAATTTCTACAATATCATTATTAGAGTATTCCAATAAAATTGAATTTAAGCAAGAAAAAATTGTTGAAAATATTTCACCTATTGGATTTATTGATGTTGTTTCGGTTTCTAATGTTATAAAACCTGAAAATAAAATTCCACAAATAAGAGTAAAAATAAATAATATATCTATTGGTGATTATTTCAGAATTATTCACCCTGATGGTACTGTATATTTTGAATACTTAATAACTCAAAATGATATAAAAGCAACATTACGTGAAACATTAAGATACATTTGTAATAATGCAACATCAAATTCAGGTAGAAATTTAATTTTTACATCCGATATTAAAACAAATATCATAACAATTAAATCAAATATTGTAGATTTATTAATTGAGGAATATTACATCGAGAAAATAAATAATTTCATTTTCATAGATGATACAAATTTATTTTGTTCAATATTAGATAGTGATATTATAATCAATAACGAAAATAATGCAAATATTTATGATTCTGTATTGATAGACAATATAAAATATGATGTTAAAAAAATATTTACTTTTAATGGTAAAATAATTTTACGTTTGAATAATTTTAATAATTCATTAATTGAAAATAATATTTTTATTGAAATTTATGAAAACAAATTATCAAAATTAATTCAATTAGAACCGATACCTTATTTATCAGTTAATTCTAATTTATATGCATACGAACAGTTTGAAAAGGATAAATATATACAAAATTTATCTGAAACCTTCACAAATAACATAAGCCAAATAGCACAAAACAAATTCCAAGAAATAAATAATTTTAATGATGTTACTGCTTATGTTGATGATGTTAATAATGTTTTAACTTCAAAAGAATTTATTGAGGAAGATACCAAAAATAATAGTATCAATATTTTAAATATGATGTTTTGTAGTCCTGGTTGTACCGGATTATTGACACCAAATATTTTAAATATTGATAAACGTTTCTATGATTATAACAATAATCTTGATTATAAATTGCTCGATTTAGATAAAATTAAATTTCATTGGTTTTTAATAAAAGCTAAAACTCCCGATTACTTATTAAATGATATAAGACAACTAAGATATTTTACTGATAAACCAAAAATAACTAGTAGATTAATATTGTCAGAAAATAATTTGGATTTTTGTGAAACAATATTTTTAGGTGTTAAATATAGATTACCTCAAAAATACAGTAATTATCAATTTGCAACTTATCTTAATTTTCAAGAAAATAGCGGTGTTGAATTAACATATACTTTTGATGTTGATAACAACGAAAAAACTATTTATCTTTGTATTAATAAATACTTGGATTTTATTGATTTAATTAAAGGTGGTGTTTATGAGAATGAACCATTAATTGATTTATCATTTTTTTATTGTGTTCAAGATTCACATAATACAAATTCTCAAGAATTGTATGCTTTTAAAACTGGTGGTTTATTATTATGTGATGATACAATTTCGGTTATGTATCAAAATCAAATAATAAACGATTGGAAAGTATTTGATAGTAATACAAATAAATGGTATATTTGTTTGAAACGCAGTCGTTTAATAATTACACCATTATTAACTGAAATATTTCCAGATAATGGAGATATAAATTTTTATGTTTACAGTTCCGTTACTTACGATAACTTAAAACATAATTATACATCAATGTTATTTACAATTAAAAATATTCGTGATTTAAAAGAAGATTATTTGTGGTGTGAAGATATTACAGTTAAATTTTTCGATACACCTAGATTTTTCATGAATATTTACAACGAAGAAGTTGTAAATAAAATTGTTTCAGTATCAAAAAGTAATATAATAAATTCTGTACCAAGCAATCCAAATTCAAATTTCCCAAATCAAGATGTTATTTCAACAATAATAGTTGATTCAACACTTCAACAATTCAAATTAATAAACAATAATAAAATATTTTCGTTTAAGGAAAATTATTTTGAATTGGTAAGACATAATGTTTATGATTATGATAATAATTATTCACAAAATAATGAATATTTTTATTTTCCAGAATACATAAATAATGGATTTGGTTTCAATGAATTGAGTAATATGTTTAATATTGATTCATTCGATAATGTAACATTATATTCAAAAATAACATTATTTGATAGAAATCAATTATGGAAAATATTACAGGATATTATTAAATATGATGTTAAATTTAAACATTCGACACCTAGACAAACTTTCAACATAATACATGAATTGTTATTATCACAATTAAATGAATATTCAAATTTAAACAGTATTAAAATAAATAATCCTGAACCATTAAATGATGAATATATTAAATTGAATGTTATTGAGAATGATGTTAATGTTGTTATATGGCAAATGTATCCAGAAATATTATCAAAAACTTTCATCAAAAAAATACCAAAAATTCACAAAATAAATAGGTATAATAGCCCGTACTTACCTTATTTACGTTTATTAAATAATGAATTGGATTTTCAAAAAGATATAGTAACAAATCGTTCAGATGTTTTATTTAACATTTATGATAATAATTTTAACGGTACTAATATTGTAGCTACTGGAAATTTGAAAGAAGTAACAGGAAATATAGTATCTTCATTATACACGAAAAATGATGAAATTACTTTTACAATACCTTATCCTGATGATTCAATTGATTTAATTTTACATTTGAAAAATGTTATTCCATTAGAAGAAGCAATTATTAACAATAAAAATGATAATTATATTTCAACAATTAATAATAATATTGATGAATATATAAAGGAATCTTATATAAAATGGTTATTGCTTAATACATATAAATTAGATTCAGTTAAAAATGAACTTGGACAAAAAATAAATTTTGAAATTGTAAGTGAAATAAATTACATTGTAAAATTAAATCCAAAATCTTTTTACCATACCACATTCAAAAATGCAATCTTTACCTTCACAAGAAAATAGTATATTATGCCTAATCCAATAGAAACTTTAAAAAGAATAGAATACACAACTATTGAACAATTTTTAGAAGATGTTAATAGGAATTTTGCTGTTATTGAAAATTCACCTTTATATAAGGGTATTCCTGGTAATGAAGGAGATAATGGTTTACCTGGACTTAAAGGTGTTCGAGGTACAAAATTCTTATTTGTTAAATTAACAGAATTTCAATCTAAATTTTCAGGTGAATTATCTTCAAGCACACAAATTAATTTGGATTATTTAAATAACAAATTATTAACGTTTGAAAATAAGAATAAATTACTTGAAGCTTTAAATATTACGGAATTAGTTGACAGAGATATTGTTGTGTTGTCAAATACAATAATGTTAAGTTATGATTATATCGAAAATAAATTTGTAAATACAGGAATTGCATTTAATGAACAATCAAATTTATTAAATAATATTCAAGCTCAAATTGAAGCTTATGTTGAATATTATGTAACACATAATCAAACAATTAATAATTTATCAAATATATTTGAAGGATATTCTACTTATGCTAAAAATTATGCTGACAATAATAATGTTTTCATAACATCAAATTTAACACAAACAAGTGTATATTCTCCTTACATTCCTGGATATAACAGTAACATAGGTATTTTATTGGACAATCATAAATATTTTGGTTTTTCTGATTCTCAATTCCCTAAAAACAATAATGGTACTATTGTTTTTGGTGCGATGAAAAAATACTATGATTTATTGATGTCTACTATAGCTTCTGACCAAACAGAAACATTAACTTCTGATTATGCTCCTGGTGTTAATAATATACCAGCTGCTGTATTTTTACAAGATACTGAAAATTCAGGTTTATTGTTTGGTTACAAAGGTAGACAAAATTTAAAAAGATTTGGTAGTATTTTTAAAAATGCATTACACGAAATTGTAATAAAATCTGATTCAGGTATAAATCAATCTGAATATTCAGAATTAAAAATACATAAGGATTATTTAAAATACGATAAATTAGTACAATTAGGTAATGATTTAGAGGTATCTAGAGATTCTAAATTTTTTGGTGATATTAATAATGAATTTATTAAAACAGGTAAATTCACAGAAGGTGCAAATTCAACAAACAATTTTAATACAGAAATAGTTGAAATTGGAAAAGAATCAACAGAAGCTGAAACAGTAGTTAGAAATATTTCCGATATTGAAACTTATAAAAATTATATTTCTACAGTTTTTGTAACTAATAGTGATGGTGTTCTTTTAAAAGATTATAGTATTGAAACAGGATTATTATCAAATACTTTAATACCAAATTTAAATTTAATATCTGAAACAATAAATTCAGATAAGAAAATATTAACATCTTATTATTTTGGATATTTAGCTCGTAAAATAAATGCAATATCAACATTTTGCACAAATAATTATTGGAGAAAAAATCAATTCAATAATCAAGAAATACCAGATTTATGGTTATCAAATTCACTTAAAGTTGATAAAAATGTTAACTTAACAGGTGGTTTTATAACTACTGATTTGTTGAATAACGAAACAAATATAAATTCATCAAAAGTAACATTTGCTGGAAATTTAATAAAATATACAAGTTATATTAATAATGTTTTGGTTACTGATAGTAACGGTTTAATATCACATGATTATTCACTTGAAAATTCCGTATTAAATGCAAGTGAATTAGTTAATGGAACACCATTATTAATATTTAATGAATCAAATAACAAAATATTATCAACGAAATATTATGCTCATTTAGCTAAGAAAATTAATAATATCGATAATAATATAACAACAAATTATTGGAAAAAAACCGATTTCGGAAATTTCAGTATTCCAAATTTATATTTATCTGATGATTTAATTGTTAAAGGAAATGTAATTTTCAATCCAAATAATATAGTAGTTTTTCAAGTTAATAAAACAACAAATGAAGTTATTATTGGAAATATCAATAAACAAACAACATTAACTTCAACACTAATAAAATTATCTCAATTTACAAATAATGTATTGGTAACAGATTCAAATGGTAATATTGTTTCAACTTATCATTTGGAAAATAATAATTTCAACAATTCAGAATTAGATGAAAATACACCAATTACATTAAATGTTGCTAACGGAGATAGTAACAGTATTGCTAAAGGAACACATGTTAATTGGTTAGCAAATAAAATCAATAATATAATTACTTGGGTAACAGGAAAATATTGGTCTAAAATACAATTTGGTACTGGAATTATACCATCATTATGGTTAAGTAATAATTTAAGAGTTGACCAAAATTTTGTTGCTGGTAATAATTCAAATCCTAATATAGCTACTTCAGGTTCATCAACAAATATTGGTAAAATTGGAGGAGTAACAAAAATAGATGGTGCTGATATAATTTTAGGTTCCAGACAATCAATTGTACCTGTTACTGATGATAATGGAAAAATATTATCAACACATTCTTTAGAAACATTAGCACCTGGTTCTGGGGTATTAACAGATAATCAAATTACTATTGAATATTGGGATAAAGATTCACAACCACAAGAATTTGATAATCAACCATCATTAGCAACAAAAATATTAACTTCAAATTATTATAGTTATATAGTAAGTCATTTAAAAGCTATTAGAACATTATTATTTGATAGACCAACATATTCAGAAGTTAGTAGTATGCTAGGTAATTCATTACCAACGGGAGCAATAATTATGTGGACAAATACTCTTGGAGAACATGACCCAAATATATTTACAGTATGTGATGGTAGAGTTATTCCAAATTCAGGTGGTTTAACAACACCAAATATGATAAATAAATTTATTAAAGCATCATTAACACCTAATAATGTTGGTGGTAATCCTAATCATAGACAAACTTTAAAATTGTCTGATATTCCACCTCACCAACATAGAATACCTGAACACCAACATTCATATAAAGATACTTATTTATCTGAATCAGCAAGGTGGGGTTCTGATAAATTATATTTAGATGATTTACCTTATTCTAAATTTGGTTCAAATGGTGGTGTTGATAATGATAATGTTGCTTACTATAAAGATAGAATGACTGCTTTAGATGGTGGTAGTTATACAAATAATCAACAAATCAATAATGCAACAGATTTTTCAATTGAACCACGTTCTTATTCAGCAATCTATTTAATGAAAAATCCTCCTGTTGGTTGGGTTCCACCAGTTATTATTCCACCAACTGCACCATCAAATGTAACAGCTTCATTAATTACTCAAACATCAATGAGAATTAATTGGACACCAGCAACAGATAATGTTGGAGTTTCAGTTTACAAAATTTACTTAAACGGTGTTGGAATATCAACAGGAACATATCATGATTTTACTAATTTAACACCAAATACCACATACTCTATTTATGTTGTTGCTTTAGATGCTGCTGGTAATACATCACCACAAAGTAATATTATTACACCAAAAACATTAGATAATTCAAGTTATACATTATATGTTGAAGTTCCAAATGGTGGACTTGATAGAACATTAACGTTCCTAAATAGTTCATCAGTTACTGTTGGTGTTTTAGGTAAAGGTTCAAATAGTCGAAATATTGTTATTTCAGCTCTTGTTGGTGAACAACTTTATGTTAAAGCTTATTATAATAATGCGGGTGGTGGTCAATCAGGAACATATCCAGTTAGGTTATTAGATGGTACTATATTAGGTTCACTTTCATGGGCTGACCCTTTTGGAAGTAATAATTTATCATTAGGTGTTGTTGGTTCTTTACCTGGAGCACATTTAAGAGTTAACATTTAACATGACTTAATAAGATTAAATAAAATGGAATACAAAGAAAACGAAATAATTGATATATCAAAAAGTTCATATACGGATATTATATCCGTATATGAAAATTCCATACTTTATTTTAAAAGAAAATTTGAAAATTTCGATATAGATAAATTCATTTTGGAATTTTCTGAAAATACAGAATTTGAAATAAAATTTTCATATTCATATGATAATATTAACTGGTCAAATCCATTAAATAGAGATGATTGGAAATTAAATATTGAAAATCAAAATATTGGTTATGAATATATATTTTTAAGTATGTGGTTTTTCAAATTTGAGGAAGATATACATACAGCTAAAAAATTACAGGAAAATATCAAT
>JACCDZ010042461.1_pt1 | contig 15036 bp, 17 predicted proteins | sample 7449551 | NCBI WGS metagenome assembly JACCDZ01 (sample SAMN15323452, study PRJNA562643) | freshwater metagenome | isolation source: river surface water | place: USA:Blue River Watershed | collected 2017-08-18 | reverse complement strand
TCAGGGAAACGCCGATTAAGGTATTCCAGGTGGAGGTCTGAGGCGAAGTGAATCTGCATTAGTAGCTCAGTTTACAATCGGCCCAATCGAATTGGAAACAAGTGGGATACGCCATGTCAGAACTTACGCAACATGTTGCAGCTGCGCTTTTCGCGATTGCTGTCTGCCACACCTTCGCCGCCAAGCTCTTTGAGAAACTGGCCCACCGCTACCCGGCTCATCATGGCGTCTTCCATCTGCTTGGCGAGGTCGAGGCCGTATTCGGGTTTTGGTCAATCATTCTTTTTGCCTGGCTAATCTATGCCGAAGGCTTTTCAAAGGCCGTTGAATATGCCGATACACGTAACTACACTGAGCCTCTCTTTGTTTTTGCAATCATGGTCATTGCAGCCAGTAAGCCTGTCATGTTTACAGCAAAGAAACTGGTGGAGTCCGTCGCCAATGCATTGCCCATTAATATGGGCGTTGCCCGCTATTTTGTTTTGATGACCTTCGTCCCCCTGCTCGGCTCGTTTATTACAGAGCCTGCCGCCATGACTCTGGGTGCACTCATGCTTTTACAGTACTTTCAGCAACGGGGATCAAATGTTTTTAAGTACGGAACAATCGGTGTCCTCTTTGTGAACGTGTCGATCGGCGGAACCCTAACCCACTTTGCTGCCCCCCCAGTGCTGATGGTTGCTGCAACCTGGAACTGGGATACCGTGTATATGTTTACCCATTTCGGCTGGAAGGCCGCAGTAGCGGTCTTCATTAACGGCGCAGTTCTGACCCTGCTGTGTCGGCAATATCTTACGGAGGCCGGCGAGCAGATCATTAAGGAGCGTGCGATGGTGCAAGCAGAGCAGGTGGCCGTTCCAAGCACCCTGATTGCTGTGCATCTGCTCATGATCGCTGGCATTGTTTTATTCGCCCATCACGCACCAGTCTTTCTAGGTATCTTTCTTCTATTTATGGGCATCGCAACCGCCTATCCGCAGTACCAAGACCGGCTAATTCTTCGGGAAGGCCTGATGGTTGGATTTTTCTTGGCCGGCCTCGTTGTGCTGGGAGGTCTGCAATCCTGGTGGCTGCAGCCGTTACTAAGCCAGATGAGCCCGACATCGGTCTACTATGGCGCGACTGCGCTCACCGCAGTGACGGATAATGCAGCGTTGACCTATCTGGGCTCCCTCGTGCAGGGCCTGAGCGAAGAATTCAAATACTCCCTCGTAGCTGGCGCGGTGACGGGCGGTGGATTGACCATCATCGCCAATGCGCCAAACCCGGCGGGTGCCTCCATTCTGCGGGGTCGTTTTGAAGACAACAACATTAATCCTGGAGCTTTATTCCTGGGGGCCCTGCTGCCCACAGTTGTTACGATTCTCTGCTTCCAGCTCCTACCCATGAGTCTGTAGCTCAAAGGCGCTAGTGCAGGAAATCCATCTCTAATCGGGCCCGCAGATTGCCAAGAATCTCCAGCGATTCCGATAATTGGTCGATTTCATGCGAACTTAAGGGATCTAGAGCCAAGACATTGGGTGAGACCCCGCCTTGATCCGATTCGGCTGCCCGCAATGCGTAGGCGAGTTGCGCCTTTAGCCGATACTTCTGCAGAACGTTAAATGCATCCCGCATCAGGTGGGACTCAGATTCTGACATTGCCCCATTCGCACAGAGGGCCTTTAAGCGCTCATCGGTCGCGGTTGCCGCCACCCCATGGGCGAGCGCCAACACCCGCGCAAAATAAACGACAGGGGCGGTCGCCCCACGCTTTGTGTCTATCGCTGAGGGGGCAAGCCACTCCATGAGATACCCCTGTTTGCGCATTGCACGAGCCACACTAACGGCCACCGGATTACGGGTTAATCTAGCCACCGAATCACGCATCGAGTCCTCGGCCAGAGAGCGAATAAATAACTTATGCCCAGCCACCTGCGAGAAGATCCAGCTGCGCAGCTCATCGGCAAGACGAACCTCCCCGGATAGGCCGCGGAAATCAAAAAATATATTGGCGTCCAGCAAGGCTTCGGGCCTTGGAAACTTAAACCACTCGCTCACGTGCTGATGCCACTCCTCAACACTACGACACCACTTCTCGTTCATTGCCATCACCCCGCCCTTGCAGAGCGGAAACCCCACCTCGGCAAGCCCGTAATTGATGGCGGCGGCTAACTGTTTGAAGGCTTCTCGATAACGCGGCCCATCGCCTTCAAAAATAATGGCGTTATCTTGATCGGTCGCAACCGTCTGCTCCTCCCGGCCCTCACTTCCCAAGGCAAGCCAGCACCAGGTCGGCAGGGGGCCAAGCTCGGCCGATAGTCTCTGTTCGCAGATTGAGATCACTCGGCGCGTGAGCCCGTCGTTTAGGTGGCTCACCAGCCGAGCAAGCGCCGTCGCTGCAACGCCCTGGGCCATAAGGCGTCTGGCAAGGCCCAAGACTTCCCCAGCGCAGAGCTTCAAATCGGGGATCGACTCGGATTGTTCGATCGATGAGGAGAGAATCCTGAGGCTCGACTTCTGAAAATTAAAGAGATCTCGCTCGGAGACCAGCCCAACCAGAAACCCATGCTGCAACACAGGCAGGTGCCGCACCTTGTGACGGGCCATCATCAGCATAGCCTCGAGGGCCCCGCTGTCGGCATCGATCGTTTTAATACCCCGGCTCATGACTGCTTCAATCGGGGTGGATAGCCGCAGCTGAGGAAGGATCACCCGCTTGATTAAGTCATAGCGGGTCAAAATGCCCTGAATCGCCCCAGTCTCGTCCGCGACCAGCATTGATCCGGTCATTTCCCGGTCCATTGCCTGAAACACCTGCTGCAAACTTGTCTTCGGGAGACACACCAAGGGCGACTTACGAATCAATTCGCCTACTCGGATATCCATGGTGAGCTCCGTTAAATCGTGCTGCAGCGCATCAGACACCCATGGATCCCCTGAGTAGACTTCTTGTGAATTGCACAGTACCCTGCGCTCCTAAGAAGAATTAGAACACCTCTGCGCCTGGGGATCAAAGCGTAGCCTGGTGCTGGCTGTAGCTTTAGAAGGGGACAATATTGCTGGGAATCGTGGTCGTCCTTAAGGGACTCGCCGAATTTGCTGGGCTCTTGCTCGTGGGTCAGGGTCTGGTTTACGCACTGAGTTTCGGCAGGCACGAGGCCAATGCGGTCTATCGGATGTTTCGGCTTTCCACCTCCCCCCTAATTTGGTTTGCAAAAAAGATCTCTCCCAAACAGGTCGCGGATAAGCACCTGCCCTTTGTTTCTCTGGCTATTGTGTTCTGGGTCTGGTTTCTCACCATGGATTTTCTCTACCCAGATTGGATTGTCTTAGTGATCGCATTTTTCCGGGGGCTAGGCGCGTGAGAGTCCTAAATGCCTGGGTCCAAAGCCAGATTGCCCACTGGGCCATGATCTTCGGCAAAAACGAGATTGCGGCAGATTATTGGCTCAGGGTGGCCGAATTAAAGCCGCGCGACCCAAAGCCCTATACCGTCGCAGCCCATTGCAAAGCTGAGCTCAATCGCCCCCAGGAGGCAGAAGTCCTCTTGCGCAAATCCTTGGAGGTCGACCCAAAATTCTCAGCCGCTTGGTTCAACCTCGGCTTTTTGCTTCAGAAACGAGAAGATCACGAGCAGGCGCTGTCCTGTTTCGATGCCTGTATTCGGGTTGATGAGAAAATGGACCGTGCCCACTATGGTCGAGCGCTCTCTTTAATTGCGCTGAATCGGCAAGAGGAGGCCAAGGCTGCGTTGCAGCGCACCATTGATCTGCAGCCGATGAGCCCCTATGGTTACTACCAACTCGCAAGCCTGCACCATCGCTTGGGCGATGATAAATCGTGCATTAAGCTTGTGCGCAAGCTTCACCAGTTTGAGCCCCAGCTTGCTGTGCAACTTCAGAAAGAGACCGGAGTTGAAGCCGGAGTCGTCGACCCGTTCTCGAAGTACAGGACCCAATAAATCACTTCACAAAGTCAGGATTCGTAGGCGCAGGTTTATTTAATTGACAGTAATAAGCGACGGGACAAGTCGCAGGAGCATTAAAAAACACACTTCCTTTAGGAGGATTTTGATGGAATTAACTGAAAAACACCTAGCCTACTGGCGGGCGTTGCTGCAAAAGACAGCCATATTGCTTGCGATCTGGTTTGTCGTTACGTTTGTCGTGGGGTACTTTGCCCGCGATCTTTCATTTAACTTTTTCGGCTGGCCGTTTGCTTTCTACATGGGAGCTCAAGGTTCTTTGATCGTCTACGTTCTGATCATCTGGTATTACGCCCGATCGATGAACCAGATTGACAAGGAATTCGGCGTTGCTGAGGCGGAGGAGGACTAAGCATGGAAACAACTAATTCTTTTGCCGCACCGAAATCACAGAAAGCCTTCACGGCGAACTTGAAGAAGGTCTACGGGTTCTATACCGGTGGCTTTATTGTCTTTTGTATTCTGCTCGGTATTGCCGAGCAAATGGGTCTATCACGGGCCATGATGGGCTACGTCTTTTTGGGCGCAACCATTCTGCTCTATGCCGGTATCGGAATCATGAGCCGCACCAATGATGCTGACGAATACTACGTCGCCGGCCGTCGCGTTCCCGCTGTATTTAACGGGATGGCGACGGGCGCCGACTGGATGTCTGCAGCCTCGTTCATTGGTATGGCCGGAGGCTTATACCTCCAGGGCTACTCTGGCCTTGCCTTCATCATGGGCTGGACCGGGGGTTACGTTCTTGTGGCCGTATTCCTTGCACCGTTCTTACGCAAGTTTGGCCAGTTCACCATTCCCGACTTCTTGGGTGCACGTTATGGTGGAAACACGCCGCGCTTCATTGGGGTGTTGATTGCGATCCTCTGCTCATTCACCTACGTGGTTGCACAGATCTACGGTGTCGGCCTCATTACGACCCGTCTCACGGGTGTAACGTTTGAGCTCGGCGTATTCCTTGGCCTTGCCGGCATTCTGGTCTGCTCATTCTTGGGTGGCATGAAGGCTGTGACCTGGACACAGGTAGCCCAGTACATCATCTTGATCATTGCCTACATGATCCCTGTGGTCTGGCTGTCGGTAAAACAAACCGGCTTCCCCATCCCACAGCTGGTCTATGGACAGCAGCTCGCGAAGGTGACTGAGCTTGAGAAAAAAATCACTGCCGACCCCAAAGAGATCGAAGTACGCCAGATCTTTAAAGACCGTGCTGCCGCTGCAAACGAGAAGCTGAAAGATGTAAAAGGCTCCTACGCTGCAGATAAAGCCGTTCTTGAAAAGCGTGTGGCTGAACTCACCTCTGCGAAAGCAAAAGACGAGGCTGCAATCAAAGCCGCGCAAGAAGCACTTGCTAAGTTCCCCGATGAAGCCGCCTACACCAAGGGCTTAAACGGTCAGAAGGCAGGCGCTGCGCGGGCGAACCCGCCACTTCCACATGCCACATCTTTCCCTGGCAAAGACGAGGCCGCCCAGAACAAAGCGCGCAAGAATTTCCTAGCGCTGATTTTCTGCTTGATGGTTGGTACCGCAGCACTGCCCCACATCCTGATGCGTTTTTACACAACGCCATCAGTCCGTGAGGCACGTAACTCGGTGACCTGGTCGTTGTTCTTCATCTTCCTGCTTTACTTCTCGGCGCCTGCACTGGCCGTACTGGTGAAGTTTGTGATGTACAACGATATCGTGGGGTCTGCCTATGCATCACTGCCAGCATGGGTTCAGAACTGGACCAAGGTTGACCCAACACTGCTATCGATTGTTGACTTGAACAAAGATGGAATTGTTCAGTTGGCAGAAATCTCGATTGGGGCGGATATTGTGGTTCTGGCAACACCAGAGATCGCAGGCCTGCCTTATGTAGTCTCAGGCATGGTGGCAGCGGGTGGTCTTGCGGCAGCGCTATCAACGGCCGACGGTCTGCTCCTGACGATGGCAAACGCGCTTTCACACGACGTGTACTACAAAATGATCGATCCTTCGGCGCCTGTTGCCCGTCGTGTAATGCTTTCCAAAACGATGCTCTTGATCGTCGCCGTGTTGGCGGCCTTGGTTGCACAACAAAAACCTGCTGACATTCTGTTCCTGGTGTCTGCAGCGTTCTCGTTTGCAGCGGCTGGCTTCTTCCCGGCGCTCGTCATGGGAATCTTCTGGAAGCGCACAACCGGGATTGCCGCAAGCCTGGGTATGCTCGCTGGGGTCGGAATCACGTTCTACTACATGATTCTGAATCAGCCATGGCTGCGCGAAGTGTTCTTCAGCATCCCGCGCTCAGCTCCTATCGTCAACGAGTGGTTTGAAATCTCGGCGATTTCAGCCGGCCTCTTTGGCGTTCCGCTAGGCTTTGCTGTGATCATTATCGTCAGTCTGATTACACCGGCACCAAGCCGCCAGGTCCAAGATCTGGTGTCTTCGGTCCGCTACCCAGACCTGAAAATGGCGAAGTAATGGTGCACTAGCACCCTGACACTCCGGGGAACCCCTTCTTTCGGAGTGTTGTAAGGCCAAAGCCCGCTGATCCCCAGCGGGCTTTTTTTTATTCTTATAAAAGAGTCTTTAGTGACACCTCACGTGCGTTAAACTATCGCGACGAGCTAGGGGTGACCGGTTGTGCGGTCTGAGAAATACCCTCGAACCTGATCCGGCTGATACCGGCGTAGGGAAGCATCAGTCGACTACCCCCCCTCTCGCGATTTTTTTACTAGTTTGGCTCTGTGATCTTTTAACGCCGAGTGCGGCCTGATCGCAGAACGTAAACCTTATGAAAGCGAGCACGGTTTGGGGGCACCCCGAAAAATATTATCGATCGCAGGCTCTGATAGCGGAGGTGGCGCTGGTATTCAGGCGGATCTCAAAACTATTACAGCGCTAGGCTGCTATGGTCTGACCGCAATCACGGCCCTCACCGCACAAAACACCCAGGGAGTCCGAGCAATCCATGCGCCCGAGCCCAGCTTTCTGGAGTCCCAGCTGTCGGCGGTTCTCGATGATATCGGCGCCGATGCCGTGAAAATCGGAATGCTGCATTCCCCTGAGATCGTGGATGTGGTCGCAAGACTACTCACCGCGTATGGCTGCTCAAATATCGTTTTAGATCCCGTGATGATCGCCACAAGTGGTGACCTGCTCATCACGCCAAAAACACAAGAGGAGATTGTTCGTAGGCTATTTCCGATGGCCGCGGTTGTCACGCCGAACTTGGATGAACTCTCGTTATTGGTGGGAGAACCCATCACGCGGCCCAACCAATTCGAAGCGGCTGCTCGAAAAATACTATCCATGGGCTGCTCGGCCGTATTGATCAAGGGCGGACACCTTGATCAACCCCAGCTTGTTGATGTGCTGTTCGAGCGGGTGGAGCGCCCCACTTCAGAAAACACACTCCAGAATCCGATTGCCTTGCAAGTTACCGAGATTACAAACCCAAAAATTGATACACGAAATCTCCATGGCACAGGCTGCACGCTTTCGTCAGCAATTGCATGCTTTCTAGCCCAGGGCTATCCCTTGCGAAACGCGGTTAAAGGCGGGCAAGACTATGTCTATCGGGCAATTGCATCGGCAGTGACAATGCGTATTGATCAAGCCTGGAATACCAACCCACAAGCATCAACACACGCGAAGGGCCACGGCCCCATCAATCACGGCTTTGCGCCACAACCTATGACACTATCAGGAGACTAACCATGGCTGTTAATCCACAATTTCTTGCTGCTACAGCTAGCGTAGACCAGAGTGCTATCGCACCGTTTCCTAACAGCGAAAAAGTCTATATCGCAGGATCGCGCCCTGACCTTCGGGTGCCCTTTCGAAAAATCACCCAAGAAGATACGCCGAGTCAGATGGGCGCAGAGAAGAACCCGCCACTCTATGTCTATGATACGAGCGGCCCTTACACAGACCCTTGCGTTACGATCGATATCCGGGCAGGCCTCACCCCAATTCGGGCGGCTTGGATTAACGAGCGTAACGATACCGAGTTACTCACGGGGCCAAGTAGCGCCTTTGGACAGACCCGATTAAATGACCCAAAGCTCGTTGCGCTGCGCTTTAATCTGCACCGCCAGCCCCGTCGCGCAAAGGCAGGAAAAAATGTTACCCAGATGCATTACGCCCGCCAAGGCATCATCACGCCCGAGATGGAATACATCGCAATTCGGGAAAACATGCTGCGCAGCGATTACATTGAGAGCTTAAAAGCTGCCGGAGGCAACAGCGCACGCATGGCAGAGTTAATGCTACGCCAGCATCCGGGCCAATCGTTTGGCGCCTCAATCCCCAGAGAAATTACCCCGGAATTTGTTCGAGACGAAGTGGCCCGTGGTCGGGCGATTATTCCTGCAAATATCAATCATCCAGAGAGCGAGCCCATGATTATCGGCCGGAATTTTCTGGTCAAGATCAACGGCAATATTGGTAATAGCGCGGTCTCCTCAGGAATTGGCGAAGAGGTTGACAAAATGACTTGGGGCATCCGCTGGGGTGCCGATACGATTATGGATCTCTCCACGGGTAAGCATATCCACGAGACACGGGAATGGATTGTGCGCAACAGCCCCGTGCCCATCGGAACAGTACCGATCTATCAGGCCCTAGAAAAGGTTGATGGCAAGGCAGAAGACCTCACATGGGAGCTATTTCGCGACACCTTGGTCGAGCAAGCCGAGCAAGGGGTCGATTACTTCACCATCCATGCCGGCGTTCTATTGCGCTATGTACCGATGACAGCCACACGGATGACCGGTATTGTCAGCAGGGGCGGCAGCATCATGGCCAAGTGGTGTCTTGCACATCACAAAGAGAATTTCTTATACACGCACTTTGAAGAGATCTGCGACATCATGAAGGCCTATGATGTCTCCTTTAGTTTAGGCGATGGGCTGCGCCCGGGAAGTGGCTGGGACGCAAACGACGAGGCCCAACTCGGCGAGCTCAAGACCTTGGGCGAGTTGACACAGATTGCCTGGAAGCATGATGTGCAAGTCATGATTGAGGGACCGGGCCATGTTCCGATGCAACTGATTAAAGAAAACATGGACCTCCAACTCAAGTGGTGCGACGAGGCGCCCTTCTACACGCTTGGTCCACTAACAACCGACATCGCTCCCGGCTACGATCACATCACGTCAGCTATTGGTGCGGCACAGATCGGCTGGTATGGCACGGCAATGCTCTGCTATGTCACACCAAAGGAGCACCTCGGGCTACCCAATAAAGATGATGTTAAAGCTGGCATCATGGCCTACAAGATTGCAGCCCATGCGGCCGACCTTGCCAAGGGCCATCCCGGTGCTCAGATCCGCGACAACGCCCTATCAAAGGCACGGTTTGAGTTTCGCTGGAACGATCAATTTAACCTAGGGCTCGATCCCGATACCGCGAAGGCCTATCACGACGAGACGCTGCCAAAGGAGAGCATGAAGGTCGCCCACTTCTGCAGTATGTGTGGCCCGCACTTTTGCAGCATGAAGATCACCCAGGATGTGCGTGAGTATGCGGCTGCCCAAGGTGTTTCAGAGGCACAGGCGCTTCATAAAGGCATGGAAGAAAAATCCATCGAATTTATCAAGACAGGTGCGAAGGTCTATCACAAGCTGTGAGGCAGGCCTTGAGTTCAGAGACACTGGGATGAACATCGGAATTGTTGGGGCCGGCCTAGCGGGCCGTCTCTGTGCATTTGAACTCGCACAACGCGGACATCAGCTCTGCGTGTTTGATGCTAGCCAGTCGCCCAGCCCTGCGCTGGGTGAGACACGTGCCGCTGCCTGGACTTCTGCCGGAATGCTAAGCCCCATCGCAGAGATGGAATCCGGCGGAGCGCCAATACGCGACCTTGGGAGACGCTCCCTAACCCTGTGGCAGTCAATAAACGAGTCGCTTATTGATACGGCAGCCGAAAATCATCTGCCTAATCCAGACTCACCCCTTGGTTTGGAGCTTAGTTGCAGCCTGATGGTCTGCCATGCAAGTGATATTGGTGCCGCTCAGCGTGTAATTCGTCTGCTTGATCAGGATCCCGCTCAAATCGAGCCTCTTCAGGCCTCTGACCTACCTGCACTTGCACCCGCTATAAAGGGGACCTTACATGCATGGCGTTTGGTTGGCGAAGGACACCTCTATCCGGCACGCGCAATGCAGTCCTTGTATCTGTCTACACCCCGTGTTCAGTGGCGGTGGGGTGCTAGGGCGGATGCGATTGAGCCCCACGAAATCGCGATAGGCGCTACCGTTCATCGGTTCGACTGGGTCATTGATACCCGGGGAACAGGAGCATCGAGCGCACTCTCGGTTCGAGGGGTGCGCGGTGAGATTATGGTGCTTCACGCGCCTGACTTTGATCTGCGGTGTGCTGTTCGTTTGTTACACCCAAGGTGGCGGGTTTACATCGTGCCCCGGCCTCATGATCAGGTTGTGATCGGTGCAACCGAGATTGAGAGCGAGGATCGATCGCCGATTTCTGTACAAAGCACGATGGAACTCTTATCGGCAGCATTTAGTATCTTCCCTAGCCTCGCCGAAGCCCGAGTCCTGTGGAGCGACGTTAATCTTCGCCCAGCCACCCCTGATAACCTCCCGGTCATCGAGACAACAGAGGGGCTTACACAGATTAATGGACTTTTCCGTCATGGCTGGTTACTCGCACCAGCAGTTATTGAAAAGGGTCTCTCAGATGCAGGTCTCAGTTAACGGAAACCCGATCGACTGTGCAGAGCATCTCTGCCTTGATGCCTTGATTGCTCAGTGTGGCATCGATGGCGATCGTTGTGCCACGGCTGTGAATGGGTGTTTCGTCGCGCGCAATCAGAGGGCACTTAGAGCGCTTCAACCCGGCGATCAGATCATGACCTTTGAACCCATTACAGGCGGATAATCATTTCTAAAGACAGCATGAGCACTACAGACTTCGCATTCGATCCAATCCGTTTCGGAAACACGGCGCTCAATAGCCGCTTCCTCATGGGAACGGCGGGCTATCCATCGCCGCAAATTCTTGAGTCCGCCATTGCCGCCTCGCAAGCGGAGGTCCTCACCATGGGCATTAAGCGACAGGCTGCAAATGTCTCAGAGGGGTCGGGCAAGGCCTGGTGGGATCTGGTTCGAAAGACTGGTAAAAAAATACTACCCAATACGGCAGGCTGTCGAACCGCAGCCGAAGCGGTAACGCTTGCGCAGATGGCAAGAGAAATCTTTGAGACTAACTGGGTCAAGCTGGAGGTTGTGGGTGACGATTACACACTACAGCCCGATACATTTGAACTCGTTCCTGCTGCAAAACAGCTCATTGATCTCGGCTTTGAAGTCTTTCCCTACTGCACCGAAGACATCATCGTGGCCCAGCGGCTGGTCGATGTTGGCTGCACCATTCTCATGCCCTGGGCTGCACCCATTGGGTCAGGACAAGGAATTACTAACCGTGAATCGCTGAGTCGAATGCGGGACCGCTTTCCAAACATTACGCTCATTGTTGATGCTGGAATCGGTGCGCCCTCGCATGCCGCCTTAGCGATGGAGCTAGGCTTCGATGGGGTACTGCTCAATTCGGCAATCGCGCAGGCTAAAGACCCAGTTCAGATGGCCGCAGCCTTTCGAGACGCAATCCGTGCCGGACGTGCCGGATTCCTAGCGGGTGTTATTACACCCCAGGCTTTTGCTACGCCCTCGACACCGGTTACGGGCCAACCCTTCACCCTTTGAATTTCTAGGATTTCATGGCTCCACCGACGCTCTCGTTTTCACAAACCAATGGCTATTGGTTTCTCCGAATCAACACTCGTCTGCTCAATGCTGATCTATTTCCGAATCCCCAGGCGGACCTCGGTAGCCCTGCGGGACGTAAACGGTTTCAGTCTGCCCATCAGGAATGGCAAGACAAGGGCTATGTGTTTGAGGATGCCGCTGTCTTAGCGCTTAATGCGGGAGACCTTTTTTCGATTGATCGATTTCCAACCCTAATTGATCAACGTGTCAATCAAGACCCAATGCGGTCTCAGGCAGGACCCCGGCCACCGCCCTTTCCATCACTTACAAATCCACGGCCAGGTGTCTACCCAATTGTCGATAATCTAAAAGACCTTCGCAGTCTGCTCGAGGCTGGCGCGAAGATTATTCAACTTCGAATCAAAACAGAATCTACTGCGCTACGTGGCGTTGTGTTGCAGGCGGTCGAACTGGCGAAGGCCTATCCTCAATCGCAATGCTTTATTAACGATTACTGGCAGCTCGCGATCGAAGCAGGCGCCTATGGCGTACATCTCGGCCAAGACGATCTCCTCACCGCCGATCTTGATGCAATCGCCCGTGCAGGACTAAGGCTTGGTGTCTCATCGCACTGCTTTTGGGAGGTTGTTCGCGCGCATACCGTACAGCCAAGCTACATTGCCTGCGGCCCACTCTTTCCAACGCGAGCGAAAGTCATGCCATGGATCGCCCAAGGCATTGAGAACCTGCACTACTGGGTAAACCTTCTGCCCTACCCCATCGTTGGAATAGGCGGCGTAAATACAGAGAACCTGAACGCAATTCACGCGGCGGGTGCCGGCGCGGCATCCGTCATTCAAGCGATTGTGGGCGCGCCGGATCCCGGCGACGCCTACAGAGCACTACAGAGACAATGGGATCAGAACGAATCCAAGGAAGGCTGTCGACAAGGGTCGAGTACCCGAACGATTGCCAAGCCTACGCTGTCGCGGGTCTGATTACTTGCTTGAGGCGGTACTCGTCGGCAATGCCCCAGCGCCTACTGCAGCCCCAGCCGCACTGGTAGCAAGCCCAAAGGCTGCGCCTTTGACGACACCTTCTACGATCTGACCTGCCGATTGACCAACGCCACCGCAACTAATATCGAGCCGTGAGGCATCTACCCGGTCTACGGTATCAAGCCCCACATTCGATGCGAAGACTGCAGGCAGTAAAAGCCCCCCAGAGAGCACTACCGCAACGGGGGACGCAATCGCACGCAGAAGCTTAATGTCGTCGTGTATCTCGGTGTCACGAATAGCCGCCTGACACTGCTCAGAGTGAAACTGGGGATGGTTGCGATCTAACGTGGCAAAGGTTTGTCCCGACTGGCTCGCACAGCCAGAGAGGCCAACTAAAAGAAGTACTGCCAGTGTGCCTTGCCGGTATTTGGGTCGCCTAAAGCCAGATTCATCACGCATGGGCCGAAGACTACTATGAAAATACTCAAAAAATCAATGGGATAGGGATTGTTCCTTATAAGACATTTAGGTTAGAAATCTAAACCATCTTCTAAGATCTCCCGTTATTAACCCTATGAGAATCGTCTTTTTAGACCCTTTTACCCATCGCCTCGACCGATCCCGGTGGGAGGTGGCGACACACCACCCTGCCAACTCGCTAGCCCGCCGTCTGCTGGGCTATACGCTCGCCTGCGCTGCGGCCATTGCCCTTTGCTTACCAGCGCCGGGGCATGCCCGTTTCGAAAAACTCGCCGATCTCGATGCCGTATCGGTATCGACCGATGCAGCCTTTCAGGTCAACGAGGGCAAGGCCTTGCGTACTTGGATTCTGCTGGACTTTAAAGACTCCCAATCCTTCGCTCCAGGCTCAAGCAGCCTCGCGCCCACGGCGGCAATCGCCTATCGGTCCCGTAAAGACTATGTACAGGTTGATTGCCAACGCAATATGTATGCTGAGCTTGCCACCCAGATGTTTTCTGAGACTGAAGGCAAGGGTCAGACTCTATTTGAGAGCACATACCACCGCTCACCCATGCCAAGATTTGCAACCCCCTCATCCCACGAGGGCGTGGTGCTGCAGTTTCTGTGCAAGGGTGTGAAACCGAATTAAATCTATCGAATCCCCAGCGCGCCTACCACGCAGGAAAAACTCGCAACCGTTGTCAGTAAAAGCCGCATCGGTAGCCACCCCTGGAGTTGATATTTTGGATAGTAGATTCGATCCATAGTAAAAGACACCCAGAGCAAACCGCTGAGTAATAGGAGCGCCCAAAACTCAGGCAGCAGTTGGGCGAGCCAGGCAAGAACACTTGGCGATACACCCCAGAGCCAAATTCGATCGGTGGTTGAATCGCTTGGGGTACCCGACATTGCAAGCCCCCAATAAATAGCGCCAAGAAAGCTGAGAATTACAGCTGCATAAGACGCCAATCCGCGGCCAGAGAAGTTCTCTGACATGATCTCAGGTACCCAACTGAGGGCCGCGAGCCCCACGAAGGGGATTAAGCCTGCAAGGCCCAATCCATAAATAAAGGCGGAAGGTCTATTCGGAACCTTTCGTGTCATTGACTGTTCCTGATGCGAACGGTTGTTCTGATTTTTGTTGCTCTTCTCGACGCTGCTCACGCTTTTGTTTCTCTCGCTTAAGGCCCACCAACTGATGGACCCCAAAAATAAAGACTAAGAGAAAGACTCCTAACTCGACCCAGATCCCCATATCAGCCTTTCATGACTCAGTTCTTTGAGACTTTCTTTACCTCATCAGCGGCTGCAGCCACCGACTTCTCCTGCTCCGGCGAGGTCTGATTCATCGCTGATCGGATTTTTGGACCAAACCCAAACGCATCTGTGATTGAACTCAGCAGGGAAAAAATCGATCGCTGACTGACTGCCATAACCGCGCCTGCTGCCACAGGCACCTTCTCAACACCGTTTGCAAAATCATAGGCCGCTAGTGCCTGGGTATTTGTCTGGCCGGTGAAGTAGGGAGAGACATCTTCGTTACCCCGACCCTCTGCAATTGCCCGACGGATGTCGTCGTAGGTTACAGCAGTGCCGTCTGGCAATCGATGGTGGACGCCTTTATCTGACCCCTTGCCTGTGCTAGGGATATAGGCCTGACCTAACAAAGCAGAACTGGCCGTCGACTCGGTCTGAGCCTTTTGCAACTCCTGATTAAATGACCCACCAATTTCTGAAGGAATCTTTCCAGTGCCGACAGCGGGTTGACGGCTTGAGACTCTCTGGAGCCCGCCCGGGCGGTCAGTGTCTAGGAGGCTGGGTTTGATGTCGGACATGGCTGGAATTCTCTGGGAAACAGAACATGGAGGCGGGACCCGGAATCGAACCGAGGTACACGGCTTTGCAGGCCGC
>JACCDZ010071585.1_pt1 | contig 15039 bp, 19 predicted proteins | sample 7449551 | NCBI WGS metagenome assembly JACCDZ01 (sample SAMN15323452, study PRJNA562643) | freshwater metagenome | isolation source: river surface water | place: USA:Blue River Watershed | collected 2017-08-18 | reverse complement strand
GGATTAACCCCTAGCGATGTAGTATTAAAGTCTTCAGACCATTGACCAACGGATAATCCATTAAAATTAAATATATAGTCAGACGGTAGTGCACCGACATCATTTAACTGTATTTTTATTACAACCCTAAACTCATTCGACTCATTTGGAATTTCAAAAGTTTCTGATATAAAAGCCCATTGATCTTGAACAATAGTTGTAAATCTTTTTAAATGCTGAACCGTTAATGATGTATCTGAATCGATATATTCATATCCAATTTCTATATAGTCGTAGTTATCGCTATTTGAATAATAGTATGTTCCTATACACATAGTTCTTAGTCGCTCTTGAAGTGAAGAAAGTTCTACTAGATTTGGACTTATTAAGGTTACTAAATTGTTTGGCGTACCTTCGATGGTATTTGTAATACTATTGATAAATGGTTGATTTGCTATTGTGCTTTCATATTGATCTGATACCCCAGTTATAGTCCAATCAGCAAAATCTCTTTGATTTTCCGTTATTAAACTTAAATAGTCTACCTGCTCGTCTAGTGACCACAATGCCAATGGATGTTCGGCATAAACCTTTTCAGCATATAAATTTGATGGGCTAGACATATTTTCTCCTAGCCCTATTTTATCATACTACGAGATTTTTATTTCGCAATAATCTGTGGTACAGTAGGCTTCGCCTTGTGCTTCAAGATTATCTACGCCATCATAAATGGCAGAAAAGTCAATATGCTTCAACTTACCAATATATGAGTTATAGTCGTCCTCAGTTATTTGTGTATATGGCTGTTGAGGATAAACTGCATTTCCCATTGGTAAAAATGAAACTGCTTTAAGTTGTCCCTCGTACATATGAAGTGCTGGAGCGACATGTTTTGATTCTGTTTCTTTATCAAATGATAGAGTTACAGATACACCATTGTCTGACCAATACTTTTGAGCAGTTGCAGCAAGCGCAATTTTTTCAAAAAGAGTTACGTCTTTTTCAGAACGTGGGTGTCCAGATTTGATTGGGAAATATACAACTGAAGTATTTGCTGAAACCAAGTCTTTTTCAATTGTATAGTTTGCTGCTTTAAATAAATGAAGCATAGGATCTGTATCGCCAAATCTTATTGCACGTAGGAAGAATTGTCCTCCAGGACCCCAGTGAACTCCAGGAGTAGCACCAGAAAGAATTGAAACAGAGCCAGAAGGCTTAACTGTTGTTACACGAATTGATTCACGAACGCATAGCCACTCTGAATATTGTTTATCATACTTACGAATTGTCTGATAACCCTCATCCATCCAGTCTCTAACTGCTGGTAAACCTTTTTGATCAGCAAATGATGCAATACCAGTAAGCGATGTACCAATACGGCGATTGCGTTGCATAATTCCATTTGTTTGTTGCCAATGTGTTGGAAGTAATGTAACAGTCTTTCCATATAGATATGCAAACTTTAATGTCTTAAGAAAATCTTCTTTAGATTCATGACGATTCAAGTGAACCTCTACAAGTGTGCAAAGTTCATATGACTCTAATGGTTGTTCTGCACAAGGATTAAATCCCATAACACGATAATCTTTACCATCTGCAGGATCTGCTAAACGACCAAAGTTACGAGCAACGTCAAGCCAAATAAAACCTGGCTCTCCATTATTAACAATTAAATCTGTATACTTATCGTAGTCCATTCCTACTGTTGCAGAAATAGAGTTATTAGACATCCATGCCCATCCTGGATTTTCTGGATCAAATGAGTTGCGTTCTGGGAAAACTTCTGAATTCTTTAAATTAATAAAGTCTTCATCTCCTGCTGCTCCAAGTGCAAGGGTAGCAGAACGACGAACATTTCCAGAAACAACACATGTTCCAATAAGATTAACTAGATCTACGATTGCACGAGAGTCTAATGTTTCTCCTACTCTTCCACCTATCACCTTGTCTATTTGGTCGTGTAATTTCTTTAATGGTGCTGGACCACTAGATACCCCGCCAAAACCCTTAATAGGGGCTCCCAAAGGCCTAATAAGGTCATAATTAAACTTCTGTATGCTTTGGTTTGGTCTTAGATAAGAATTGATTAAAATTCTTACAGACTCTACCCAACCTTCACGAGTGTCTGGGATTTCGTAAATCTCTTCTGGCTCTGTTGGGGCATAGATTGGAAAATTCTTTTCCTGTCCCACTGTATCAAAGCCTACACCAATACCAAGCATCAAGGCATCCATTACCCATGCAAATAAGGCTCCTGGATCATTCTTGTCTAGGTCTTTTGTAGATACCATAGCACAGTTTTGAAGGGCTGCAGAGTTTCTTTTTTCCATAGTCATTGCAGTTCCAAATGTCCACATTCCACGTCCTGGTGGTGTCCACTTTAATTCAAACATTCTTTGGAATGCTTCTTGTGCTGACTTCTGAGCCTTATAATCGTTCCATGGCAATCTATTTTCCTTAGCATGATTCTTTTGTACTGAATACATACCCTCAATGACACGACGACATACTTCATGCCAACGCTCTTTAGTTCCGTCTTCCTTTACACGAGAATATGTACGTATAAACGTAATCTCTCCTAATGAATTTTCTGCTGCATCTTTAAATCCAAAAGGATTTGATGCTGATGTGAATTTTTCTACAAATTCATCTGGAAGTTTAAAACTAAAAAAATCTGACATATATTCGTCCTTTCAAAAACGTAATGAGTTATTATTATAGCAGAGTTTTATAAAAACAAAAACTCTCACCCTAAACTTAATGCTTAGTTTTTATTATTTAAAAACTTTCTTCTGCCAAAATTTTATTCTATATCCATTTTGGAATGTTGATCTAACTATTCTTCTTTGCAGATTAGTTTTTTCTGGATCAAAATCCTTAACTAACTCTGATTCCCATTGATCACGTCTAAAAGGTATTACTTGTACCAATGGAGTTCCCTGCTTAATAACACCTTTAAAGTTTTTCTTAACTAAAAATGATAGATGTCCATCAGATATAAACTTATCTGTATCTACTATCGCTTCTACAGCAGACAATGGTGTAGGCGGTTGATGCATTGGATTCATAAATAAAGTGCTATATCCTTCTGGTGTACTTACCATCCATGTAGGATGAATTCTTAATACCATATCACAATACTCTTGTTTATCAAATGGCATATGGGATATTTGTTCTGTTGAGTGATGCGCTAAAAGTTCTGCTCTAAATCTATTCATTTCAAGTGGTAATTGAATATCAAACTTTCCATCTGTTGTATCTATATATATATCTACTGGAACCTTTAGTATATATCCTACAGCAATTGCATCAAAAAAAGCCTGACATTTTTTTACAGTAAGCCTAAATGAACCCATATGTAAAGTATTTGGATCTTCCCCACTAATTCCTGGCTGAGATCTATACCAATCTGGAATATTTTTAGTTCCTGGTTCTGGCTCAGGGAAAACATCAACTAAATGTGGATATGATTGTAAAAACTTTATTTTATTTGTATTAGATTTTTTCATAATACTATTGTATCACTAAACACTTATTAATATTTATTAAAAATAAACTAGAAGTCTTTTTTATTGTGAACAATAATATTACCAGCAATAATAGTGTCTACTGGAGATGCGTTAAACATGAAAACTTCACGTACTTCATCTATATAATCAATGCTTGTAACTGGTACAGCAGTCATTCCAGATTCAGTAGCCTCAAAGATTTCGTCTAAAGTAGTTATAGATTTTGCTTCTATAAACATGTGTTGATTATTTCTTTTAACTAATATTTTTTCTTCTGGAGTAAATCTCTTTGCTGAATCACCATTTAAGTATAGAGTGGTTGATTTAGTAGAAGGACTAATTCCAACAATCTCAGACTTAACCTTTTTAACATTTAGCAATTCTTCTGAATAAATTGCATCTGCATGTGGATCTGCTGATTCATCTAACAAGCCGTCCCAATTAATAGCCCATGTAGAATCTCCCAATTTAATATCTTTTGCTGGCTTTAGTTCAACTGAATCATTTAGTCCAACCACTTGAACTAATGTATCCTGATCAATACAGGAAGACACTGGAGCAAATGTAAACGTTGGAACGAATGAATATGGAACGAATGAGAATGGTACGAATGAAAATGATGGAACGAATGAATATGGAACGAATGAGAATGGTGTAAATGAGAAAGTAGTAACGCTTGATGAATCTGATGACCAATTAGAAAGGCCATTACTATTTTCTGCACGAACACGATATGTCTGAGATGTTCCAGCCTCTTGGTTTACAGTTACAGATGTAGAAGAGGTTGTTCCAGACTTACCATCATTAGATTCCCAGTAATATAGACTTATTGCACTACCACCATTTGCTGGTGCTGTCCAAGATACAGAATCTTGTGCAGTACCGCCAACGGTAGACGCTGTTGGTGCATCAGGTGTTGCTGGAACTGTTGTTATTAATACTGAAGAAGATGTTGTTCCAGTAGACTCTCCTAATGAGTTTTTTGCAACAACTGTAAATGTATAGTTAGTGTCTGAGGATAGTCCAGTTACCGTTGCAGATGTACCGCTAACATTTGTTGTAGTAGTTGTTGGCGTTGTTGTAATGTCATATGAACTTGCTGCTGGAGAGTTTGCTGGCAGGTTCCAAGAAAGATTGGCTGCACCATCATTAAATCCTCTGTTTGTACCTACGTTTGATGCAGTTAAATCTGTTACAGCCATAGGTGCTAAGAAGTTATCTTGTGCTGAGGATTTAATTCCTTTTCTTGCTCTTGCCATTTTTATCTCCTTATGTGTTAAATTATGCTGACAGATCGCCCATTACTACCCAAAGATCTGCATCACGCTTAAATAGCGTAGCAGATGACCATTGAGTACGTAACTTTAATCCTGGAGTAGCATTTACAGTTACTCCTGATGCGCCTGCAATTATTACTTGACCTTCATCAATTTGTAAAACATCTATTGATGTTCCTATTGGAAAGTTAAGATCAGCGTCTGCTGGAATTGTAACTGTAACAGAATTTGCAGATGAAAATTCAAGCATAGAATCTCTATCAGAAAGTGAAGATAAGGTGTAGTTTGCACTCTTATAATTAATTGGAGTTCTTGAAGGAACGCCTTCTTTTGTTTGTGTTCCATCTGTAAAGACAACTCCAGCAACTTCAATATTGTTAACTGCTAAGTCATCTAATACTCCTTGTGAGAAGTTGATTGTTGTTGTTGGCTCATCTGTTACCCCATTAAAGAACTTCCACTTTCCAGCAGAAGCATCTCTGGCGATACCAGTATGTGAGTATGTATTTGCAACTGTATGTGAAGCAACAATACCTAGATCTAGAGCGTCGCTTACATTGTCTTCGCCAAGATAAATTAATGGGTCGGTTACAACTAAGTCTTGAGTTCCAACAGTTACTGTATTTCCAGATACTGTTAAGTCTCCAGTTACTGTTAAATTACCACTAATTGTTCCACCAGAAGTTGTTATCAATGCTGCTGTGTTAGCAATACCGTGAACATTTGCTGTATCTGAGTTATGTGATGAGATATCAGAAGGTGTTGCCTTAGCGTCTAATTGTGTTTGAATTGCAGATGTGACACCATTAACATATGTTAAATCTTCCATATCTAGCAATACTGGAAGTCCTGAAACTGTAACATTAATGCTTGGATCATTAATTGTCTTATTAGAAAGTGTTTCAGTTCCAGCAAGTGTTACCAGTACTGCTGTGTTAGAAATACCATGTACGTTTTCAGTATCTGTTGCGTGTGTGTCTAAATCTGATTGATAAACAAGTGCTGCTGTATTAGAAATACCGTGTACTGATGTAGTCTCTGCAGAGTGTGTAGAGATTGCATTATCTGTATACCCTTCAGCACCAGTAATTGCAAGATCTACGTATGATTGATCAGCAAGTGTTGCTGTGTTAGCAATACCGTGTACGCTTGTAGTATCTGAATTATGCTCTGATACAGCATCTGCAATATTGTTAGCAATTGGTGCTACTGATTGATCAGTATAGTCATTTGACATTGTAACTGCGTTTGTAATAGATTCGTTAATTGAATTAAGGAAGTCTGGGTCGTCGCCAATTGCTGCTGCCAATTCGTTTAAAGTATTAAGTAATTCTGGGGCATTGTCAACTAATGCTGCTAGATCGGCTGCTGATGCGTAGTAGATTAGGTCTTCCCAGTGATTTACTCCATCACCAATCTTAAATTTATTTGTATCGGTTTCAAATCCGATTTCACCAGCCTCTAGTATTGGGTCTGCTGATGTCCATTGCGCTGCAGTACCTCTGCGTTGCTGCATTCTTGTTGCCATTTAATAGCCTCCTAGGTAAATCTATGTCTTATTATAACAGGTAATTTTAATAATTTAATTAAAATTATCTACTGCACTTCCACCATCCCAAACCTCAGTCCAAGAAGAGGTATTATAAAAACCACCACTTGCTCCTGTTGATTGGGCGCTATTATAATAGCCAGCATCATAGAATCGGCTTACTACGAAACCAGTTCCATCAATTGCTGTATCATGAATGTGTTGTGGAAGAACTTCAGCGTCAGCCAAAGTAGCAATCATGATCCATTCACCATTATAATAAATATTAATGTGTTCTGTTAATGAGTCAAAGTATGTTTGACCATTAACTGGAGAATTTGGAGGGGTACTTAGCACTGGTATACCGCCAACAGATGCATCCACATAAGCCTTTGTTGCTGCGTGTGTTGATTCTGTTGGAGTACCTACAGTTACTGCATCTCCGAATGAACCGCCGTTGTTTACGATCAGGCCATTCTTTACCTTAAAGTCTTTCTCTACCGTTGCCATAGTACCCCTCCTTTCTTATTTTAAATTAGTCGTTGTATGCAAGCATTGTTGCTGCTACAAGAATCTCTGAAGAGTTGTTTGCAGTTGTTACACGCAAACGATACTTAGAGTTTACAGAATCCCAGTCAGCAGTGATTGTTGCTAATGGGTTTGCGCTTGTATAGATTGTTCCGTATTCAAGAACAGCAATGTTATTGCTGCTATCTGTTGTAACAAGAACCTCTGATACCTGTGAGTTTCCACCTTGGAAAATTCTTACAAGATACTTTACGCTACCTTCTGATGTAGCAAACTCATGTGCTGTTACTGTGCTTGCTGTAACAACATCTGTCCAAGTTGCTTCTTCACGACGTACCCATGTGATATCAATTGCTTGTGGAGCAATTTCAGTAGCAGATGTAATTGCATTTGCTACACGAGCATCTGTGAAGTAAAGATTGGTTGTACCTTCTACTAGATCATCAGTATCAGAATCTGCAACACCATTTTCTGCAGTAATTGTAAGGCCAGAACCTGTTCCAGTGATTGTGATATTTGTTAGAGTAGCACCAGTCAATAAATCTGCTGCTGAATCTTTTGCACGACCATCTGTAAAGTATTGGTTTGAGCCTTCTTCAATATCAGATGTAGATAGTGCACCGATTGCTGAGTCAGCATAGTTTTGTGCATTGGTTTGTGCTGTGTCAGCAGAACCTGCTGCATCGTAGTTTCCTGCTAGACTATCAGCGTAGTTCTGAGCGTTAGTTTGTGCTGTGTCAGCAGAACCTGCTAGATCGACACCAGTTACAGATATTGTGTTTCCTGTAATATCAATGTTTGATCCTGCAGTTAAAATATCCTGCTTTGTTGCAACTAAGTTAGTAAGTGTTGTTGCAAAGTTTGCATCATCACCAATTGCTGCTGCTAACTCATTAAGAGTATTTAGCAATTCTGGTGCAGAATCTACAAGTGCAGATACTGCGTTGTCTGCATAGTTCTGTGCATTGGTTTGTGCTGTGTCAGCAACTGAATCTGCATAGTTCTGTGCATTGGTTTGTGCTGTGTCAGCAGAACCTGCTGCATCGTAGTTTGAAGCCAAACTATCTGCATAGTTTTGTGCATTAGTTTGTGCTGTATCAGCAGATGAACCAGCAACTGAGTCTGCATAGTTCTGAGCGTTAGTTTGTGCTGTGTCAGCAGAACCTGCTGCATCGTAGTTTGAAGCCAAACCATCTGCATAGTTTTGTGCATTGGTTTGTGCTGTAGAAGCAGCGCCATCAGCGTAGTTTTGAGCATTTGTCTGTGCTGTATCAGCAGCGCCAATTGCATCATAAGCAGAAGATGTAGCATCTAGTGCTCTTTGGTTTGTGAAATATAGATTATTTCCTTCTGTTAAATCATCTGTATCAAAGTTTGATATATCTGATACTTGACCAGTTACATCACCAACAAGATCTGCTGTAATTACGTTTGCAGCAAAGTTTGCGTTAGCATCACGAAGTACGATAGCATTTGCTACTGCTTCTGAGTTTGCTACGCCACCAACAAGACCTTGAATATAGGTTGTGTCTGCTGATGATTTTGTAAGAATGTCATAATTGTTAACTGTTGCTGTGCTACCTTCAACGATAAGGCCATTCTTAATTTTAAAGTCTTTATTAATTGTTGCCATTTTTATATCTCCTTAGTTTTACGCCTTAAGTCCCATACGAGCATATCGTACAGTGACTGGCTTGATTGCAGGATCTGGAGTAACTGTTAGAGCAACAGTGCTTCCATTCCTTGTAACACTAATGGTGCCAATATTCCCATCGTTGTCGATTGTTCCATATTCATTAACGCTTACATCTGTACCGTCAACCAATATGGTCAATTCTGTAGCATAAAATTTATTATCGCCATTTGTAGTCTTTGATATTGATACAATGTACTTGACCATTCGCCAAACTGTTGCATCAAAGTTATCGATTACTGTAGCGTTTTCAATTCCATTGATAGTAGTCTCATTATTTCCTGAAGAGCCTAGATCTAATGCTTGAGCAGCAGAGGTATCGATTAAATCTTCGTAATCTGCTTGTGTTGGACGATCTCCAGTTTGAAACTTACCCTTTAATAATGAAAGTGATATTTTTGCCATGTGGTAATTATAACATCATTTTATATACTATTTGAGATTTTTATTTTGCCAATACTCTAAAGTTTGCTCTCTAGATCTTCTATGACTGCCATTCTGATGTTCTTGATTTATTGATGACTCAAACTCTAAAGTAAAGGTAAGCAATGGTATTGAATATGCCTTTGCCTCTCTATAAATCAGGGCATCTGCTAAAGATTCCCAATTAGGATAAAGAGCAATCTTATCATTTACATAATGTCTATCTACTAACTTTTGTGCCCATTCTCTTTTAATGAGATAACAGGCTGCAGACCAATCATGTTTTTCTTTTAAATGTAGTTTTCTATTTATTCTATAGTTGTGAATTATGCAAAATTGTAAAATATCATACTCTTTGTCTATTGATGACAAAAACTCTTCAAAAGTGAAGTCCCAAAATTCTACAGTTTCAAAACTTAGATCGTCTTCTATTATGATTGCATACTCTGAATCAGACTCTTCTAGCCATTGTTTAATAGTTTGTAGGTGTGATATTGATGCACCAATTTCGGGGTTTGACAAAGGAATTCTTTCTCTAACATGAACAAGATCATTAACTATTGGATCATTACCATTCATTGCTTTTATTAATTTATAATTATCTACCCCTGCATTTTTTAGTGCAGACTCTATGTAATTTCGTCTATCTTCTCTTTCTTCAAGATTGATTACATATACTGGGTCAAAGCCCTTTAACTTATTGGAACCAGTATGTGCCTGCATGTACAACCTTTACATATGGTGCAAGATATATTTTGCCACCCTGATCTTTCCATAGTTTACAAAAATTATAGTCTTCAGACAACAGCCTTTCAGATTTTGGATCTACTACTGTTTTCCAAAAATCATAAACAGTGTCGCCCTTTTTAATTGTGCCAACTTCTAGTTGATCGGATCTATAAGCACCAACATGTTCTTTTAATATTTCTAGAACATCTCGTTTAATAAGCATTAGTCCAGTTCCAATATATTCTATTTCAGCAACACTATTGGGGTTTTTTAAAAATATATCTTTTTGTTGTTGTGACATATTAACATTATAAATACCAGTTTGTTTTGCTAAATCAGTTTTTCCGTCTTTTACAGCCTTTTCAACTCTTTGCCAGTTTATACCTTTCATTGGTACTGCTGCCCCAACAATATCTAAGTTTTCATCAATCATTCTTAAAACTGCATCAGCGTCAAAACCTTGGTCAGCGTCAATAAATAGTAAATATTCAGAATTAGTTCTTAAGAATAGTTCTGTAAGGGTGTTTCTTGCTCTATTGATTAAGGATTCGTTATATAGATCTGTGAAGGTTATTTCATGACCTTTATCCCTACCTTTCAAAAGTAGGGCATTGATAGATTTTAAAAATTGACCGTGACATACTCCACCATACATTGGTGTTGCAACAAATACCTTAGCCATACCGTCTCCTATAAAATATAGTTACTAAAACCGATAACTTGCAATGGGATTGGAGGAACATTATTTGCAGAATATCCTTCAATTCCAATATTAATAAACTTTACCCTAAAAGGCAAAACCTCATTAATTGTTACAGACCTTTTGCTAGGTCTTATTTTAATGATACCATAATCAGAAGTTTCTATTAACTTCGTTACTGTTTTATTTTTTTTAGAAATAACGGCTTTTGCCATTAGTTAGTTACATCTTCTAATACTATTATGCTGCCTTGTGCAACTGTCCAAACTCTAGTTGGATCTGACAACTCAATATCAAAGATATCTCCTGTTTCTAGGATTGAAGACTCTTCTGCTGTAAGAGATACGGTAAATTCTCCATCTGCATCATCTGCATCTGCAGCAGGAGTTAAAGTAAGAATAGTATTTGCATTATCAGTTATAATGCCAGCATCTGCTGCATTGTTTGGTCTTTTAATTTCCATATCAATTGTCCAGTCAGCAATAACCAATGGTTGTTTTTCGTCATCTGTAACATAAACACGGAATGCTGATGTATCACCACGAACAACTGTCCAACTTACGGTTGGTGGTCTATTTCCTACGCTATAATTTCCTGCGGAACCTCTTGTAGTTGCCATATTTTTATTATACCACTCAAAGGGTTATATTCCTTTAAGTTCCCCCCAAGTTAATCCATTTGCCAATAATGTTTCTAAGCCTAACTCTCCAATAAGTTGTGGAATAGTGTTAGATATTGCATTATTAATATCAGCAGTATTTTCGTCTAGAGTATCGGAAAATGATTCTAAAACAGTGTCTACCGCTTCTGCAATATTTTGAATATCCTGTTGAACATTAACGTTATCTGTGGATAACGGATATGGAATGTTCTGATTAGGCGTAGATGAAGGCATAATAGAATTATAACATAATTATAAATATTTGTCTTGACTTGACTTTTGCCAAAAATTCCTGTTATACTAGTACTTGACACCCCAAAAGGGTGTTATCGTTTTCTAAGGAGGAAACATGATCAACTTTATGAAGAATAACAGGGAAGTCATAGGAATACTCAGTATAGTGGGGCTTGTTGGTGTTTATTCAAATACCGCCAATGCTACTGATAATAATTTATTAATAAAAGATGGAGTAGAAGCAGAATCAGCCACGAAAGTGGCTTTAAGTGTTTCTAGAGAGAAATTAATAGAAAAATATGAAAATGCTATAAGTTTGACTGACCTAGAACTTAAGCAATTACTAGAACTAGTTGGATTTAAGGGTAAAGACCTTAAAGAGGCTTGGGCTATAGCAAAGAAGGAGTCTAATGGGCGACCTCTTGCGTTTAATGGAGATAAGACAACGGGAGATAAGTCTTATGGTATTTTCCAAATCAATATGATTGGTGATCTTGGACCAGCACGGAGAGACAAATTTGAATTAAACACAAATGCTGATCTTTTTAATCCAGTCAAAAATGCAGAAATTGCATACCATATGAGTAATGGTGGTAAGGACTGGTCTGCTTGGAAAGGTATTACGCCAAAGGTCAAAGACCTTATGCTAGACTTTCCAGTATAGTAATTATTTAAATGTGGGTGCTACCACTTACCAATAGGACACTTTGATTGCTCAAGGGTAGTTTTAAATTCCATAAAGCATCCACATTTTTTACATTGCCTAGTAAGAAACAAAAAATTTGGACAACTTATGCAAAGGGCCATCCTTTTTTCTTTTTCTTCTAGATTAACTCTTTTTGTTCTTGGATTAAGCATATCTAGTGGGGTTGTCCCATTTTTTTCTTTATATTCTTGCCAACGATTTTTAGACATAATTTTATAATTAAATATTATGTTCTTTACCACTTGAAGACTTTGGATATACATATTCTAATAACTGTTTCATATCCATATCTTTAATAGTAAATTTTGTACCATCAAACGTGGCATTGTCACCAAAAACATAAGATCCATATGGATAGTCTAATAAATTAACAACAGTAGGATTGCTTAATAAAATACTACCAAAGTACTCAGAGGTTTGAAAATCAGTTAAAAGTTCTTCATCTTTCATTAATCTAACAGTTATGCCATTATGATCTGGATATTGGTCTGATATATCAATAACATTAGTACAAGAAGTAAAAATATCTGCATATTCTTTATTTAATGGCAAATCGTATAAACATTGGCCATCTATTATCCAAGTAAGTGGATAACCTATGTAGGATCCAACCTTTACATATTGAAGATCTGAATCATTTATCATTTTTTCTCCTAGTCATCATATTATTAGCAGAGTGCTCCATTATATGCACCACAACTTCCTAATCCACAATCTAAGAATAATACGTCGTTTGAAGTACATATGCGATTTGTTGGAGGAGGAACAAATGAAAATACGGAAGGTGTAAAAGAATAAGGCGTAAATGAAAATAAATATGAAACATAAGAAACATTGGTATCATACTCTACCAGAGTATTTGCTGTAGGAGACTGTTGTTTTACTTTTCCACCAAGATTTGTGTCTGCTGTGTTTTCAGTAGTATTACCAGTATTTGTTAGATGTGCAGACAATATATTAGTTGTAGCGGTCTCAGTTGTTTGTCCTACTACGTCAGGAACTTTTACCATTCCTTTTAGCGCTGATAAAATTCCAGTTAACCATAACATATTTTACCGACTAAGCCGTAAGATCACCAATTAATACCCAGTTATCATTTGATAATTTTATCAAAGTTCCTGCTGAGTATTGAACACTTAATTTTTTATTTCCATACTTGCTATTTATGGTAACTCCAGATGCTGGGTTAATTGTTGTTTGAACTGTGCCTATTTGTAAAATATCAATCCTTGCATTATCTTCAAAAGCAATAGAAGACTGTAATGGAACTGTAATAACGTTTGTACCACTGCTAATATTAGTAATAATAACTTTGCCAGCGTCAGTTGCCTGCAATGTATAGTCTGCAGTTTTTATTGATGGATTTATAGATTCTGCCAATGTATAGACCTCAGCAGATAAAGAACTTAGTGAATCATTTACTGTCTTAACAGAGTTTGGCGTTGCTGCTTTTGTAGTAGATGTAGAACTTACAGAATCTTCTAACTGAACTTTACCTGCTACAGACGTGCTTGCTGCTGATACTAGGTCGGTTGCTGCTGTCCATTTAACACCAGTTGTTTCTGCAGAGTCTGCTGCTAAAACCTGATTATTTGTTCCTACTGGCTTTCTTACAACAGTATCTGCTCCAGTTGCTACAATTAAATCACCCTTTGCATCAACAATAGATGCTTGTATTCCAGCGCTATTTGATATAGCATCGATTTGATCTTGTAAATCTATTAAGTGTCCGACAATTGATTCTGCAGGAACATCTTCTAAAGTTGCTGGCTCGGATGCTTGTCCGTAGTGATAAAGTTTAAGCGCTGCCTTAATATCGGCACTATCCTCATATTCTGGGATCTGTGTTGTATAAATTGAGCCAATATCTTCAGACATAATAAATCACCTCTTTTGAATTATACCACAATTGATATAAACAAATGTATAGTAACCTCTCCTGATAAATTTTGCCAGGTACCAGATGAGGACTCAACGGCATTAAAGTTAATTACTAACGTATCTTCATCTCCAGTTAATGCTGGTATTTGCATAGATGAAGCGATAGGGTTTGTATGTGCAATACTATACCTAACAGCAAAGTTGGCTGCTGTCAAACCAGTTAACGATGAAATATTTGCAATAGGAATGTTTGCAGTTGCTGTTCCTGTTGTAAATACTGTTGTTCTAACCTCTGTATAAATTGTTGGGGATATCTTTAAAACTTCTACCCAAGTTTCTCCACCTGGTTGTAAAATATATTGATAAAGATATCCGTAGTTAGCACCTGGAGATGCATTGATATATAAATCATTAAGTTTTGGAGTTTGGCCAATTGATATTAAATTAGGATTTCCTAGACCAACCAGAACCTGACTCCCAGCATCCCCCTTTGGTCCAATATCTACTAATAACTCTACGACAGAGGGAGATCCTAAAACCGTAATGTCATCATTATTTAATAATACGTCTGGCATTATGCTCCAGTAACTTGTTCAGTAATTGTTATATTACCAGTCAAAAGTGTATAAACAATATTTGAAGAGTTTGAAATTTGAACATCGTAAACATATGTTGCTCCTGCAGGAATAGACGATCCAGTTGTAGTTGATATAGTGCATGTAATCAAATCATTTACAGTATCAATAGATGTTGTTGCTGTATATTGAGTTGCCCCAGTACCTCTTGCAGTTGCAATAGTAAAAGCCCCACTGTATCCATCTAGACTAAATGCTGAGCCATCAGAATTCTTTGGGCGAATAACAAATTGATATGTGTCGCCTTTATAATAGTTAAAATTGTAAGTACCTGGAAATGCCATAATTCCTCCTTGATTATTATACCACGTTAAGAAACTGAAATATACATAGATTTCAGTGCTGCTACGCCACCAAAGTCAGACCTGATTTGTGGCAGGGCACCGTAAATAATCTTTTGATTGGTATCAGCAAACACTCTATGTTCTATAGAAAGGGAATACTCTCCGCTATATTTAAATAGTCCAGCATATGAGACAAGCCCCTCTTGTGCCTCTGGGAAATTAGTCTTAACCCAAACCTCAGTATTGTTGTTATATGTTTCTGACAAAATGTT
>JACCDZ011201731.1_pt1 | contig 15042 bp, 25 predicted proteins | sample 7449551 | NCBI WGS metagenome assembly JACCDZ01 (sample SAMN15323452, study PRJNA562643) | freshwater metagenome | isolation source: river surface water | place: USA:Blue River Watershed | collected 2017-08-18 | reverse complement strand
CTCCAGATGGCGTAGAGTATATTACAGAACATGGCTTAACTCAGTTTTGCAGAGAACACAATCTGATTCGATCATGCATGTCTTACGTCGCAAACGGGAGATATAAGACTCACAAAGGATGGACCTGTAGAAAAATATGAAATACTTTTTGGAAAATGACTTTTACAAAATAACTATGATGCAAGCTGTTTGGCAGCTCTTCCCAAATGTCTGGGTTAAGTATCGCTACAAGCTCCGATCCAAAGACGTGGACCTGATCCCTTACTTGAAGCGAATTCAAAAACGAGTCGATGCTCTTCAGGGACTCGGACCCACGCAAGAAGAGATCGCGTTTCTTTCCCAGCAAGGCTTCCTCGATCCCTCGTTCCTGGCAGCGCTCAAGCACTTTAAGCTCAATCCCGATGAGTATGTAAAGATCGCGGAAGTGAAAGGTCAATTCTTCCTGGAAATCGAGGGGCCGTGGTATGACACGATCTGTTTCGAAGTTCCGCTGCTTCAGATCATCTCGGAGACGTATTTCGAGGACCTGGCTGCAGCCAACCCAGGCATCTACAACGAAGGCCGCCGCCGCCTTGATGCAAAAATCGAGAAGCTGCTAGAGCATCACGACAAATGGTGGCGCTATGCCAATTCAAGCAACGTGAATCCATTCTGTTTGATGGAGTTCGGTACCCGCCGCGCCTTCTCTTCACTCTGGCACGATGAGGTGGTGGCAAAGCTCGCGCTTCGGCTGCCCAAGGATATGCTGCTCGGCACTTCGAACGTGCATCTTGCCCGCACCACGAACCTGAAACCCCAGGGCACGATGGCCCATGAATTCATCTGTGCGCATGGCGCGCTCTATCCGCTGCACGAAGCCCAGAAGAAAGCGTTCTATAACTGGAACAAAGTCTATCAAGGCAAGCTGGGAATCGCGCTTTCGGACACGTACACGTTCGATCAGTTCTTGCGCGATTTTGATACGGGCCTGGCCAATCTCTTTGCGGGCGCACGCCACGATTCAGGGGACCCGTTTAAGTGGGGTGAAAAGCTCATCGAACACTATAGAAGTCTTGGAATTAATCCTCGAACCAAAGTCGCAGTATGGAGCGATGGCTTAAACGTTGATCTGTCTCTTCGGCTGCACCAACAGTTCGCCCCCTCTATTCGAACAACCTTCGGAATCGGCACCGACCTTTCGAACGATCTCGGCGTGGCCCCGCTGTCACAAGTCATTAAACTCGTTCAAGTCAATGGCATGCCCGTGATCAAGATCAGTGATGAACCAGCCAAGGTGATGTGCGAAGATGAGCAGTTCAAGAACTGGGCTATGCATCTCTTCACCGAGTTGCTGCCCTCGCAAGGTGCCCTCAAATGATAGAAGCCATCATGATGATCGTGGCTAGCTTCGGGGGCCTCACTTTCTGAGGCGAATAGGCTGCCTATTCGCCTCAGAAAGTGAGGCGAAAAACTTTCCCTCTTATTTCCAAAAGCGCTTTCCTATAATGGACATCCTCTGGAAAAAGGAAAACCCAAAGGATCGTAGACAAGTCCATTACCAACCCAGCTCAATCATCAGGCATTTCTGTCTCAGGACAATTCGGCGTCAAGGCTGAAAACCTTTCGTGGTTGTTCAAGATTTTGCGCAACAATCTCTACTCGGATAAGCCCCTCGCCGTTCTTCGGGAGTATTCCGCAAACGCCCTTGACGCTCATGTCGCGGCTAATACCCCAAATCGTCCCTTCTCAGTGACGTTGCCCACCTCGCTCTACCCTGCGCTTATTATCCGCGACTACGGTACGGGATTGGACGAATCGGGTATCTTCAATGTCTTCGCCTCTTACGGTGAGTCTACCAAGCGAACCAGCAATGATTCTATCGGCGGTTTCGGTATTGGCTCCAAATCCGCTTTCTGCTACGTCAATTCGTTCACCATCACCAGCTACTTCAACGGAACCAAGACGATGTACGAAGCCTACATTGACGAAACCGAAATCGGCAAGGTGGACAAGATTCACGCAGAACCTACCGACGAAGAGAACGGTATCGAAATCAGCGTCACCATCAAGCCACAGGACATTCCTGCGTTCGTCTCTACGGCAAAGTCACTCTATCAGCACTTCGACGTAAAGCCGATCATCCGCAACAACCCCCAAGTGTCCAGACACTTGGACGAGTACAAGGGATTGCAGACGCTTCTCTCGGCAGAAAACTGGTCAATTTCCAAGACGGGTTATCATGGTACTGGATACTATTGTGTCATGGGCGGTCTGCGCTACCCTATTCAAATTAGCAAGCTCTCACATGAAGCATACGAATGGTTGAGCAGTCTTCATAGCAAGGAATTCATTCTCCGATGCCCTATCGGTAGCGTCAAAATGAGCGCAAGCCGTGAAGCGTTGGAGTACGACGATGCTACCATCAGCTACCTCAGCGATTCGGTGATCGTGGCTCGGAAGGAAGCCTCAAAGCTAATGTCCGAAATGCTGAAAAACTGCAAAACGCTCTGGGAAGCCCGAATTGTCGCTACAGAATTGCGCGGTACTTACGGCAACATCAACGTCAAAATGGAGTGGGGCGGTCAGGAACTTGCTGGTAATTCGATTCCAGAAGCGACTTACAACACGGCTTATATGGCGCGAAATAGAAGCGTGAATCGAAGGGGCAAGGAAAGCTGGTCAAAGGCATACAGCATCTCGGCAACCCGAAGCACCGTTATCTTTGTCGATTCGGGAGAAGTCAAGCGAAACACCGTTTTTGGCAGAATTCGTCAGGCTATTGCTGAATCGGGCTACTCAGGCGACAACATCTACTTCCTGAATTTTGTGTCAAACGCTTGGATGAAGGCTTTTATGAAGCAACCTGACTTTGTAGGCGCGAACATCGTTGACATTCAAGATATTAACTACGTTGCTCCCAAACGTGCAGTCAATGGAACCCGCAAGGCAAAAGGCGTGAAGCAGAAGGTGGACGCTTTTGTCTACAACGGAAGCACCTACGCTTATCCAAAGTCTGATGCCTGGGATGCCGAAGCGGTGGATTTGGAAGACGGTGAGGGAGTTTACACCATCATCAGAGGGTTCCTTCCTGTCAGCGGTATGTGTTACGATCTAAACGGTCTTTACGAAGTCGCTTCGATGATTGGTCAGCTTGACGGTTCGCCGTGCAAGGTGTACGGATTCCGCGAAAAGACAAAGGGTATCGGCTCCGATTGGCAGACTCTTGAAGCCAAAGCGCAAAGTGTCGTTGACAATGTGTTGGCAAACGCCGAATTCCGTAAGGTGATCGTGAAGCAGTATCTTGGTTCGACCATCAATGGAATGTACATCAACATGGCGCAAGAGGGTTTTGAGACGGACTCACAGGGTTCTCTGACGACGCTCTTGAAAGCGATCAATGAACTTCCTTCGGTCAGTTCGACTGACGCAAATCACCTTACGGTATTGGAGAAGTTAGCCAAAAAGCTGGGTGTGGGTATCCGAAAGGCGTGTCAGGCTGAGTTTGATGCCTTTATCGCTCTCAGTAAGAAAGTGGACGCGGACTATCCCATGTTTGCTATCTTCGACGGTTCACACTACAACTGGCGATACCACAAGGAAAAGGTTTCAGACTACATTGCTCTAATGGACAAGCAGTAAGGTCTGATTACGGGGGCGGGGTTTTTCCACCCGCTCCCATTTTTTTTTGGCCTTTTGAACTTCAGGGGCCACCCCGCCCAGCTCTGAAAACTTTCCCCCTTATTTCTGGTGGACTTTTCCTACAATGTACATCTCAGGAAACGCAACCCAACAAGGTGACGTAGAACAACCATGAACCAGCCAACTGCACAAATCTATCGACCAAACGACTTCCTCACCGTCGTTTTTGACGGACAACCCATGACCATTCGGGCTTCTGATGGGGCTTTTGCCCAAGCGGTAGACGCTTTTGAAGCACGGGATTGGGGTCGGCTCAAAGACACAATTATGCCTTGCAATTCCATCGCCAAGGCAACGGCGCAATTTGAAGACATCGAAGTGCGAGACAACTACGTCTTCTATCAGGGTGAACCGATTCACGGTGTCATCGTTGATCGCATCTTGTCTTTCCGAAACGCAGGCGCAGATATGTTGCCTCTGATGAAGTTCCTTGCCAAGCTCATGCTGAACCCCAGCAAACGGGCTGTTGATGAACTCTACAAGTTCTTGGAGCATAAGAACCTTCCGATCACTCTCAACGGTAACTTCCTTGCGTACAAGGCTGTTGATAGAGACTTTTACAGTTACAGTTCAGGTAACGCCAAACTGCTCAAGGGTAGCGCAAACGAAGGCGGTCATATCTACAATGGCGTGGGCGAAGAGATTCAAATTCCGCGTAATCAGGTAGACGACAACAAGGAAAATGGTTGCTCCTACGGGCTTCACGCGGGAAGTTTGGAATATGCAAGCAGTTTCCGACGCTATGACGGCAAGCTGTTGATCGTTGAAATTGACCCTGCGGACGTGGTTTCCATCCCGACGGACTGCAACTGTCAGAAGCTACGAACGGCGCGATACAAAGTCGTGGACGAATTCAAGGGCGAACTGAGTGATGTGGTTTACAGGTCGCGCTTCTCAACTGAGAACGATGCAACGGTGAACAGTCAGTTTGACGACGAAAGCGAAAATGAAGAGTCTGGTTGCTTTGATGCCGACGGAGAACAGATGATTCCTGGTCGCCTCTACATCAATGGCTTCCGCGATACCATCTTCTACTGGGACGGAAGCGCGTTTATTGAACAGGGTGGCAATAACTGGGTAATGGCGTTCCATGAAGTCTCTGACCCGTATCTCATTGACGAAGATGACCGAAAGGGCTATGATGGTGACGATCTGATTGACGGAGAAGTCTATCGGTGCGAAGATGACAATTTGTACCGATGGGTGGAAGCTACCGATCAGTTTGTCACGATTCGACCCGACAATGGTGAGACGGTTTCTTACATCGAATCGCTCACGATGACGATGGAATTAGCGTAACACCTTTCCCTGAGTGTAAAGAGGCTGAGAATAACTCTCAGCCTCTTTTTTATGCCTTTTGAACTTCAGGGGAGACGCGCCCGAAAACTTTCCCCGTGATTTCAAATCTCAGCGTCCTATATGGACCGAAAGGAGATTTGATCATGAAATTTCGCGTATTGCACAATCCAGACTTCATCCGCTACCGAGAAGGAGATACCATTAGTCCTGACGCGCTTCTCGCCGTGGCAGAGGTGGAAACGGATTCCTTGGAGCGGGCGTATGAGCTGACCAACTCCATTGATCAGCCCTGGTGGCTCAACGACGGTGTCACGGCTCTGGTGACCTCTGATCGGCGGTCTACATCGGTGGGTGACGTCATCGTCAACTTGGACAACCAGTCAGCACACGCTGTCTGTATGTTTGGTTTCAAAGAGCTGGAGGGATGCTATGAAAACTCGTAAGGGCATCTCTGTCTCGGCAGAAGTGAGCGAAGATGGAAAGACGGCCACGATCACCGTCAGCGCCTACACTGCAAGCGCCATACTGAAAGCTGCCGCTTCCGACTACGAAGGCACCGCAGGCGAGCTTTTGCTCTCAGACGTTAAAACCGCGCGCGCGTACGCACAATTTGCCAAATCATTTCGCAGTGTAGCTGATTTCATTGAAGCGCAAGCTATGATTAATCAACGCAAGTTCAAAAATCAAGAGTCAGGATAGGGAAAAACTTTCCCCCTGATTTTCTGTCTGCCGATCCTATAATGATCGGCGGACAGAACGCCATTTATGAGGACTGACATGAAGACTATACGCACTGCATCCTATCGAGGCTGGGACATCGAAATCAAGCAGAATGAAGAAGGTAAGATTCTCGCTGCTTTTCGCAACGAGCATCGCGAATTCAGCACGGAAGATGAGATCGCCTTTGAGGATGCTGACCTCTGCGAGCGACACGTTACCCGCTCCATTGATATGTACGATGCGTTTGACCCTCATTTGCGTTCCGCAGAGTTTCTGTCCATCGATCCGCCAGATTACAAAGCATGGCTGTTAGGAGAAAATGAATGAACACAACACTCACAAAGCTCGCCCTCGATGTTTTATCTGATCTGCCTGCGGAGTTTCGTAAGGGAAGCCCAGAAGACTATCAACAGCTTCTGGGCGCGCTCAAGGACTCTCTGCCGAAAGACAATCATCACTTCAGGGTATCCGAGATCGTCGATTATGAGATTCCTTCGATTGACCCTGGCGTAGTCAAGCTGTGCAAGGCTTTGGATGAACCGATCCGCGTTCTGGTACGCTGGGATGCAGACAGGTGGGGAAGGGGAGAACACTGGCTGCGTGTGGAGGCGGATATCTACGGCAGGTCCGAAGAGGACTTTGCAGAGAACGAAGAAGCACTCAAAACCTGGCTGTTCCTTCAGGAGACAGAAGCGGACCTGGAGATGCGCTATGATGGGGATTACAACTGGGCCTCTCTGCATCACGAAAGTGAAAAGGCGGACGAGCTGGCGCAGCAATATGTGGCGCATCAAAAGTCTCTGTACCCCGATTGTGACATTGTTCTGGATTGATGGTTTTGGGGATGCACTTTGCTGCATCCCCATTTTTAAGGCTTATCAGTTTCAGGGGCCACAAGCGCACGATAATTACTCCTATTACCCAGGTGTCATTTTACGAAAGTGGGAATAGTAAGCAGAAGGAGTCACTATGGCGCTTACAGATTCAACCACATTTCAGGCGATTGCCGAGGCGATTGGCGCGGCGGATTACAACATTCAAGAAACCCTTAACCTTGGTGTGAGTACCAGTGCTGCAAGCAAGATCAAGACGGCCAGACAATCGGTGGGCACGGCGTCCCAGGCGGCAGCCGATGCGGACTTCGATGATTTGAACACCTACGAAACCGCGCTGCGCGCCCTGGAAAAGGATTTGACGACACGTGTAACGCCTGCCGTCGCTGCCGCGATCACATCCACACAAACCTACTTCTTGGCAGAGACTGGGGTAAACTTCCGCGATTATTTCAATGGCACTGTCAACACCAAGACTTTCTCCTATTCCACGGACTTTGAGCGGTTTCGATCCGCCTGGCGGCGCGTGCGCAGCGAAGAGATGATCGTGCGTATTGGCTCTGTAACGCGCGCAGCGGGCGTCTGGCCGAATTCGTTGACTTCGGACCGTACCTTTACACTTCCGTCGCTCCTGGAGGTAAGGACAGGCTCTCTGATCGGGGCAGCAGCGATCACGCTCAATCTGGTATGTGTGCGTGCCGATAACACCAGCGATGTGATCACGCTCACGATTCCTGCTGCAACAGTTCAGGGTACGCGCTATTCGATTGGCGGCGTGCAGAAGTACGTGTCTGTCACCACGGTGACGGCTTCGGGCGGCACCAACAACGACGTCCTGGAAGTCTGGCTACGCTAAACTTTCCCCCTGATTCTGTGCACGTTTCCCCTATAGAAGACATGCAAGAAGGAACCGTAGTTTGGAATCGCGACAAGACTGAAAAGGGAATTGCCACAGGGAGCACGCGGGCATGTCGCCTAAGTGGATGTCGTAGTTTGAATCATGGCGTGAAGTGGCCTGACGGAAAAACCACTTATCCTTGTGGAAAAGGGATTAAGTATGATATCAAATCTGGCGAATGGCAGATCATGTAAACTTTCCCTCTTATTGTTGTCCATGTTTCCCTATAAGAAGCATGGACAATTCTGAAAAGAAATTCACTCATATCACCTGGACCGATTTTGGTCAAGGTGGCCGCGTTCATGTTCTATCGCGGCACTACACTGCGGAAGCGGGCGTTAATTGCGTTCGACGCTTTTCCAACGCCGACGGCGGATGCAGTGGTTATCCCCATCTGAAGCTGGTGAAGTACCCTGAGGGTTGGCCTGCTGATCATCTCGATGGAGACGTCACTGGAAAACTTGCGGAGATTATCAGGAATTCCGAAGTTATCTTTGCCAAGAAGCCCAAAAACAAGAAGAAGTGACGTAGAACAGTAATGTTCGCGGAATTGAAGATGGTGTGGCAGGCGTGCCGCGATGCTCAAGCAAGCATCGGCAAAGATTGGGATGACCTGCAGCAGATTCACGGCATTGCTTGTCGCTGTGAAGATTGCTTAGCGCTGGACACTTTTCTGGATTTGCCCTGGTGGAAACAGTCTCTTGCAATCTTTCTCTGGGGAGAGCCTTAAAACTTTCCCCCTGATTTTTGAGGTGCGATGCCTATAAGAGGCATGAAAGATATTTCAGCAGAAGCACAAACCCCAAAACGAGTTAGAGTTGAGGCCTCGATCACTGCGGCGATGAACGCCTCCGTCGAAGTGGAAGCAACTTGTCCTGATGAAGCACGATGGAAGGCTCTTAAGCACTTCCAAAGCGGTGATGTTGTGTGGCAATATAACTGCACCCATGACGACACACTGGAAGTGGACGGAACCCCATTTTACAAAATCAAGCGGTTTTTGAAGCCTTACGAACTTGAAGAGCCGTATGTGGGCTATACGACGTGGAGACGGCTGAGTAATGGTGAAGAAATCACGAGCGGGTTTATTTCGGCGGAAGGAGTTTTGGCTTTGCAACCAGGTTCCATGCTCAAGCCTGTGACTGCCGAAGAAAGAGATTATTACATGGTTCACGGTCGTTTTGAGAAAGGACTACCCATCGCGCTACGAAAGCAAGTGATCGTGGAGTAGTCATGAAAGATTACACGATCACTTTCAATACGCTGGCATCAGTGGAATGCTCTGTCACAGTTCGGGCTGAAGATCAATCCAAAGCAGAGCTGGAGGCGAAAAGTCGTCTGAACGAAAAATCAGATTGGAAGATCGTCGGGACTGGATGGGAAGCAGCTACGATATCAACGTCTGTAGAGCATTCGTGGGATAGTGAAAAGCCAGAGGCGTTAGTGATGGTATTTGCTTTTGCTGGTATAGGCTGCCCATTCACCGACCTGTCACGTTTCAATCTTACTTACATAACACGTGAAGACCCTGGAGTGACGTTCAAGCCTATTACAAAGCCAGAGTTAGAACTTTGGAGCGCGCACGAGCGTTGGGACGAGGATACCGCCAATCGTATCATGTCGCGGCCTGATTACGATTGGGAAAAACTTTCCCTCTGATTTTGCAGACAGAAAGGTCTATAGCAAGCATGGCACAATTCAATCACGAATGGAAACCGACTTCATACAATCCAAACATTCTTACTGGACTTGGAACGAAAAGCGCTGAGGACTATGCCAAGAACTTTGCGCCGTCGGAAGAGCGTTGGCCGCGCGAGGGTCAGACAACTCCTTCCATTGATTTTGCCCGAAAGTTTGAGGAAGGTTACAAAGAGGCCCTTGCTGTGTTGGAGAAGCGCGATCCAAAAGGGAAAATCACCAAACATTTCAAAGGCGCGCCCATCGCCCCTTATATGACCCTGGAGCGATCTGATTATCAGGCAGACATTCTGACTGCTTCCAAATTCGGCGGAGTTCCTGATCTTCGTCGCAAGGTAGAGTTTTACATTTCTCACGCCGCTTCTTGCACAGAGCATTACAACAAACCTGCTAAGAGCGATGTTCAGGTGCTTCAAGAACTTTGGCCTAAGGATGCAAATGGCGAGTTTATGATGTTTGTTGGACAGATTATTCTTCCCCCAGAAGTGGTAATTCCTTGGGATTACTTTATGGGACAGATGGCATCCGATTACAATGATATTTATTGTCCTCTTTCAGGATTTGAAAGAGGTGGCGCAAAAACCTCGTGGACTCAAGGTTACTATATCTTCCGATCTTCAATGGCTCCGTTCTTCGACCCACGATTAGATTGCGCCATGATTAAAGATTGCTGGTTTGCCGATAGTCCAACGATCAGCAAACCGCCAAAAATGACCGAAGAAGAATATCTTGCTTTGGTGGCAGAAGCTATCCCACAGGTCTGTTCGACACATGATGAGAGTAGTGTGCGCTGGAAAAATCAGTGTCAGACGATTACTGATATTCATATTGGATTTGAATTCGATATTCCATCATCTTATGAATGGGCTGGAGTGCCTAACTTCGGCACCATGATTTGGGATTTGAATGATGATCTGAGAGTGAGCGATTACAAAAACCCAGTTCAGCTTTTTGGCGCGCCAAAATCCCAACAGACTTCGAAACGTTTTATGAATCCCAATTCCTATATGCGACCACGAGCAATGGCTCCCTGGATTTCTTTTTCTGATGAAGAACATGACTACAAGTGGCAGTTCTGCTTCTGTAATTTCAATCAGATTGAAAGTCACACGTGGGGCAAGATCGACGGGAGTTGCACCTAAACTTTCCCTCTAATTTCCTGCAATGACTCCCTATAATGATCGGAACATGATGACAGCACAACAAGCGAGAGAAATTGCTTTGACTGCTCGCCAAAGCATCGAACAGAAAAACGATGAAAAAGTGGAAGACGCACTAAAGCTCATCCTCGATCACATCAACAAAGAAGCACAGGCGGGAAAACTCGAAACAGAGTTCAAGATGACTGGTAATGAAAAATCTCGTCATAGCTTGGCCCACTGCTTGTGTTGGATTGGAGATGTCATGGTTTACAACGGATACTCTGATTCGTGTGACACCAAAACTCCATTATTCAAAAAGATCATGGAAAAGCTTCAAAATCTTGGATTTGAAGTTGAGGCGCGCGTGCAATCTCTGATTATTAAGTGGCAACTACCACATGGTGAGATTCAATGATTGTGTCTGCTAGTGAAGCTCGTGAATTGTCCAGAAGCTGTTTCAAACCTTCTGGACTGGATGCAATCAAACTCAGCAAGATTTTAACTCTCATTTCTGAAGAAATTGTTGCTGCTGCCTCGACGGGGGACACGTCGATAGAATTCACGTATACCAATTCTTGGATTGATCTGAGAGCCATTGCAGAACAGCCGCGGCATTTAACGAAAGTGGATTCGCACGCTGCCACGATCATTAGAGATAAGCTAAAAGAAGCGGGATACAAAGTGGGTGCAAAACGTCGCGGCTACATCTATGTATCTTGGGAATAAACTTTCCCCCTGATTTCTCCACCACGATCCCTATACAGAACATGGAATATCTCGCGCAACCGCTGACCAAAGCAGAAATACATCTGCAAACCTTCAAGAACGGCATCCCTGACGGTCTTGACGTTCCTCTGGGGTACGTTGGCGGAATTGTTGCTGTGTCGCTATCGGAGCTGATCGACAACAACATTGAATCGTTTCTTGATTTGATCTCTGAAAGACTCACAGGGGAAGATACTCTGATGGAAATCAGCTATCGTGTCATGGGAACGAACGGCGACAATATTCTGATCGGTGTCGTTGGCGATCCCGCGTTTATCCTCGATGAACTCCCATACAATCTTCAGTACGGCGATGAGGTCACCTGGAATGATCCCGATGATGGAATCTGCACTCGTCAGGGAATCATTTCTGAAATCGTGTGGCGCGATGAAGAGACGATTGATTTGACTTTCCAGGATGGATGGACTTCACAAGTGCGACCCGAGGAGCTTTCATGAAGATAGCACGATATGCTGACATTCCTCCGTTCACGCGTTCAGCGAGCTATTCTGTGTCTATTCCTTGGAAGCACATCGAAAGGACTCTTGAAAGTTTTGGAGAGAGTTGCGATAACTTTGATGATCTGTATCGGAAAAGTCGATCATTTCACGGAGATACTTGCTGCTGTGAAGATTGCAAAGCCTGTGTGGCTTATTTCTATGATCTTCCAAATTGGAAACGCTGCTTAGCCGAGCTTGCTTGGGGGCAGCCTTAAAACTTTCCCCCTGATTCGTATTCCACGATCCCTATACAGATCCTGGAATACGTAAACGTAATCGTAGTGAAAGACGGCGTCGTGGATGCAAACCACCTCTTTGTGGGACGGCATCAAGAGATTTCGGAAAAAGCCAATCAGAAGCTAATTGAAGTCTGCCGCGAGGTGTTTTCGAACTTTGATACGTACACGCCTGATGACATCGAGGCTATTCTAGAAGATGGCTATGCGGAATTTGGTCATGGATCGGTTTGCATTTCGTGGCCTGAAGAGGACGTTCAAGTCCTGAGCAGAGCTGAAATTCTTCTTGACCAAATCAAGAAGTCAGGCTATATCTATCAAAAGGGGGCAATGCCGTGCATCATTGAGGACTTTAACCTCATCGAACTTGCTCTAACAACCAACTGCTCCTCTTATTGGAACGCTGGTGATGTCATCGACGGCACGGACGCAGTGATCCTGGAATTGTCGAATAGTGGTTATTGGAGCGTCTGTCATAAAGATGATTTTTCAAGAATGAAAGAATTTTTGGAAATCATGCTGACAAGAAAAGGTGACTCGGAGTAGAATAGAGAAAGGAAACTTAACGCTATGAACAACGCGCACAACTCACTATTACTTGGACTGTTGTCGCTCCTCCTTATTTCTAAGGGTGAGGTTGATTCATAACGTCTAAGCAAGAAGAGACAATTTGAAATCCCCGATCCCTGCGAAAGTAAGGATCGGGGATTTTTTGTTTATTCGGCCTGGTAGTGCAATTGGTAGGAGACAGCAGACTTAAAATCTGAACAGTGCGGGTTCGAATCCCGCTCAGGCTACCAAATCTTTGACAACTGAATATAGAATGCCGCTCTGGAGTAGCCAAACTGCTACAGGCAACAGTCTTAGGAACTGTCTCTTTTCTGGGTTGGAATCCCAGGGGCGGCACCATCGTGGTCCTCTGGCGAAATTGGCAGTCGCGGCATCTTCAAAAGTTGTTGCTCGAAAGGGCGTCTCGGTTCGAGTCCGAGGGGGATCACCAGATTTGCGGACGTGGTGTAATGGTAGCCACGCAGCGTTGAGAGCGCTGTCCTCGAAAGGGGGTGAGGGTTCGAGTCCCTCCGTCCGCACCAAATATCGGCATGTGGTGTAATGGTAGCCACGCTGGCCTCAGAAGCCAGTGGGAGAAATCCCGTGGAGGTTCAAGTCCTCTCATGCCGACCAGATTTTTGCAACGATCATTACGCAAGCGGCGTAGAACAAACAGAGGTTGGATTCGCGAAGTCCAATTGTCTAAATGCTAGCATGGAGAAGAATCGAGGTTCAAGTCCTCGCATCGCACTGAGTGCGGTGTAGTTTAATGGTAAAACATCTCTGTTCAACATGGGCGGTGATTCATTCCCACCGCCCTCTTATATCAGGTAAGCACTTTGGAGTGCGGTTCACGGGTGTCTCTTATTAGGAACACACTGAGGAAACTCTGACGGCGTGAAATGGACAGGGTGGAGGAAGTAGATCGCGACGAAAAGCCCATCGGGTTCGAATCCCAGCCTGATACCAAAACTTTCCCCCTGATTTCCCTTTCATGATCTCTATACGAAGCATGAAATTCTTGCGAAAGCTATTCTTTCGACCTGTCACTCTCTGCACTGTAGAGTACAAAGAAAGGCGCAATTGGTCGATTGTAGTGTTAAACGTTCCTTTTAAAAAGGTTCCTGCTTTAAACGATGTCCTAAAATTCCGAGGCAGGAAATGGATGGTCACTCAAGTGGAGACCACTGATTCTGTGCCGCGAATTGAAGCCTTGGTGCTTCCGTGAAACTTTCCCTCTGATTTTCGAGGCTCAATCCCTATATTGATTGATGAAACCACTCACCTATCGACAACTTCTCGCTGCACTCAAAGAACTTCCCGAGGAATCTCTCGATATGAGCGTTACGATCATTGACCCCTCGGCCAGCGAAGCGTATCCCGCTTATGAAACCACTTTCGTATCAGAACTTCCAATCAGGGTCAGAGAGGACTTTGAAGAAGTGCTTGACCTGGCTCAGCCTGTATTGGTGATTTGAAGATGAAGCTCAAAAGAATTCTAGGTATTTCGTCAGGGATCATAGCAGTGATCGCATGGCTGTCCTGCTTTCTGTTTTATCCTGCATGGATAGTATTCACCGTTACCTGCATGGTCATTGCAGGCCTGTGGCTTCTCTTCTTTTTTATCGGGGCGATTTTGGGTTGGATTTGGTGAAAAACTCTAAGCATATTTTCGGAAACAAGCGTGCTGCTTATTGTGTGCTGACCTTAGTGACAGCTCCTGGCAACACGAAAACCATTCGAGTCCCGCTGCAGGAAATTCCAGAAGTCGAAGAAGGCGTTAAGCTCTTTGGACGAACATGGAAAGTAACAGACGTGGCGTATCTTGAAGGTATTCCCAATATCACCGCCAAACTTTCCCCCTGATTAATGTTCCACGATCCCTATAATGATCGTGGAACAGAATCACTACTACACAGCACAGATCATCGCATCGCGCAAGCTCACCGCAGAAGAAATCAGCATCGTGAGAAGCACCATTGACGGCGCGCTTATGGAATTCATGAGCGGCATTGGAGTGGGCGAAGTCAAGGAAGAGGTGCAGGCTTGAAGCGGAATCAATACCTTGTGTGTTATGAACGGGGAAACATCAAGATTCTCCACAAGTCCACCAAGGCCCAATGCATCGCTGAAGGTGTGAAGTTCCTTAAGCGCATGGAAGCCACGGAAGCTCAAATTAATTACTTCAAGCAGACCGAGTGCTACTTCAACAGCCACGATGACATGGTCGTAAGGATCGCAGAGTTTGAATAAACTTTCCCCCTGATTTCCCGAGCCACGATCCCTATACTGATCGTGGCTACTGACGCTCAAAACCCAATCCGCAAAGCTCTTCGTGATATGTCACGGACAGAACTCGAAAGAACTGTTCAAGACATCTATGACATTCTCTTTCTGGAAATCGACGATTCGACAAACACATTCACCATCAACCCAGACAAAGAATGCGATGCAGATAGCATCGACTTGATTGTCGGTGTTTTGCAAACACGCGGACTTTACCCCATCGAAACCTACATTGATGTTGTCGAAGAAACGGTGCCAGACCGACAGGAGAAAAATGTCCCTCTCGGATAAGTACCAGAAAAAGCTTCGCAAAGAAGCACGCGCCAAAGAAGAATTGCGCCTTCAAGCACTGCGCGAGCAGAAGCAAGCTGAACTTGAAGCAATGTCTGACGAAGATCGAGAAGCCTATTTTCAGAAGCAATCCAAGATCATGGGCGT
>JACCDZ010561236.1_pt1 | contig 15045 bp, 16 predicted proteins | sample 7449551 | NCBI WGS metagenome assembly JACCDZ01 (sample SAMN15323452, study PRJNA562643) | freshwater metagenome | isolation source: river surface water | place: USA:Blue River Watershed | collected 2017-08-18 | reverse complement strand
CCAGCCTACTGCATGATTGACAAGTTGAGTGCCTACTCTGTGATAGACAGCTTGCTTCTGCTAAGAGGCTTGTCTGGAAAGAAGGATGCCATTGGTATATTTGCATGCGGGGATGCATGTTTTGTGGAACATGTGAGAACAAGCGCATGGCTGTTCAAAGGCAACAACTACAACATCCAGCTTGATATCATAACCGAGTGTATATAATTATGGCGTGCTATATATATTACAAATGGATCAGCCTCAGCCGCTAACTATAATAGGCATCAAGCCCAACCCATCATACTTCCACAATACCATGCGTATAGTGGTAATCTTCATGGTTATGGTGGTACTGCTCATGCTGTACTACGCAGATAGACGAGCACCTAAACAAAAAAAAGTCTCGGTATCAGACATAGATTCAATTGTGCATCCTGGGTCCAAGATGTATGACATGGTTATGGATATGGATGATAATGAGCGGACCGTCTATATAACCTCCATGCGCAAGTCCATAGACGATGCCACTAACAACTCATCCAAGATGCGCATCATCCTCAAGTCTGTCATATCTACTCTTCTTGTTGGATTTGTAGCCGATTATGTGATTCATGGCAATGTGAGCAAGGTAGTTAGTACTACTGGAAGAACAAGTCTATCAGCAGCTCTTACAGTCCTTACTTAAATCTACATCTTCACGCTAATCTTCTTCTTTGTGGTTCGACGCGTGGACTTTGGCTTCTTAGGTTCAACCTTAGGTTCAATCTTGGGTTCTTCCTTGGGTTCCTCCTTAGGTTCTTCCTTAGATTCTTCCTCAGGTTCTTCCTTAGTCTCCTCCTCAACTACATGCTCTACAATATCATCCAATACATCCGCAACTGCCTCATCTATTTGAGCATCCTCTGTGATAAGTTCAATGCTGAGCATAGGATGATACTTTGGGTCCAGTCGGATAAACTGGTCTGACACATTGACAACCTGCAATAGGATTTCATCTGAGTATGTGGATTCAAATGTGTCGATGATGAATCGCAGCTTATCTGCATAGTCATCATAGGGAGATACCTTGACAAGACTGCCCTTGGGGCATTTGGCTATTTTTATACCCGTGTTGACCATAGTGGAACGTCCACTCTCGAGCTTGAACACTGAGAGTGGCCCCACTATCTGCTTACCTTCACGCATCTCGCAAATGCGGCGGGGCTTGATTGAGAGGAGTAGGGCATCCATGTTGCTATATTAGTGGTACCTATATCAGATATCTATTTTTTATAATTGGTCATGAATGGGGCCGTGGTATCGTTGGTTGGGTTGATGACACTATCCTGTATCTGTTGTCTACTCAGGTCTGCCGTCTTTGCCCAGACTCCCATTCTCGTTTGATAGTGGTTATCCATTGTTGGGTCAAGGTCAACCATGATGTTCTCCATTGGCATGGGCAGTGCCAGAGTATTGGAACCGGTGGTGTTAGCTTCCATCCGCTCAACATACTTACCATACTTCTTGTTGGTCCCCTTGGTGTTGCGCATCCTTTCAATATGCTTGTCCTTCTTCTTGGTCTGACCGGACTTCTCAACTGTATGCTTGCCCTTCTTCTGAGACTCAAACGTCTCTGGTCTGCGTGTGAATGCATTCTTGAGTAATCTGGCACTATTTGATTTGCCTGTAGTTATATCCTCGGTGTGGTGTGGGGTTGTATGTGTTTGTTCTATGGTATAAACTATGGCAAGTCTATCCATGAGGGGTACTGTGGTTCCTCGCTGAGTCTCCTCTATATCATGAGTCTTGAACTTCTCCACCAGACCGTTCCTCTCGTTCTTTGACGTTCGTTTGTATGTCTTGTTGCCATGCTTCATCTGTTCCTTCTTGGATTGGGTAGCTATGGTTGACCCCACCTTGGATTTATTTCCTGGAAGGTTGGCCATTCTCTCGGTACCAACGGCAGTTGAATCATCTGTAAGACTGACATTGACCTGATGATATATCTGCTTGGCCATCTTCAGCATATCTGTCTGTGGTATCATCATGGATCCATCTCGGAACTTCTCTTTCTCCTTACTGAACTTGGTATCCTGCTGTCCGAGTCTATACACTGCTTGTGCAGATTGATTGACCTCCTTATTGGGTCTGTAAACATTAGATACTGAGCTGAGTCCATATCGATTATCTGGCTGTATCTGCCACTGAAGCCCCACCATGTTGCCGAGCTTGCTGACGATATCAGTGCTGTACTTGGGGAGTATACGTTCATCCTGAACCTGATATACAGCCTGGTCTTCCTGTATGGCATCATCTGCCTTAATCTGGCCTGCGGGTCTTGGGTTGGCGGCGGATATCATGGTATTGAAACTCTCACCAAAGAGCCCAGTCATGCGAGTGGCCGTGTCTCCAAATCCATCCTTAATCTGATGGAGCATCCGTTTGGAGCCAACCATACCCTCTATTTGGTCCGAGCTTACATCCTGCAGCTTACCATGGATATACCTATCATAGCGCCACTTGTTCTGCGCGGTCATATCCGCCATTATTGGAGCTGTGTCCGACTGGCGAGGGTCCTTGGTGAGGTCTCCCATAAATAATTCTGGATGGTATGGATCTCTCTTGTAGCGACTGCCATGCTCCATGAGGGCGAGAATGGAGTTGTTGAGCATGTTGTTTCTCTGGCGGGGCAGTTCCTCCTCGAATATCGGCTTCTCGCAGCCCCTGTCCCGAATAGCCTCCATCATGAAGTTGTTCACGGTGTTTGGGTCTGCATACTCATCCGGAGTAGTGAGTACCTTCTGCTTGAGGAATGAAAGGGGTAGAGATGGTATATCGTACAACTTCGTCATTGCCGCCCGTATATATTGATTGAGACATATAGAATGGCAAGAGCATAAAATTGACGAAGATGTATATAATAATATACATCCACCATGCCGAGCCAGCAGTTTAGCACCCCAGAACGCTACACCCGATGCCTGTCCCCGCCCAAGATAGTGCGTAAGGGGTATAATATGGTCAGAGACATCCCAAATGGTCTCCGGGTGCTGCTGGCTATGGCGGCCAGTAATCCCAGGAAGCGTAAGCTGGAGTTCGTGGATGACCGACAAGTGAAGAGGCTGTGTGTGTAGGTTGGCTTTTTTGTTTGACTGTATAAAATTGAAAGTAAATATAATACTATATACTGGCAACCACTCAGTGTGCAATGAAGTTCAAGACCCAACTCAGCCTGAACATCACCATCAAGGACCCGAGAGCTCTGTACTCAACGAACTATGATGATATGCTGCTGCAGCACGCCAGGGAGTTGTACGAGAAGAAATGTAGAGATGGGCAGTACATTCAGAGCATCGACCGACTAATCAATCGGTCCCTGCCAAGGCTTATCAAGAGAGACCTTACTGCCAAGGTGCGCGAGTACGTGATTGTGGAGGCTACTGCCATTCGTTATGACAAGTACGACTTCGTGCATGGACTCAAGGTCCAGCGTGTGATAGCTCCATCCAATATAAAAAATATGGACATCGTGTATTGTTCTAACGATCATGTGGCATGTCTGCTGTGGGTTCCCAACAACACGGATACATTCGATGTTCAGAAGTTCAAGGTCAACGATGTCATTCCTGTGCGGGTGCGCGAGTCGATATATCATATCGGTGAGCAATACATCAGAATCAGCGGAGGGCCGTTTGTTCCGTATGTGCCAGACCAGATGTTCTACTCCATTGGCAAGATAACCAATGATACCAAGCAGTACTTCAAGCAGATGGTTGCTCCGTTGTTCGACGAGGCTATGGACAAGAAAAATACTCTGGACCAGAAGAGATGGAAGCAGATATCCGATATGTTAATCCCATTCAAGAAGGTATCCAAGAGCTCCAGAAGCATGCCACTTATAACTGATATCGATATGCTGCAGGGCAAGAACATCGGTATCGACTGGCATGTGGACCCCACTGAGTTGAGACTTACTTCGGACAAGGATGGAGTTGTCATCTCCGATGAACAGAAAAATACCATAACCAGACTTGCATTCGAGTTCGTGAAGTGGCTCACGTTCATCAATGATATGACGGAACAGTGCACTGCTGATGAAGAATATAACAAGCTGGACTACATATGGAGCATGTACGAGGCTAATAAATTGGATTAGAAGGATAGCTTGCAGTTGCCAACACCATGTATGCGCTCGCATCTGGTGAAGGTATCCTGTATGCTATCTTCGTGAACCATCATGGAGAACTCTGTAGGGACTGGTTCAGTCTCTGGTAGAATATTTTTTACCGTGCGTAAACATGGTTCATTGGCATGTCTACATTGGTAGAGTCGCGATAGTATGATTATGGAGGTAAGTAGCAGGGTTGTAAGTATTATCATGGCCATCCAGAGCCATGCATTGGGGTCCATCTTTATATTTAGACGACTAATAATTTTGATGGAGGGCCTATAATTATACTACTATGATGACCGACCTGAAGCTTCTGAAGAAAGAAATCGTAGCGGCAATCAAGGACCTGGACAGGAGCGACTACAGCGATATCTGCAAGCTCATCAAGAGCAACGTGTCCAGCTATACCATGGTATCAGAGACGCCTCGGGGCACATTCATAGACCTGGACATGTTGGACGAGGCGGTCGTGAGACAACTCCACAATATGATAATAACGAAGTTGCAGCGTATTGCCGGGCGGTAATAAAAAATAATCGGAGTATAATATACAACACGATGGCAGAAGGAACCAAGATTAGTTTCATTAGGAGCATATACAGTGGAGGCACCGCCATGGACTACTTTGATGGGGCTGGATATGGAGGTCTGAACGTCGTTGGAGGAGCAGATGACATCTCAGTGAATACGATATTTGGCAATGGTCCTATATGTGATGATGCCGATGATATCAAGTGTGAGTGTCTACAGAACGATAAGGTGGTTGATTGCAAGAATATCAAGAAGGATGAGCCGCTCGAGGATGACACAGTGGAGATAGATATAGAGATTGGTATCCATGATGATGGTATAGCAGACATAGACATGCCTCTGTTTGAGGAGGGCCATGACAAAAAAACCGGGAAGGGTCCTGGCATAAGTGCCAAGGAGGTATCAGTCTTGCTGGCTAAGTATAAGTAGGCTGGTTATATTTTTTTCTTGAGAAGCTCCACCAGTTCCTTTCGCTTCTCCTCATTGAACTTGTCCTCCTGTATCTTGGATTCCTTCTCAGCCTTCTCATAGGCATCTATCATCCTGTCTGTATCCATGTTGAGCTGGCTCACGCAGTCAAGATACAGCTCGTGAATCTTGTTCCTGTCCACGTTTGGATTGGTCTCCATCAGCAGATACTTGTAGTACAAGGCAGACTGGGCATTCTTGTAATGATACATCTCCTTCTTGTCATGACGAGCCTTCTCCATCGCCTCCATATCCTTGGGCTTGCCATACACGGCCAGTATGTATCGCTTGAATGCATTGGCGTTGAACACGCCCTCCACTGCAAGATACTGGAACACGATTGGGTGAATAGAATTGAATGACTTGGCTGGCTCAAACTCCAAGATGGCCTTCTTGCGCTTGTGTGGTTCCAATTCCTTGAGCTCCTTCTCGTTCTTTTTCATGAAGGCAACTATCTTACTAACCACCTCCTTGCCCTCGGCAACCATCTGCTTGGCGCCATTGATATAGAAGTTGGGGTCTTGGTCGGCCATAGTGTATATTATTTATAGGATGCTATATTAGCATTAGATGCCAATCATGCTTCTCATCAGCAGTTGCTCCTGTTTGTCGAACCCAGATTTAGCCATCATGTCATCCACATCATCATCGGTTAGCTTGGCTGTAGCTATACTGGTTATTGGCTTTCCCTTGGATGCCCTACGCGGGGGAGCTGCAGCATCGGATGGGCTCTTGTATATCTCGCTGTACCGGTCAATCTTGGCAGTTATCTCACTCTCAGTAAGCACTGACTCCGAAGCCCCCTTCGCCTTGTGATAGCCAGCTCCAGTTGCTCCTTGGCTCTCCTCTTCATCCTGCAAATCCTTGTTGGCAATCTCGTTCTCTATCATCTCATCTATAGTCTTGGCAGATTTTAAATCAATGCTGTTGTCCTTGAGCTGCATCTTGTTCTTTGCCTGTATGATTTGCTGCTTACACTCGAGTTGGGCCAGCTCTGCTATGATGGAGTTGACCCCATATATATAATCCCCACCCGCCACCTCCATTGCTGGGAGTGTCTCAAGGTCCTTCTTGACGAAGTCGTCTATATTGGACTGGTCCAGCACTGTCAGTATGATGACATAGTGGCAGTCATTGATTATTTGGTATCGGTCATTGAGATAGTCCATGATACGCTCATTGTCCGTATCATGCCGCGGGTCATCTTTCAGTACTATGTTAACCTTCTGGTACTTGGCCATATTACGTGAGCTCAAAATTGATTATTGTATATACTATATATAACCACAGTCTCTTACAATTAACATAGCAATGCCCTCCGCCAAGATTATCAGCAACCAGAGCAATACCATCAATCTGAGCAAGACCCCATATGCCAAGCTCGCCAAGTACGTGCCGCCGGTGGTCAACAATGAGATGGTGTTCGATATACTTGATGGTAATACAGCACTGGCCAATGCCATCCGTAGGACGCTGATATCGGAGATGCCCATGAAGCATCTGACCATATCCCTCACGGATATCCACTCTACGGATAGGTATGTTATCAGGGAGGTCATCAAGAAACGGGTGGAGATGATTCCAATCTCTCAGGATATGGATGTGGATACTGTGTTCTCTGTACAAGTAGAGAACAACACCGATGAACCAATGGATGTGCTCACCGATGATATCAAAATCAATGGAGTCAAGAAATCAGATGGTATCCTACCAATGGTCCCCATCTGCAACATCAACAGCGGAACATCGTTCTCGCTCAATGACATCAGGGTCATCACCAGTTATGGATACAACAACTCCAGAGTCATGCCCGGAAGGATTGGATATCAGATGATTGACCAGGATTTCAGTCAGCCATCCATGACTCAGAACCCAGACCATTTCAGAATTGAGATGGAGGTATCTGGAGTTCATAACCCCAAGGAATTGGTGAGAACTGCCATAGATAGTCTCGTGGAGAGACTGGATAATATAGACTTCAGCCGAGCCAAGACCGAGTTTGGTGTGTACAAGCTATCCATTCTGAATGAGACCCATTCCATTGGCAAGCTGATAAGCAGCTATGTGTATGCTCTGGAGCCAACCATTGATTACGTATCCGATCGGCTGCCACATCCATCGCAGCGAGAGGTAATTATCGATGTGAGGCATCCTGACGCAGAGGAGCTCTGTAAGAAGGCTGTTGTGGTTATCAAGAAGGACCTCAAGTCAGTCATGAAGGCATTTGAATAGGCCTGAGTATATTTTTTTATTAAGTCATACATTGTAGATATCAATTGGGTTTTGCAGGACGTCCTGCAGAAGGTCCCAAATAGAGTAAATCCGGACATTCGGCAAAACCTATCTTAATGGAGCAAGAGATAGACTACCGGCTGCAGGACGTCCTGCAGCGGGTCTCAAATGGAGTAAAGCCGGACGTCCTGCAAAAGGTTCCAAGTAGAGTAAACCCGGACGTCCAGCAAAACATATCTTATTGGAGCAAGATATAGACTACCGGCTGCTGGACGTCCAGCAGCCGGTACCGATTGGGTTTTGGGAGACGTTTCCCAAAACTCCTACAATGGAGTAAGACCATCAAAGATATACACATTTACGATGATATTGGCTATATCGTAAAATTGACAGCTGTCATTGATAGATATACAACCATCGTCCGGAAACCATGAAGTTTGACACCATCTCGGCCTATATTGACCACATTGTGGATACTAATCGTGAGATTGTTCTTCATGACTTCGTGAAGGAACTACATGACCAGTTCTATGATGAGATTGATATTGAATGCATGGATGACTTCTTGGAGATTGACAAGGAAGAGAATGAAGGACAGTTTGTTGTTCATCATCAGAAGCTGATTGATTATGGTGTTGCTACAAGTGGACGAAGTGCTAATATTAAGGATAGATTGAAATCTCTTGGATTGGAACAAGATACTGACTACCGGCTGCTGGACGTCCAGCAGCCGGTGAAGCAAGGAGGTTATATTAATAAGAAGTTATACATGCTTACACCTGAAGCATTCTTCTTGGCATTACAGAGAGCTCAGCGTAGAAAGAATCAAACTAAGGACCCAGCCATCTATGCCAAGTACTTTCAATTCTTACAGAAGGTAGTCAAGTACTATGATAAATATCAAATCAAGAGAATTGATAAGATATCTACATCACGGCTTACGTGTATTAATGATTTGAATACAAAGATGGATAGAATGAATGAGCTTGCTGAGGAGTCCAAACTTAGAGATGCCGAACAGAATGTCAAGATTGATAAACTGCTTGCGTTTGGCAAGAAGGCTTCTGAAGATAATGATGACCTTAAGATTGAGCTTAGTCAGCTGAACATAACTGCTCAGCTTACAGAACAGAAGCTTACTGTTGTATCCAAACAACTGGAAGCCAAGAGCTATACATCTACCAAGAATCCACAGGATAAGAAGGATGTTCATCATGTGTTGGTGATGTGTAAAGAAGATAAGGATGGTCATCACTTCAAGATGATATCTGGACAGCTGAAGTATGTCAAGGGAAGGAAGACTCTATTCCTGAAGAGTAAGTACAAGGTAGCATTTGATATCTTCTACAATGCCAATGGTATTGATTTCAGAACCAATGTATGCGACCGTTTGAACAAATATATCGATAGATGTATTCAGAACTCGGATGATAGAAATGCCAGCAAGATTATTCGCAAGACCATCAAGATATCCAGAATTGATATCACATGGAAGCCCAACCATTATATATCTCTGACGGATGTGCTCGATATCATGAAGGCCATCAATATTGAAACCCAGACACCACCAAGACTGGTATAATTTTTTTATAATGGGCCCAGAGGCCAATATCACAAAATTGACGGCTGTAATTAATAAATATACAACCATCGTCCAGAAACCATGATGTCCATGCCAGTTAACGCCGAGAAGCTCTCCAAGACCATGCATTACAAGCTCCATGCCATTGCTCCGGAGCTGCTCCCATCTATGCTGAAGTGGATTGACCTCTTCCATGGGTTCATCTATGGCTCAGTGATGATGCGCTACTTGATGAATATTGATACCAGCATTCCGAGGGATATTGATATCGCATTCATTAGTCGCAAGGACTTTAATAAGTTCACTAATAGCAGTCATAAGGCATTGTCTGCTCTCTGTGATAACTTCAACATAAATAATTACAAGGCTGAGCATTACCATGGACAGCCACTCAAACCATATGCATTCAGTGAAGTTATTGACCACAATGCAACTGAGCAGACGATAACTCTGAATGTGGATGATATGAGTCTGGTACTGCACTGCGTGTGTCTTGATAGCAACTACTTCCCAAATCCATCTGAATTGGTACAGAACATTGATATCTTCCGACACAAGTTCATCCAAGTGCCGCTACTCAGAACTGTGTACCATGCTGGGCATGTCTATGCGGCATATCAAGGAAGAATGACCAATATCAGGAACTACATCTGTCATTCAGACTATGAGGAGAAGGTAGTCAATCGATATAAGAGAATGGGTCTTGATATCGAGTATACCAGAGAGAGCAACACTGTTGTTCCAGTCATGCTGCCAAGCAATGACCTATCTGCAGCCAAGACTAAGTACCAAAAGCTGGGCTTTGTAGTTATCCCATTGATGAAGGCCCAAGATAAACCTGCTGGTAAGATCCCAGCAGTTGCTAACTGGACCAATTTGAAGAAGGGATATGACTTCGAGGTTAGCTCCAGAACAGCCAACATTGGAATCATCTGCGGAGCTGAGTCCGGCATCTGCTGCATCGATGTTGATATGAAGGATGATGGCATGTTCTACTTCAACAAGATGATTAACAAGTATCACCTACCGCTGTGTCCAACACAAGAAACCCCCAATGGAGGACGCCACTACATCTTCAAGTTCGACCCAATTAGAATGAAGGATATGTCTGCCGCCATCAAAGTACTGCGAGTTGATGGACGCAAGATTGGAGTAGATGCCTGGATTCAGAAATGCCAGTTCGTTGCTGAGCCATCCATCAATCATGAGGTGAACCGTCCGTACAAGTGGGTAGTTCCATTTACCACATATGATGCCATCCCGGATATGCCACAGTGGCTCTATGATGCGTACTACTATCAGAATATCTCTGAGGATGGTACCATCTTGATGAATGCTACATCGGAGGCATCCACAGTTGTACAGAGCGACATCTACATTGCACACAGTGATGCTTGGTCTATATTCATTGCCTTGCTACTAATGCTGTTGATGATTCCATGCATGCTGGTGCTCATCATACTACGAGTCATCCTGCGCATCATTGAGGGTACTGATATCGGAGCCAATATGAAACGCATCATTGTTGATGTGCTGACCACGGTCATGGAGTAATCTGTTTTTTGTTTTGATAGATAGCAACGTAATATATATCTGAACATGCAGCAGGCCGAGCATATAGAAGTAGCCCCTCGTATGTGGGACAAGTCCATAGCCGCTCCATATATCTCAAGTAAGGCTGTTAAGGAGGCAGAACCAGAGGCATCTCCACAGACTGAGAAGGTTGCTACAATAGCAGTTGCCGCCAGTGGATTTATATACAAGCTGAAGACCTATCTGCTTCCAATCTTCTTCGTCCTGGCTATCATCATAGTAATATATGTTCTATGGAAGTACTTCACCAAGTATCGCAAGCAGCGAGCAGAACAGAAGCTCGCTGAGCAAGCCATGCTCACACAGGCCGAACCAATAGCTCCATCTCCCACAGATACTGTTATAGCTGGAGATACCAGCAAGTATGAATGTGAATCAGAGTCTGAAGATGAGGATGAAGGTGAGGATGAGACTCCACCAGCCCCACAACCCAAGCGGCTAACCACCATAGAGGAGATAGATGAGGATGAGGAGGAAAGTAAGGAAGAAGAGAGTGATGAGAAGGAGGAGGAAGAAACTGAAGAGGAAGGCGAGACTGAGGAAGAAGATGTGGCTATGTTGGAAGAAGAGCCTGACATCGACAAGATAAACGAGGCACTTGATGCCAAGCCCATTGAGGATATGGACCTTGAGCTCCCCACCTATGAAGTGGATGAGCAGCCCAAGCCAAAGAAGACTCGACGAGGAGCCAAGCGAGTGGTCGTCTAAGTCCAGTGATTGCACTTTTTTATGACAGTTGTCATCATATCATATATAGCATCAATGTTTGACACAGCCAACTTCGAACTGAACAACACGTTCATCGATGAATGTCTGAAGCTCATCAAAGAACACAATGAAATTAGCTACACACCAGCATCCCTGCTCATGGAGACAGTGTCATTCTCATACATATCCAAGTCGGTACCCAAGGACAAAGCATCCATAGACCTCATATCATTCTTCGAGATATACCTGTACCAGAGTGTGGTGGCCTATAACCTGAGCAATCTTATAGACAGTATAGATTACAAGCATGAGGATCTTGTGGCAAACATAGACAGGAGCGATGCTGGTATAGTGAAGCTGATGACATCACTTACTGGTATTCGGCTCAAGTTGATGGACCTTCATACCAAGATACTTGCCAACATATCCAAGCAAGGAGACGAGTTCGTACGCTATATAGATCGCGAGCCCATCCAGGATATCAAGGCATTCGTTGATGTTGTGTTCGTATGCATGGGCCAGGAGGGTCTTGAGAATCATGTCAAGCTGGAGAAGAACAGTAGATACTTCATTCCTATAGGAGCCAAGATAGTCGAGAAGCTGTATCCTCAGATAAAAAATTCCAATCTATCTGAGTATGTGCATGTCAAGATAAATCATCTGAAGGAGGTCATTCTTGCCACTAAGGTGCAGCTCAACGTTCCGTTCGATAGCATCAACAAGCTACAGACATTCAATCTATTTCCACACGAGGGAGATAGCATAGATATCAAGACTGCCATGCTCAAGTTGTTTGGAATAGAGGTTGATATCCCCGATGTTCTATCTGGACTACAAACCATAGAGGCATCCCTCAAGCAGCTATCTATAGATAAGAACAAGGAGACTGGACTGCTGGTGATGACCAACATCAACAACGATACATACTTCGATATAACTCCTCTGTCATCAATAGTCCAATCCCAGCAGGTAGAAGGTATCAATCCTGAAATGATATCCAAGACCAATCTACTTAGATATGGAGGCAAGGCTACTGTCAAGAAATCGGAGATGCTGGCAATCAATACCACTAACGATACTCAGCAAGCATACATCTTATGGACAAACGATATGAAGCATTTCAAATATCGCCATGCGCCAATAACCAATGCATTGGTCCAGAAGCTGTTGAGACGCACTCCTTCTCAGATAATAGAGTCATACAACAGTATGCTCACCGAGCTTATAAACGGAGCCAAGAAGTATGATGATGCCATAGCATTCAAGCGTGTTCAATATATGGCATTCACTGAGTCCATAACCGAAGAATCATTCCTGAAGACCTTGCAGGACGACCTTGATGCCTTCATCCAAAAAAATATATCGGACGATAAGTGGTTGCTCAGCCAGGCATTTATGGAAGCCATGCTGGATATCATAGACTCCCATAAGAACAAGTTGGGTATCAAGAGGGCTCTTCTGTCCGCGCACTGTCATATCATATACAACTCAATGGCCATACGTATAGTCAATCGGATACGCCGCAAGCTACTTGTGGCACATTCTAAGCAAGATATATCTATAGCAGTCGTAGAGGCTACGAGTGGCAATGATAACATATACACCCGAACCATAGCCAGTTATTATCTCCACATCGCTTAGATATAGTACTGGTCGTTGTTATTATTTACCCTGGACATCATATTGAACTTGATACGATTCTGAGCATCATCCATATAGTACCCAACCCACTCTACTTCCTTATCAAATGATATGGTCTTGTCATACGCAGACATGAGTCTATTGTAGTATGCTGCCTTGTAGTTCTTGGGGTCTGCTGTCTTAGTCTTGTGTTCCACCATGAACAGGTCTATGTAGAGCAGCTGTAGTCGTATCATAGGATGTGCCATGATTATATTTTTTTCTCTGGGAGATTTATATGTGGGTATCGGCATGAAGCCGCCAAGATTGTACAGGTTAGCTATGTAGGTAGATTGTCCTGTGTTGCCGTCGGATACAAGACAGCTGTGTTTGGTTAGTTTGAAGTTGTACGGAACATGGAAGTCGTTGTGCATGAATGCCTTGAACTTGTATCTAACACTGCCAGTATACAGGGCTTGCATGCGATTGGTTATGGCATCCTTGTACTTACGGTCTATATATATGATGTTCATGGCATTGTAGGCACAGTCCTCTATGGAGTCCACCAGTATGATACCCTTGGCTATCTCTGCATCATCATTGATGAGCTTTATTAAATCTGCAAGGGCATCCATCCTTGGGTTGGTACGCTTGGGCTTGACTGACTTCTTATTTTTATTCTTCTTACCTCCCTCTATCTCCTCTATGGCCTTCTTGGAATAATTGAAGTCTGGGTGAAGCTCATCGAGTTTGGTGATATCATAGTAGTTGCGCACATCTGCAGCACACTTGCATGCTATGGATTTGAGTACATTGTTGGATGGAACACTGGCCTTCACCACATACATCATGTGAGTTCCATTCATATCTACCATGAACTCAGACTCTGATAGCTTGGTTATGACGCTGACTGGGTTGAGTGTGTCCTGGAACTCCTTTGAATGGGCATCCTGTATGGTTTGCATTATTTGGGCTATAAGCTTCTTGGGATCATCCGCCACTATCATGAATATATTGCCATCGCACGCAATCGAGTTGTATGCGAACACCACCTGTCTCTTCTTGAGGTCTCCGAGTATGAACTTGATAAGCTTGTCGCTCCTGGATTGGTACCATGGCATAATGCGGTTGGCCACCTCCAAGATATGCTTCAGTCTATCCTCCATCCCTATACTATACGAAAAAAATGAGATAGCCTACAGTTTATATTTGCGGATGCTCTTCTCCACGGCCTTCTTGTCATCCATACCTCTATGGTCCTCTATACACTGCAGCACTCTGGCTGCCATGTTGTAAGCATTCGTCTCTTGGATGTAGTTGGGGTTCTTAGGTACGGATGTATAGTAGACGCTCATGAGCTTGAATGGCAGCACGAACACGGCATTCTCGACGGTCTCCAGTTTATTCCTGAGAGCCATGGTCATCCTGTGTTGCATGCTTCTGTTGTACATGTCTATGGTATACTGGTTCTCTGCAAACACACTCTGTTTGTATGTCTCTCTGATGGAGTAGTCCACCTTCATAGTGTGATGGACACACCTCTCCATGATATTCTCCAGATAATAATTATCATAGAGGTCTCCTACATCCAGTAGTCCTTCCACTGTATCTATCTCGAACTCAGAATAGATGCATTCAACAAGAGTATTGATATCATCGGATGGCTCGTCTGTATAGAATATCATGAACCCACACTCTACAGGATTGCTGTCGTGTTTAAACTCCCTGAAATGTCCCTTAGCATTATAGTTAGAGTTGTACTCAAGGTCTCCGAAGCTGCATCTCCTATAGATAGCCTGCACGAAGACAGCTGTTTGTGCTATGTCGATGATGTTCATTCCTATATTCACTTGAGGAAGGTAGTAATCTGGGATGACGTTGGTGGCCTTGCGAGAGTGTGGGCATTTGAATTCAAACAGTGTTAGCTGGGTTGGTTGGGTATCATCTATGTTCCCTATCTCTCCAAGGCTATTGGTTAGAGACAGAGTTGGGATAACTGCCAGTCCATCAGGACTATATGATAGAACTCCATCCTTGTATGGGATGCTTCCAGTTTCGCGGATGGTGCATGTGAACACATCTTCGCAGTGAAGTCTGATGAGCTCCTCGAACACGTTGCCCCAGTGTGTGGCCATACTTCCATTGAACTTGTCGAACCCCAGTTTCTCCTTGATGAGCT
>JACCDZ010803980.1_pt1 | contig 15048 bp, 5 predicted proteins | sample 7449551 | NCBI WGS metagenome assembly JACCDZ01 (sample SAMN15323452, study PRJNA562643) | freshwater metagenome | isolation source: river surface water | place: USA:Blue River Watershed | collected 2017-08-18 | reverse complement strand
GAGCTGGGCCTCAGTAGAGTTGCGGGCCTTTGTAACAGTGAACTTCACAGTCTTGTACTTATAGACGGCTGTAAAGGGGTCAGTAAGGGCGACGCCGGCAGGGTCTGTAACAGCTATAAAGGAGGAATTCGCGCTGCCGCTCAACTCCATGCTCGTAACATAAGGCGCCTTGGGCTCTGTGAGCTGTCGGCGGAAGGTTACGCGAAGAATAGCAGGGCTGGTGGAAGGTGCAGAGTAGAAATTCACAGGAGCGCCGTTCGCATCTAGAATTGCAAGAGTGGCTTCATAGAGGATGGCACCCGTGGAATCGGTGCCTGCTCGCAGAATACGGCCCAGTCGCCATGTCGGCTTCTTGTCCTTGATGTAGACACGGGCGGCAGCCATGAGATCGGCCGCCTTCGGGTCCAGCGTTATAGAGGATTTGAAGGCATCTTTGTAGAGGGACGTATCCTGTGGCGAGGGGCGCACGGCCACAAGCTGATAGGAGCCATCTGTCTCCTGGTAGTATTCAACCTCTTTATAGATATTTCCAAAGGATGTCTCCAGGCCTAGCTCAGGCTCGCCCATCACGCGCACCTCACAGACATTAGGACTCTTCTGTTTGCCCTCCAGAACTGTCGGCACCGTGGCAAACACTGTATTTAGAGTTGTACAGTTGGGGGTGGCAGTCACTGGCTGGGGGAGAGGGAAGGCAGTAGAAGTCGCGGCAATTGTGCGGGCTGGCGTAAAAGAAGTATCGGCCGGCGAGGATGTACCAGCAATGCTCGGATTGCCGAAGCTGTCCAGGTCCACCTGAATCTTCTTGGATACACCACCCCCTGTAAAGCTACACTGGGCCACCGTGTCATTCTTAATAGAGAGAGTTGGAGCCTGTCCAGTTGATTTGGCCGTTGCCAACATTGTCTTAATCTGTGCATCATTGGCAGCCAAGAAATTCACAGTACCATTTGTGCGACAATTGACCCAGCGAATTGGCCGAGAGTTTGTCACATTCACGCCACCCTCACTATAGAGATTCGCAATGTTGAAATCTTTATTCGCCGTATTCTGGATGACTTCTTCGGGGGGAGAAGGCAGCACTGGCGTAGGGTTCAGAAAACGGAAGGCGCAGCTGCCGCCCGCGAGCTTCTCGGCAGTTACCCGCAGGCCAGCAGTTTCTATGGGGCCGAGCGCAGGTCGGCCATCTGCCCCTATTGAGACCGCTGAACGCTCAAAGGTGTAATCGCAGGCTGAGCCACTACTGTTCCCTGCTCTCAGCACACGCCTGAGGCGATGCGTTTTCCAGTTGTTCTCGTCATAAAAGGTGATGAATTTCTGTATCATATCGGGATTACTACATTTTGTGGTAGGGCAGCCATCAAAGGGGACCAGGTTGCCCACGGCCGCGTAGGTGTTCGCCCGATAGATATTGAGGGCAGACTTGGCACGGCTCAGGACTTGCCCCACGACGCCGTTGATACTGTCAAACACCCCCTTCAGAATTCCGCCATTCTCCTCTTTAAATTCCGTGGCAAATTCCATGGGTCTGTAGAGGGCTGGGGTGGAATCTAAGATACTCGTTCCACTTCCTGGGTCACCTGTCTCTATAAGGGTGTAGTCACATGAGCCTGAGTCTAAATCAAGTGTAAAGGAGCGCGTCTCGCGCTTAATCCCTGTTAAGCCAGCAGGGGGGGCATTTCCTCCTTTTCTTACTGTGTAGTCAATATCTATTTCCATATCGCACTGGAGGGGGCTTGGCGTCGTCGCCTTCACAACACGGAGAATATTTCCAGGAGCCTCCTCATCTTCATTGTATTGCTGGATAATCTTGTACAAGAGTTTCGTATCTGAGCAGCTGCGTGCGGGGCAGAGACCATTCGCGTCATCCAGCAAGAATTCGGCTGGCAGGGGACGGCGGAGCTTAATAGTGGGGTTGAACATGTCTAGTTTTGCGCTGCCCACAATGGAACGACCTTCGTTGATTCCATAGGAGATATAGTGATTGCGCAGGGCATAGGTGTTTCCATTATATCCCATTCCTGGATTGACTCCCTCGTAAACAGCGGCATCAAACCGACCACCAGGATTTACAGAGGGGCAGGCGCTGAGGCCGGCACTGAGCCCGCGTGCCAGAAAATCTGCCTTCAGCTGGTCGTTCGTCATGGAAGCAAGGGCTGCCCCACCCGCTGCCTTGTAGGCGGCAGGGTCCCACTTACACTCTCCTATAGAGTCACTCGTCAGAAAACGGAATCCTGAGGCATCAAATACGAATTCCTTTGCGAACCAGTCATCCTCGTTTTTGACATACGTAAAAAGGGCTGTCCGCTCAATGTTGGAGCGCACGAACTGGTTTGTCTCATCATCCAGAATTGACTCGCGCCAGCGCAGAATACATTGGGATGTACCGATTTTCTTTCCTCCCAGAACTTCTGTGACTACCAGTGAGCCAGAAAGGTCCCACGTTGGCGTCGCAGTAGCAAAGGCTCCAGAAAGGTCTGTAACAGCGGCATCCTGGTAGTCGCGCATAATTGTACGTAGGAGGTCAGGACTTCTAATATCAAAGTCTGGCGTGGGATTCTTTGTATAGCGTGTGATTGTTGTGTAATTCACATTGCCGTCACCATCCAGGACAAACTTGTAGGTGCCTGTATCAGCACGCACCTTCTCATCAAATTCCGTGACTGTCATACCGCAATTCAGCTCAGGAATAAAGGACGTCACTGCGCGCTGGTCCAGCGTGAAGCCCGTAATCACAAAGACACCATTTTCGCGTTTGTAGAAGAAACGACCCAGCATGGGAATCGGATCCTCCACCGCCTCAGACTGCTCGGCCTGAAGTTCCTCCAGCGCAGCGTCATAATCCTCTTGAGCCTGGTCAATAATATCCTGTGTCACATTGGAGTTAATGAGTTTCTTGAATTTCGCCTGCAACGCGTCAATCTTGGCCTGAATAGGGGCAGGGTCCATGTGACGCACAAGCTCAAAGCGGATATCCAGAATGGAGGAGCCAATGGGGAAAATATCATAGATTTGCGACATGCTGTATTTGCCGTCCAGCATTTCATAGAAGGCTTGCGCAATCATATCCAGCGTGGATTTTTGGGAAATATCTAGGCCATAGGTGTTGGGTTGAATATACTGGACCGCATTGATTCGCGCATCCAGGTCGGCAGGCGCGAGCGTGCGGAATTTGTATTGTGTCATACGCTTCGTGCGATTGAAGGCCCAATTCTTAATGAAGTTGCGGGCATTTGGCGGAAAAAGGGCTAGGCGGTCCGAGTTGATTTCGTAGCTGCAATTAGCCCCATTTTGAGCAATCGGCACAGGGAGCTCTTCTGTTACGAAAACACCATCCTTGGTTCTGTTTATTACTTCAAGTTGACAGTAGGGCCGAGAGTTCTGCGTGCGCATATAGAGTTTCAAATCTGAGAGGGCCACGCGCAAGTACCGGTCCACATCATTCGGTGAGCCTAAGTACACCATCCTACAGAGCCGCAAATTCTCATTGAGCTCCGAAAGGGCGGTAGGAGTCAAGTCGCCATAGATGGGAATCTGAAGAGGAGTGGGAAGCGTGGACGCATTGAAGTCGTAGAGGAAATTCACGGGTGACTCTTTGGAGATAATCTCATAAAACTCTTTCTCTTTTGACTGCGCGATGGTCGCAGTCATTCCTGCAATTTGTCTGATGTATGCGGGAATATCAGGAATTGGAATTGTATATTTGCCAAAGGCTGTAGAGGAGACGGTGGGCGCGGGCTTCGTTGGGTCCATGAGGCCCATGATGTAGGCCAGATAGGTCTCAAAAGGGGATGGCACGACCGCACCGGCGGCCGCGGCCACGCTGTCCAGACCAGCTCCTGCTGCTGCGGCAGCAGTGCTGGCAGCCGCGGCCTGGGGATTGCCCTCCGTGCAGTAACTGTAGACATGCTCAACCTTATTATCTGTGATAAGGCGGTCATTGATGACTGCACCGGCATCATTTATGAGCTGTAACTTTGCCCCTACTAAGCGGGCAGGCGCAGCGATATGAGTAAATATAACAATATAGGCAATTTCCTCTGTAGCTCCGAGGTCAACTTCCCAGTAGGTAGTCTTATTATTTGTAGCCGAGTGATACATTGGAAAGTTACGCGGCTCGCGGAATCCGTCCACAGCATGAGAGGGCTGACAGAGACCATGATACCCCCATTGGTCCCAGCCGCCCTGCCCCCAAGCAGCAGGATTTGTCGCATACGCACGCTTCTTTAGAGCCACATTCACACCCGCCGTGTTCCAGGCCTGGACTTGGCTGAAGAGAAGCCATCCACCGCCATTGTCACAGTTATTTGCTAGAATCCGAACACGGCGCGCCCTAATACCAATACACTTATTGATGTTTCCAATGGCAAGTTGCCGGCGAGAAGCCTCTGCCTCTGTCCAGAGTTGATTCTGGGTGCGCTCCAGCTCAGGTGCCACGCGAACAATGTTATAGGCACCAAGACTAGTTGCTCCTCTTGGCTGGTCTTTATTTAGAATATATTCCTTAATCAGCCCCTTAGATTCATTCAGAAGCTGAAATCGCATTCCGTAATTACGCTCTACACAGCAGTCGCTTCGCTCCCACATAACTATAAAGGCGATTGGCGTCATTGCGCCGAGATCAACCTCCCAGTATTGGCTTTGTGGCTGGTTCCAGGTATTGGTAGCCTCACTAAATGGCCTGGTTACGTGCTCAGTATTCCCTTTTTCTGGTTTATATCCAAAGCAATTTGCACCAAACCTTTGGCCAGCAGGAGGAGCCCAGCGACTGATTCCAGGACCACCACATCCAGGTAGGTTACGTGACATCGGCCAAGAGCCATTCGGATCATCAGATAACCATCCGCTGAAACACCACTCGGCGCCAGCCTGTTGGGCTGCCATAAGCTCAGCATTTGTTGCGAGGCGCGATGAAAAGGCTGCGCAATGTGCTTCTGCCTCCGTTTTAAGAAGTGTATATCCTGTTCCACATGCAAAGACTTCTTTCGTGGCCGGCGGGGCACCGATATGAAACATATTTGTTCCTGTGCGCGCAGCAAAGGCACCATCCACTGCAACATCCTTACCACCCGTTCCAGGCCACGATGATGTAGCAAAGGTTGTCTTTCTAAGGGCAGCATTCTGAAGGCTCGGTGTGATTACCATGATTTGGCTAAATGTCAGGTAGCCATCCGTAAAGCGACCAGGGTACACTCGCACGTAGCGCGCCGAAACACCCGTCACCGCCTCATTTCCGAGGTAGGCATCCGCGCGTAAAAGATTGATTTTCTGCTTCACAATTTCTGCTGCCAACTCGTTAATTGTAGTACGAAGGTCATTTTTCTCTTTTCCGTCTGCTAAGCTGCCAATCTGTGAATTCAGGTCATTGACTGAATTCTCTAACGATTTGATTGTCCCTTCAATGCCATTTGCCTCCGCATTTTTGACAGCGGCTAAAGCATTTGCGCGCGTCTTACGCTCATCTTCTATCTTTTTCTGGCGTGCTTCTTCATCACGGGCCTTTTGTTGGGCTGAATCTCTTACAGCCCTATCTGCTGCTGATTTCACTTCTGCTGCTCTCTTTTCAGCATCCTTGGCATCCTGTTGCCTCTTCTGCTCCGCATTCTGCCCCGCCTGTTGAGCCTGGAGTGCTGCTGCCTGCCTCGCAGCCTCTGTGCCTAATCCCGCTTCTGCCTCCCGTTTCAGGCGAGCATCCTTCTGCTCAGGCGTCTCCTCTTGAAAACCCTCTTTAAATCCAAATTTATATTTTGTGGTCAGTAGGACTAGGAATATGAGAATTCCTACTCCTACTATTGTAGCGAGGGCGGTACTGCCGTTCATCTCTTATTTGAATGGAAGAAATCTCTTCCTGTGACGGACTCCGCACCTAGACTCTGGGCACATATCCCGCCGTCAAGCTCTGTATATTTCCCACGACCGCCGTCATGTTTCCAAGTGTCTCTGTTGTCGTGTTCAGCGTACCCTGTGCAGCTTCGCCCGACGTCAAGTATCGTGATACATACTGAAGTGTGCCCGGAGACAGATAGTATGGCGACAATTGTTCCAACTTCTCCTTTAGAGCATCTGTATCCAGAACTCCAATGTCATTTTCAATATCTAGGCTCGTTTCGGGTATAGAGCATCCGAGAAGTTTCGCCACGTCCGATAAAATATCAATCGTCTCTGTAATTTCAACTTCCTTCTCAAACATTGTTTCATTCACGCTGTCATATTGAGGCAGCAGGGGAAAAAGAGCCTCCTCTTGGCTCGCGAGTCGTTTACAGTCCTCTGTAAGGTTTGTATCACAATCGCGAGTATATTTCTTCTGGAATGCCATATTCTCATCGCGCATGGACATCATCGCGTACTGAGTGCCGCTAATGTCACGTATAGATGCTTTTAGAGTTGTCAACTGGTCCTTAAGAGAGGCCTGGAGCGTAGTAATCTGCGCACAGGTCTCCTTCTTCGGGTCCTTTGTCCACGAATCCAGGCGCGCCTGCGGTGTATCCGTGCTCATTTCTGTGCGAATCTGATCGTAATTTTCTAGCAGGGCCTGGCGAGCAGCAACAGGGTCTCGCTTATATTTCGCCAGCGCAAAAAGGGAAATATCTTTTGGAAAGGTTACATACAGTGTATCGCCATTCTGTGGCTCCTGAACTCGCTTTAAAAGTGCCATGATTGCGTCAGTATCCTGAATTTTCATAAGGTCATCATAGTCTTGCAGACCTTCTGATGTTTTCTGCGCGACCCGTCTTCTTAGGACAAGCCACGTTATACCAGCCGCGATAGCCATACAGAGTATTGCTATTCCGATTAGTTTCCACTGACGGGTTGCTGCCATGCCACCCTCTCTATCTCTTTACAAGATTTGCTGCTACTTCATCTAAACTTAGAGGTCTTGCGCCTCAGCATTTACCCGAGAGCTCGGATTCGTATCATCGTATTCAAAGAGGGCTGGCATAACAACCGCCTCTCCACGCATATATGCAACATCCTCTCCTGTGCGCGGGTCAGGACGGTAGTCCAGCTCATCCTCCACAACTTCATAGAGGTTATTAATTGTAAAGGAGCAGTTCGCGGCATTCATGTTGAAGGTTGCCCGCACGAAGGCTTCAATGTCGGAGCTCTCCTCAAACTGGCGTGTGGACAAGTCGCGCTGCGACACATCCTTTAGAGCCTTGTATTCGCAGGTTGTCGGATTCGGTGAGAAGCTCTGTAGGATGGTTTTATAGACAGGGATATAGTCCTTCGTCACGTACTTCTTCTCCAGGGCTGCCTTGACGGATGCCAGAATCGCGGGATCACGGCAATTCACGGCACACCCCTTTTGAGAATATGGTTGAGAGAGGCCCGTCATCTCTGAGCGAAGAACAGGGCTGCTATTGGAAATATCAGTGACTGCGTCGGCACCAGCCGCCACGCGGAACTTGCAGCCACCCGTGTTCTCCAGCTTGAAGCGGAAGACCTTTGTACCAACAGTGCTCTCAGTCGGGTCATACAGTACATCTTCGTAGACTTCATAGAGGTTCTCAAAGAGAATATCGCAGCTATTCGGGCCGCTAATGCCCGCCTTCAGAATACGCCGCATCGTGTTGCCCTCACCGCCGGCCTCCGCATTGGGCGCATTATCCTCGTTATAACGCGCGATAATGGCATCTAGGACTGCCGGATCACTGCATTTGACTTGGGGACACCCCTGAAGCTCCTGGTTATTAATGACAGTATCATAGACGCTTGTCACGGCTGTGTTAGACTTTGTCACCGGCTCCTTCAGATTCTTCTCCAGGTCCAGCTTCAGAAGGGGAGAAATCACGCTGCTCATGGTGTTGCGCACGCCGGCCACGAGGCTGGAGAAACTGAACACGCCGCCCGAGGCGTCACCGACGAGAAGGGGGGTGTTGGGCTGAATAAAGGTTCCAGAATTCAGCGCATCGGACCCGTCGGCCGTGCGTTCAAACAGACAGCTCGTGCCCGCCTTCTCGCGTACGGTCATATTCACAGTTTCCTTGCCAATCACCTTCTTTCCAGCCGTGTTGATGCGCATCATCTCCACCTCATAGTCGCAGCGATCCGCCTTGGACGTCCACCCCTTTAGGACCTTCAGAATCTTTCGTCCCGCATTCGCCGCATTAAAATCGGTGACGAGCTGGTCAATCTGCGCCTTGTCCTCGCACTTGCGTGTGGGGCACTTGGGCCCGCCCAGCGTCGTTGTAGGGGGGAGGGCCACAGGAATGGTCCATGGCTTCTTCGGGAACAGCGGAAGCAGCGTAGGCTGCCCACCAGCTGTCGCAGGTGGCACGACCTTGCGTGTGGGATAGATATACTGAACTGGATTTGTTTGAGGCACAGCGACCTGGCGCACGGGGTAGCCGGCCAGGTCCGTTGTGAATGTTGTTGGCACGAAGGTACACGTTGCATCATCCGCAATCTCGTATTTCAGGACAATCTCCTTCTCGGTTGCTGCGAGGCCCCGCTGGTTGGTCGCAGGGTCATAGCTGACTTCGCGCCACTTGAAATAGCAGCCATCCTTGCCGCGCGGCTCCACCAGATCAATTGTAGTAATCCGCCTATTACTTGTCTCCGCGTGATACTTGTTGATGGCATCGCGGAGATTGTAGCGATAGGTACACATAGAATTGGTCGTCTGGACGCGGGCGCAGAAGTTGATATTGGGAAAGAATCCAGGTGATTGTTCATAGATAAGTCCACGATTAATAAAGAAGTTGTCATTGTTTGTGAATAACATGATACCTGTTTTGGAATTACCGGCCAGATATTCCTCCGTCTCACCATCAGCGGGGCGATTGGCAAGCTGCGCATCCAGATTTGCGAGCTGTGTGTCCATAGCCGCAATGGCAGGCCCCATGGCGGCTTGTCCCTGTGCCGCCGCGAAGCCGGCTGCCAGGCCACCGATCATTGCACCACGGCTAGACGTAGTTGCCTTCGCGGGCCCCCCCGCAGTTGCTCCACCTTTACGCCTGCCGCCAGCCTTACTCCCTACAGAGCCCGCACCCGCCGCCGCGGCACCCATCGCGATGCCTGCCAGCGCAGAAAGCGCCTTGTTCACCGCCGACTTCTTCTTTTCTGTGACCTCAAACACCTTGGGCACCGACGGCACGTAGTTGGACCCCTCAGGATTGAACGATGGGACCATCGCATCAGGCGCTGTGTAGTCGTTATTCGTACAACCCGTTACTGTAAAGACACCCTGGGGGTCCGTTGGCATCTTAATAAAGTAGAAGCGGCGGTAGCTGAAGAGATTGTCCTTGTTGTCTGGGTCATCTTTATAGGAGGTGCCAACCATCTCTTCATATCGCGCACCAGTATAGGGCTCAAAGCGCACTGTTCGCATCGCGCACACCACGTCGCAGCTGAGCTCCGAGGATGCGATGATACCATAAAAGGCTGCGATATAGGAGACTTCTACGCGCCCATCTTCCATCTGAACCTGATTGAGCATCGCCTGGTCGTAGTAGAACTGGGCCATGCGGTCCATCATCGTTGGACTCGCGTAGTTACACCAGGCGAATGGCAGCTTATCAATCGCCGGCGGATTATATCCAGCATCATAGACTAAATCGGTACCCTTCTTCATTGTTGGACGACCCTGTGTGCCTTCATTACTCCAGCACACTGGACCAATCCCTTTATAGCCAGCGCGACACTTCTGGTAGCAGAGAGCCGCATCCATTTCTTCATTTGCCTGGCAGTATTGGCGGTCAAAGAGATTCTTCTTGATACAGCCGCAGCCACCCTTGTTAAAAATAGGCTCGCACTTAATTGGAGCGCACTGAATTGGATTTACAGTTCCACCACTACATTGACGACGATACTCACTTTCGTTACTCCAGCACACTGGCCCCTTTCCAGAATATCCTGCCCTACAAGCGTCGTAACAAAGTCCGTCCTCATTATTCTTACCTGGGGGACAGCGCAGGCGAGCAGAAAGCTCTGTATGACGGCCTAGATAGACACCTGAGCAGGTTGTCACGCAACCGCCGGTACACACATGCCGTCCCCAGCAGTTACATCCCCAGTGATTCCAGCCACAGCAATGCCCGCCGTCCCACCATCTATGTTTACAGTTGTCCCAGCCAGCAGCACAGTTATCACCACAAACTTCACCAGTCTTACTCCAGCAGACAGTTCCATCATCACGGTAATCACTCAGGAAATCACTACATGGCCTTGTAGGGGGAATTGTTCCTGCTCCACGTCCATAACTGTCCTTCACGCAGAAGAGACCCAGAGGGTAGGTTCCTGCCTTACAGGGTTGACATACAATTGGGTTATATGAACCACCCCAGCAGTTACCGCCACTGCACTGGCCGCCACCTAGACCTTGCCAATCTTCCCAACAGGAGATACCGTCATCCCGCATACCATTACCAAAATAGCTACAGGGGCGAATATCAGGCAGACGACCAATACCGCGGCCATAGGAATCTTGCCAGCACACTAAATCTACATCAGTGAGTGCTTTCGTTCCAAGAGGACATGGGCCGTAGCAGCGGTCCATTCCATCAGGGCAAATATACCCAGCAGGAATTTTACGCTCTACACGTTTGCTGGAGCTTCCGCGCGGCTCCTCCGCTGGCCCCGCCTGCCGATGATAGAGCGAGAGTGTCGTATCATCATAGTAAGGCTGGCTTACCACCTTCTCCTTTCCAATGACGAACGGAGAGCTATCACCGAAGCAGACATAGGGTGCAACCAAGTCCAGAATATCACCAAGAGGAATGAAGGTTGTAATCATGAAATAAGCGACCTCAGGAATCAGTACATCAATCGGCTTGAATCCATTGGGGCAGAATCCTTCAGAATCCAGAACCTGTTCCAAAATAGGCGGCAGAACCACCATTAGAACGGCTAGAATTGTATCCATAACGGCAAGAATTGCATTAATTACAGTAACCATGGCAGTGATGATAGCGAGCAGTGGAGATAGAATTCCAAGTGTTGCTACTGCTGCTGCTGTCGCTGATGCTACTAGAGCTGCGCTTACAGATTTAATTACAATAGATTTGATGATAAATTTACTTACGAATTTCTTAATTCTGAGAACAAAGAAGGATTTAATTCGCGAGGCAATCTTGCCTAAGAAAGCCTTCACACGGCCTGCGCCCAGCTTTGCCTTCACATTCGGCTTCAGCCCCTTTAGAGCCTTTCCAACTGCGGACTTCATCTTCACCGCATTTTTAGCTGCCGCATCAGCCAGCGCCTTTCCAACGGAGGAGCCAAACTTCTTTTCCAGCTGTTTTGCCAGCTTTTTAGCGGCATTTCCTGCGGCGTCCTTCGCCTTTTCCTTCCCCTTTTCAATGAGCTCACCGCCAACAGCTCCAAAAAGCATCTCAAATCCTTGGAGGGCAGCAGTAGCAGTTGGGTCATTTGTGCTCACATCCAAAAGGGGAGAGTGATACTGGGGGCCTGCATCGCCGTCCAAAATATTAGAAGTATCAGCAAAGAGTGCCTGGTGATAGGCCTTCAGGAAAATACTCTTAGATGCTTCCTGACTCACGTAACCCCAGACAACTTCATCTTGAAAATAATCTTTATTATCCGAATCCCAGGGAATCTCTTTGATTTCTGCATCAAAGTTGCCAAGAGCTGCACCATAGTCTGGAAGGCGCTCCTCGCGCACCTCCACTGTCGCAGAGGATTCGTCTACCTCAAAGAGGTCCTGTTCATCCGCATAGGCGTCATAGAGACTATCTAAAGGCGTCTTCTCAAATGTACGTGGCTGCGGAGTCATACCGACTGGCACCACGACGACACCACGATTCGCCGGAATAGGCTCAATGTAGCCCTGAAAACCCTCTTTGAGTTTCGGACCTTTTCTTCGGATTGTATAAGCTATTGTATCTGTTTCCGCCGGCTGTGATTCCTCTTTATAGAGGGTTCCAACCGGATCATCCATCGCCTTCGCACCCTTGTGTGCTTCCCACGCCAAGTATCCAAGAAGGAGAAGGAATAAAATTGGAAGTAGTATTCCCCATTGCGAACTCATCTGTCGCGTTGAACCCTACTTTCAATCTCTAAAAAACTCCCCTCATGTCCGCGCACTAGTCACGCTTGGATGTGGTATCAACAGGGACAAGTACACTCCCCTGTAGAGGCTCCACCACTGGCTTCTCCTCTTTTGGTAGCTCCACATATTTATAGCAATCTAGCTCCTTGATCTTTGCCTCATAACTGGCTATGACTGCCTCGTTCCGCTTCACATTCTCGGATTCTTCTTTTTTGCGATACTCCTCTACTGCCTTTTTGGTGGCAAGCATTGCGTTCACTAGATACGGACACGCCTTTGGAGCAGATTCAAAATCAGCCATGCCGGCCTGGAATGGCTCAATAACCAACTTTCTAGTAATCCAATAGGCGTAGAATAGGGAGATAAATGCGACTCCCATCCAGAGATACGGAGACCATACAACATCATTGATTCGCTTTAAAATGCCCTCCATCTTCTTAGAAAAGAGCTTTCAAACCCCCCTACTTCGGCGCAGGCAGCTTTGCAATCTCTGCAACGAATGCCTCATATTTCTCACAACCTATCTCTTTTTGACGCTTCTCATAGGAAGTAATAAGAGCTTGGTGGCGCTTCAATTCTTCATTATGATCCTTTTTCTGCTCCACTGTAAACCCCTCTACCACTTTTGCGCCCTCGCCCCCCTTTTCAAAGTGCCGGATGTAATCCTTTGACTGGCTTATTGCCAGGTTTATGAAGGCGCACTCCTTATCCTGATTTGACACCGTTTCCGCCGGCGTGTTCGGGAGATTCAGAGTTGTAAAGGCCTCTAGACCACCAACCTTCTTCACCTCAAAGTAATACAGAATGCCGGCAAGCAAGGCCGCCACTCCAATCACGGCCCACCAGTAGGTACGAATAAACTCCAAGCCCATGCGAACTCCGTCCATCTTCTACACTCGGCTATCCTAAATCACAGCGGAAAGAATCCACACTTCCTTTTAAGCTGTTCCGTGAATCCACCATTTTCTGAAGCGGGCCTGTGACTTGCTCTAGAACACTGTTTGTGATTGTACCCTGTGTTCTGAGCTCGTCTAGCCCTGCCTTAATAGCATCACAAATTGTCTTTGTCCGCCCTGCGCCCGTCATTCCCACACATTTCATATTCATATAGAGCGTATTCAGATTTGACCTCGTCGTATCTAGGCCCGTTGTACTACTGCTTATAGTATCCTTCATGGAATTTAAAGACACTAAGTTGCTGCTGATATCCAAGTAGTTTTTTACAATGTTATCACATGTTGTATCATAATCTTCCTGGAGCTGGAAACGGAAGTCTTCCGTATCATCGGGAGACTGCGTCAAATCCTTACAGGTGTAGATGCCCGAATCGGGGTCATCTGTTACACACACCTGGTCTCCTGGTCCAAGATATGTCTTTGTTTTATCTGTTGGACCAGCTATAATCTTTGTAGCCTCCTCTTCGCTCTCGCAGAGATATTGCTTTAGCGCTCCAAATGTCTGGGCAGTACACTTAATAGTGGTAGGCAGTGCGATGACGGCCGGCGTAGCTGTAGCGGCCTGAAACCCTTCACTCCTGTATCCCCTTCTTTGAAGCCATATAGCCCATGCGACAATGACTAGAATTCCTATCCATACCCATTGGCGCATTCTACAGTCCCTTCTTACTCAAGGTCCAGATTACTCCTCTGCCTCTTCCTTTACAGTCTTCAACCTCTTCAAAAGTGTCTCAACCGCGCGCGGCCACGTGTAGGTCAGCACCTTCTGCTTGGCAGCTGTGCCATGCGCCTCGCGCTTCGCCGAATTTAGCACATACTCCTCCATGGCCAGGCAGACATCGTGCGGGTCGCACGAGTGCGCCTCCCCCCCTACAGGGCAAAACGCAGAAGGCAAGTAATACCGATTCTTTGGCTCTACAAGCACAGAATTCTCCGCTGTACAGAACTCCTTGTAGCCACCAATATCCGGGACCACCTGTGGGACACCCACTCCCATCTGCTCAAACTGACAGAGGCCCCAGCCCTCACCGTCCGCCGTGGAAATACCCACATCCGCTGCATTGTAGAACATATTCACCTCCTCATCTTTAAAAGTCATATTCTGCGCCGTCACGATGAGTCGCTGCGCAAACTGCTCCACAGGCACTCCGCGTAGGCGCAACTCTCGCGAGAAAATCTCAAACAGCCACCACCCCCCCTTCTCACCCTTGTCGCAAATACACAGAAGGAAAATCGGCTTCGTAGGATACTTGACAATCAGCTCCACAAAGGCCATCAGCAGAATATCATACCGCTTCCGAGGCTGGTTCCGATTCATATTCAGAAACAGAAACATATCGGAAGGCAGCTGGACATGCCGACGCGCCAGGTCCCGCGGAATGGAGAAAAACTGGCGCGGGTCAAATCCGTGCGTCAAAACATCCACCGGCCGTGTGATTCCCTGGTCCTTCAGACACTTCTTCCAGCCAGTAGAGAACGCGAACACGCGGTCCACATCCCTATTGAGCATATCCAAGAACGCCTGATTCTGAGTCGTATAGACCTGGTCACAATAGACCCACAGCTGGAAGTTCCGCTGAATCCCCGACTTGCGAATGGCCTCCACGAACTGCGCTACGACTGCAAGGTCATTGTATATCATCACAACGTGCGGCTTCTTCTTCCGAATTACATCGGGTAGGAGACCAAATCCAAAGCCGGCCTGGAGCGGCTTCTCCAGAGCTGCAGCATCAATGACCTCTACACCACGAGGAATCTCACGATGCTCCAGTGCCCCCTGTGGAGCAGCCTCAGGGAACTTCTGAAACCCAAAATGAGTCACCTGGAGCCAAGGCTCCTTGGCAAGCTCCCGCAGAATACCGAGCGAGACCTTGGAATATCCCGTGAACTGGTGGACATGCGTACTCGCAAGAAGAAAGCGGAGCTTATCGCTGGTAGGCTCATGCGCAGCAGCAGCACTAGAGCCAGTAAATAAGGAGCCAAATCCGATGCTTGAAAGGGTGAGGTCAGTGCCCCCATTTACAGGTGCAGAGCTTGGGCCCGCTCCGCTTGTGGCCGCTCCGCTTGTGGCCGCTCCGCTTGTGGCCG
>JACCDZ011236278.1_pt1 | contig 15051 bp, 13 predicted proteins | sample 7449551 | NCBI WGS metagenome assembly JACCDZ01 (sample SAMN15323452, study PRJNA562643) | freshwater metagenome | isolation source: river surface water | place: USA:Blue River Watershed | collected 2017-08-18 | reverse complement strand
TCTGATCTTATTAAAGAACGCGGAGGAAAGGTTTCAAGCTCTGTCAGTAAAAACACCGATTACGTGCTAGTGGGTGAAGATCCCGGCTCAAAACTTGACAAAGCCAAAGAGCTTCACATTCAAATCCTCCATGAAAATAAGTTCAAAGAGCTCTTATAGAAGAATCAATCGAAAAAATCGTTAGAATAACTGTCTGAGCGCGCATCTTAATTGCTCATCTTAAGTTGTTTGTGTTATGTATTGATATAAAAACTTAAAAGGAATATACTCCTGTTTAGTTGTATTTAAAAGGAGTGAGGTCCGTGAAAGAGGTAAAGCGTTATCTTAAGCTAAAAGTTCCTTTAGGGCAGTCGGTTTTCCTGTGGGGAGTCCGAAATTCCGGTAAATCGACCTACTTGCATCGTCACTTTCCTGACTCGGTTTATTATGATCTGCTGCAAACAGACGTCTATTTGAGATTGTTAAAAGAGCCGTTCCGGTTGAGAGAAGAGGTTCTTCAATTATCTCCCGAGGATTTGAAAAAACCAATTATCATTGATGAAGTGCAAAAAGTGCCGCTCTTGCTGAATGAGGTGCATTGGCTTATTGAAAACCACAAGCCTTGCCATTTCATCCTCTGCGGATCGAGCGCAAGAAAATTAAGAGCTGCTGGGACTCATCTTCTAGCAGGAAGGGCTTGGAAGACTCATTTTTACCCCCTCGTTTATCCAGAGATTGGTAATTTTAATTTACTTAAAGCGCTGTCACATGGACTGTTGCCTGTTGCCTATTTCAGCAAACAACCTCGCCGTTTTCTTAAGTCTTTTATCCAAGATTATTTAGTGGAAGAGATACAGAAGGAAGCTCTCGTGAGAAATTTAGCGGGATTTTCACGTTTTCTCGATGCTATGGCATTAACTCATGGGGAGATGACTAACTTTGTTAATATCTCAAGAGACTGCGGTGTCGATGCAAAGACGGTAAAAGAGTATTACGACATCTTAGTAGATACTCTTGTGGGTTATCGTCTGGACCCCTTTCGCAAACTAGGAAAAAGAGATGTCATTACATCTACACCAAAATTTTATCTTTTTGATGTTGGCGTTGCAGGCTTTTTGCAAAGGAGAAATTTGGGAGCTTTAAAGGGTAAGGAAGCTGGAGCCGCTTTTGGACATTGGATCTTGACAGAACTGATTGCTTACCGAGGATTGAACGATCTCGATTTTTCTATTTCATATTGGCGTACAAAATCTGATCTTGAAGTCGATTTTATTCTAGGTGATGGAGAAGTAGCAATTGAGGTAAAAATTTCGAATCATGTGGATAGAAGAGACTTGCGAGGGCTAGAAGCTTTTATCAAAGAGCACCAGCCGAAACGAGCCTACTCTGTTTCGCTAACTCCAAAAGCAAAAAAAATCTCCCTTTCGAGTGGCGATTATGTGATCGACTTACCCTGGCAAGATTTTATCAAGAAGTTGTGGAACAAAGAGATCATTAATTAAATTATTTGCTTGAAATATGTCGCTTGATTAGGATGGGGAAATCTCACACTAACAAAGGAGACGAAGTAGTTATGGTGCAGAAAATCATGAAGTGCGGGTTTATAGGCGGTGTTATCCTCTTTCTTTGGGGAGCAGCTGCATGGACAATCCTGCCATGGCAAATGAATCAATTTCAAAAGTTCTCAGACGAGAAAGATGTTAGATTTACAATTAAAGACAACGCTCCTGTCAGCGGACTTTATTTGATTCCTTCAATGAACAAAGGAAACCCATCTGATGTAATGGAAGCAAAAAAACAAATGGCAGAAGGCCCATTTATTTTTGCCTCTGTGAAAGTAGATGGAAAGAATCCTAATATGGCAGCATCTGCTGTAGCCAATCTTATTGTAAAGATTATCGCAGCATGCCTCGTCACTTGGCTTCTTTTCCAAACACGTCTTGATTTCAACAAGTCTGTTGTATTCATCGTAGTGATTGGATTCTTGCTAGGATTTATGGCAACTTTCCCTTACGTTATTTGGTTCGGATTCCCTGGCATGTTTGCAATCTCTTGCATCATTGAATCACTCTTCGGATGGTTCTTTGCAGGTCTTGCAATCAGCAAAATGGCAACAAGATAATCTTGTTTTCTTTTAGAGCTGGAAGATTCTCTTCCAGCTCTTTTTATTTGATTCAGAGCACTAATTCTCCAAGAAGAGTTTGGTGGCTATAGCCTGTGATTTTGACATTCTGAAGCGTTCCTACCATACTGTCAGGACCTGAGAAGACAACTCTTTTCCAACAACGAGTGCGTCCTTTCACCTGAAGCTCATTTGTCTGGCGCTGTTCGACAAGGACTTCGACGGTCGTACCGAGCATTTTTTTCTTTTCTTCTTTTGCAATCTCGTCGTAGAGAGCCAGTAGCCTTTGAAGGCGGTCGTTTTTGACATCTTCTGGGATATCGTCTTTCCAGCGGAAAGCAGGCGTGCCTTTCCTTGCGCTGTAGGCAAATAGAAATGCTACAGAGTAGCCGATTTCTTTAAACCGCTCATATGTTTGCTGAAACTCTTCTTCGGTTTCTGTGGGAAATCCGACAATGATATCGGTTCCTAGAGATACGTTGGGGACGATTTCTCGGAAGAGAGCAACTTTTTCTAGGTATTGTTCTACAGTGTAGATGCGGTGCATCTTTTTCAGAATCCTGTTCGAGCCGGCCTGGAGAGGGAAATGGACAAACTCGCAGACCGATGGAAGGTCACGGACGGCCTGCATGAGCTCTCTTGTGATATCAACGGGGTGGGATGTCATGAAGCGGACACGGGCAAGCCCTGGAATTTTGTCTAAATGGTAAAGGAGATCATGGAATTTGGCATTCCATTCAGGCTTGTCTTTGCCGTAGCTATTGACATTTTGGCCCAGAAGCGTGATCTCTTTGTACCCTTCATCCACGAGCTTTTTGCATTCTTCTACAATGCTCTCTGGCGGTCTTGAAACTTCTTGTCCACGTGTATAGGGGACAACACAATAAGTACAAAATTTATCACAGCCGCGGATGATAGAGACAAAGGCTTTTAAAGGGTCATCTCGTTTAGCGACGAGGTAGTCAAGGTTTTCTTCGAACTGATCATCTGTTTTTATCAGGGGCCGGCCTGTGACTAAAACATCATCGAGAACAGTATTGAGTTCAGAGATATTATTAGTACCGATGATAAAATCGATATTGGGAAGCTTTTTAAAAAGAGTCTCTTTTTTGGCCATCGCCATGCAGCCCGTGACTCCAATAAGCGCTTTTTTAGTCTTTGAGCCCAGCTTGCCGATTTTCCCCATGACTTTTCGTTCGGCTAGGTCGCGGATAGAACAGGTATTAAAAATGAGGAGGTCGGCATCATCTTCGCTGTCGGTCCTTTTAAGACCCCTTTTTTCTAAAAGCCCGACCATGATCTCAGAATCGAGTTCATTCATCTGACAGCCGTAGGTTCTAAGAAAAAATTTATTGAGCTGTCTCATCTTTGTTTTAACTCCTGAAAACCCAAGTATATTAAGGAATAAGGAGATCTTTTTCAATTACCGGAGTGGTAAATAAATATTTTAATCGTTTGTAAAACTGGCTGTTGGCAAAAAACGATAAAGCCTGTATGCTGTCTACATTATTTGGGAAAACTCTATGAATAAAAAAAATCAGACACGCCTTCTCACGAAAAAAGAAGCAAACGATGACCGCAAGTGGTTTATATTGGACGCTTCTGGAAAAACACTAGGCCGTTTTGCCTCGCATGTTGCAAAAATTCTTCGTGGAAGACATAAAGTGACCTTCACTCCCCATGTTGATTGTGGAGATGGTGTTGTCATTATCAACGCAGAAAAAATTAAAGTAACGGGCGCTAAAGAAGCTCAAAAAATCTATAGATATCATACGGGAGCGATGAGCGGTTTGCGTGAAGTTCCTTATAGAGTGATGAAAGCTCGTAAACCTGAATACATCCTCCGTAGCGCAATTGCTGGCATGCTTCCGCAAAGCCGCTTAGCGCGTCAACAACTAAAAAAGCTCCGCATTTTTGCTGGAGACAAGCATGATATGCAAGCTCAAAACCCTATCTCGGTAGAATAAAATGAAAAAAGAATTTATTGGTACAGGTCGTCGTAAAAACGCTGTCTCTTCAGTGAGACTCCGTCCAGGAACTGGAAAAGTGACAGTCAATGGTCGTCCATTTGAAGTCTACTTTCCTCTTCCAATTCAACGTGATTCCATTCTTAACCCATTAAAAAAAGTTTCTGAGTCTAAAAAATACGATATGATCATCCGCGTTGCCGGCGGGGGTGTAGAGGCTCAAGTGATTGCTTCTCGTTTAGGTGTTTCAAGAGCTCTGATCAGTGAAGATGAAACTCGTAAAACTGAGCTGAAGCCTCTGGGATATCTTACTCGCGATCCGCGTAAGAAAGAGCGTAAGAAATACGGTCTTCGCGGCGCTCGTAAGCGTTCACAGTTCTCAAAACGTTAATTTTTATTTCAAACCCTGGAATCAATTGCCAGGGTTTTTTCTTGTCTTTATTGTAAAATAATAATTTGATTCTTTATAGCAGAGAATATGGCGCCTTCTAAACATAGTAAACCTGTTGGGGATTCAGCAATTAATGATCAGACGGCGGTCGTGTTCCCCAATGATCTTAATGCTTATGGCACTCTTTTTGGAGGGCGCGTGCTTGATTTATGCGATCGTGTCTCTGGGGTTGTTGCCAAAAGACATTCCGGATCCGTCTGTGTGACCTTAGGGATCGATTCGGTCCGTTTTTTAGCTCCTGCAAAGCACGGTGATATCTTGGTCTTTAAAGCGGCTGTCAACCGGGTTTGGAAAACTTCGATGGAGATCGGCGTTAAAGTCTATAAAGAAGACTTTAGAACTTTGCAGCGCGTTCATATTTTATCGGCTTATTTTACCTTTGTTGCTTTAGACGACCATCTAAAGCCCGTAGAGGTACCTGCTGTCCTTCCTGAAACTGTTGAAGAAAAGCGGCGGTATAAGGAAGCTGAAGAAAGACGGCAGCTTCGCCTTCAAAGTCGATAAGGTTATTTCGAAAGCTTATTAAATACTTTCTCTTTCAGCCATGGATTTTTTAGTTTATTAAGATGAACTGCCATTTCTTGGTAATGAAACTGTGCTAGGTATTCTAGCCGAAGGTAACCTGCCCAACCTTTGATAGCTTGAGGCTCTGGAACTCCAGTTTGAAATGGTATTTCTCGCGGGGCTCCATTGTCGGAATAATAAAGAACTTTCCCATCTTCAGCGATATGAAAAAAAGTATGCTGCAATTCTTGGGTGTTGGTGAGAAATGCATCAATCCCATTTTGGTTTAAGTTTAGGTAGTCTATGCCGAATTTATCAAAATATCTCGTCCCATAAGAAAGAAATAATCGATCTCCTGCTTTTAAGGACTCGAGAGCCACAATGGCTATCACCGGTATCCCACGGTACTGATGAGGAAAAAAGGCGCAGTTGGGAAACCCATGGTTAATCATTTCTGCAAGACTTCCTCCTTGAAACCCTCCGTCTATAAAGAGGTTTGGGGCAACGCTTAACGTTTTTGTATGCTTACTATTGACCGGATCCCATATGCCTGCAAAGACTTCGCCGCTGTAAAGGGCGATAATTTCTCCAGGTGCAATATCTTGTGATGCACGACACTCCCATTGTCCTTTAAGCGGCTCAGGGACTTGAGGTCCTTGCATTTTTTTGATGTACAACTTGCAGGGCTGATTATCAAGTGTCTGAATATAAGAGTCGACTTTTGGGCCCAGAAGATGAGAAAGATACGGTAAACTTTTTGGAATTTTTGGAGATGCAAGAGCCAGATATAAAAGTGTTGCAGGCCTAAACCGAGGTCTATCCCAATAATAGTTGCCAGTAAAGGTGAAGAAGTCTTCTGGTGTTACAGGAGGATGATCAGGTCCAAAAAGCTTTACAGAAACAGAACTTGGCCAAGAGAGCCAAAATAATAAATCTTGCGGTGTAGCACCTGAGCAATTAGGGTGGTCAAGCTGTGATTGTAATTCTGGGATCGTTTGCAGAGCATCTGTTCCTTGAGGATGCAAAGCAGCAAAGTGAGCAATATTCCAGCCCGATCCATCTTCTGCAGGTGGGATAACAAGTTCCTCTCTTCTTTGGAACAGTTTACGAAGTAGTAGGAAGTAGCCTTTCAAAGCTGCGAATTCAAAAACATCTAAGAGAGGCCTTTCCTCACTATCTTGAGGTGTTAAGAGGATTTGTAAAAAATTTAGGGGCATTTCATCGAGTGTTTGGACGGACTCAGACTCTGATAGGCGAAAGAAGGGTAAAAGCCGTTGTGCATACGGAATTTCTTGCCGTACTTGGGTTTCAAAGGAACGCTCTATTTCGTTAAGCGCATGCGCGATACCTAGATCTATTTCTGGTGTTTTGTATACATTAGGTTTTTTACCCACCTCTTGAAGAGGTTGTGCATCTATAACAGGATTAGGGGGAAGGTTATCAATCTGGGAAAGAATATAGGGCTTAAGTGATTTAGAAAAGGAGATAGATTCCAAAGACATTTGTTTCCTTTTTATTGTTGATAAAAATAGTTTGCCATAAATGATGTTTTATTTCATTTATAAGGTTTGTTTATTTAATTAATTTATTGATATTTTGAAGTGAGATAATTGAGATACGGTTTCTCACTGAGAGGCTTTCCTGTGACTTTTTCAATCAGTTCATGAGGAGAATATTGGCGGCCCCACTGATGGATGTGGGTTTTGAGCCACTCCTGAATAAAGGCGAGGTTGCCTTGAGCAAGCTTATGTTCCCAGTCAGGGTTATCAGAAGCAAACTTTTCAAAAAATTGCGCAGCGTAGATGTTTCCCAGCGCATAAGTTGGAAAATACCCCATAAATCCGAGCGACCAGTGAATATCTTGCAGGCAGCCCAGCGCATCTTTAGGTGGACGAATCCCGAGAAGCTCTTCCATTTTCTGGTTCCAGACCTCTGGAACCTCTTTGACTTTAAGCGTTCCTTCCATGAGCATTTTTTCAAGCTCAAACCGTAAAATAATGTGCAGGGTATAGGTGACTTCATCGGCTTCAACGCGGATGAAAGAAGGGGTTACTGTATTGATGGCAGCGTAAAATGAATCAAGGGAGATCTCACTGATCTGAGGAAATGCTTTTTTTAAGTCGGGAAGAAACCGTTCCCAAAAGGGGCGCGACCTTCCTATGCGAGTTTCCCAAAATCGGGATTGGCTTTCGTCAATTCCAAGAGACACTTGCTCTCCAAGAGGCGTCCCGAAATATTCTACAGGGAGATTTTTTCCATAGAGTCCGTGTCCTCCTTCATGAAGGACAGAAAAGATGTTAGACATGACGTCATCTTGGTGGATGCGAGTTGTCATTCGGACATCTGTGGGGTGCATTGTCGTACAAAACGGGTGGGAAGTTAGATCTAATCTTGAGGTTTCAGACTTAAACCCCATTGCATGAAGAAGCATTTTACCAAACTCAATTTGTTTGGCAGAATCAAAATCGTGCTTGAGAAAGCTTGTATCTACAGGAGGTTTTGATTTGATTTTTAGAAGAAGCTCTTTGAGGCCATTTTTTAGTGAGTCAAAGAGGGGAGTCAGCTTTGCCACAGTAGAGTCCGGTTCATAAAGATCTAGCAGTGCATCATAGGGGCTTTCTTGAAACCCGAGATAAGCGGCTTTTTTCTGGTTGAATTTGACAATTTTTTCTAGGTGAGGAGCAAACATTTTGAAGTTCGACTCTTTCCTTGCCTGAGACCAGGCAGAGCTTGCTTTTGTAGCGATAGCTGCAAAGTTTTTAACAAAGGAAGAGGGGAGCTTTGTGGCTTTTAGGTAATCCCGTCTCCATTCATTGAGAGCTGCTTTTTGTGCCAAGCTTAAAGTAGGATCTAAAATGGTGCCGTTTTCTAGATTGATGAGTGCTGAGAGGAGTTTTTTAAACTTAGCGCCGACTCTTAACTTATGTGTATGAGATGTCACAAGGCTGCTTTGCAAAGATCTAAAATCGATTGCACCCTCTGGCATGTATGTATCTTGATCCCATTCTAGGATGTTGCTAAGCGTGTGCCAGATTGTAATCTCTTTTGAATATTCAGAAAGCTCGTCAAAGGGGCTCTTTTTGAGTGCCATGCTCTGCCTTTTTGTATTTAAACCTTTTTCGAAAGAGGTCTTTTCAATCGTTCAATGATGCCAATTGCCAGTGTACCCAATGGGGTATACAGGAAGCAAGCAGCAAAGAAGAGGGCGATTGTCACACTACCGACGGCAATATCAGAAAGCCAGTGGGCTCCGACGACGAGTCTGGGCAGGCTTCTAAAGATAACATAGCCCCAAGCAGCCATTGCAAGCCTTCTTGGAACAAAGGCAGAAAAAAGGAATCCGAAAAGAAGAAGAGTGGTTGCATGATCTCCTGGGAAACTGGCAATGGTTTCATCTTTAAGGCCCTGCCATGGGATTTCTTGGGTGATTTTCACACAAGGAGAGACGACAAGGGAGGGGCTTTCTCGGGGAATGAACACATTGTACCGGAGGAGGTTGCGATTGATGAAGAAAACAACGCATGCTGCCAGCAGGATAATAAAGATGAACTCAGCTGTTTTTTTCCAGCGCAGCTCTTTGGGGGCATCTTTGATACCCCAGATGAAAAACAAGAGGAAGATGACATCTTCTACAAGATCCATGCGCTTGTGATTGACAAGCGCCCAAAAGTATTTCAGGAACGTGTTTCCTCTAAGCGCTCCATTAAGAGTTTTAAAGACCGCAAGGTCAAGAGTCTGCCAAAAGTGAGATGTCCATGGGCTTAAAAAGCTTATCCAAAGAAATGCAATCACACCAAAAGAGATCAAAAACGGTTTCCACTTCATGCTGTTTTCATCCAATATCTCCATCCAAGGATAGAGGCAAGAAGTGCAAGAGGCGCTACGACAGAAAGAAGAGGAGAGATGATGCCATGGTCGCTTAGGATAGAGAGCGAGTCTAGCAGCATGTAAAGTGCAAAGAGGGAAAAGAGACTGATTGCATAAATAATAAAAAGAGATCGAAATCTAGAGAAGGTAAGACAGATAGGTGCGAGCGCAACCACGATAAGCGGGGCTAAAAGGGGAATAGCGGTTTTAAAGCTCAAAGCTGTTTTGATGCGGGGGATTTCATAGGGAGACGTTTGCGGATTTTTAGAAAGACGCAAAAGCTCTGAAATCTTCTTTTGATCAAAAGGTGTCAGTCCTTTGCGCGCCATTTTGGGATGCCACTTAAGTTCAGCTAAAGAAATAGAGTCATACGACTCTTTTTTCTCTAGAATGCCTCCTGGCGTTCGGACTAGATGGTCGACAAAGTAGGCTTTGGGGGTTGCAGGATCTGCCGATAGATATTTCATGCGCCATATTTCATTCTGACTTCTGATCCACAAGACATCGAAAAGCTGGTGTCTTTCGGCAAGATACGATTGATAGATGAGTTTTGAGTTATCTTTAAGAGGAATCAAATGAATCAGCTCTCTTCTTTTAGCCAGATGAGAACCATGGAAATTAGCGATGCGGAACTCATCGATGTTTTGAAGAGCCGATGGAAGGAAGAATTCAAAGTTTGCCCATAGAAAAAGAGAGCAAACAGCTGCTACGACAAAAAAGGGCTTTAGCAGCGTGCGAGTGGATAAGCCTGCAACTTGAAAGACGGTCCATTCATTGCGGCTATTTAATGTTGTTAACACCTTGATGGTTGAAAGAAGAAGCGCCATGGGGACAAGAAAATCGAGCCTCTTTAAAAACTGATTTACATAATAAAGAACGATGGAGCCGGCACCCGCGTTCGGAGTTTTAAAAAAATCATCCATGTGAGTGGCATATTCAATCAGGGAATATAGAAAGAAAAATCCAAACAAGAAGAAGAAAAAGACTTTGAAAATTTCTTTGTAAAAATAGATCTGCCACTTTTTCATTCGATCCCTCGCGATACCCGCTTTAAGCTTTTCAGGGAGAAAATTCCGATAATAACAAAGGGTATGAAATAGAGGATCCACGCCGTTTTAGGGAAATGCTTCATGCTTTTGGCGCCAATAAACGCACATAGATAGAGGGCGGTTAAACAAACGGCCCAAAGGAGTCCTTTACGTGTATGCCGCCTTCCGATCTCCATTCCAAAAGCTGCCCCTAAAAGAGTAAAAGCAATGGGAGTAAGAGCTAAAGAGAGCCTTCGTGCCATTTCTAAAGCGTGGGTATTGGACCAAAAGCTTTTTTGGCTGAGCGTTAAACGGATTAAGAGGTCTTTGAAAGAGAGGTATTCAGGTCTAAAACCCCATTTAGCGCTTTTCAGAAGCTGAGAGAGGCTAGATGATGGAGTTGACATTGAGTCTTGATTTTCAATCACGAGGTGGTCGAACCCTTCTGCCATGTTAGAGTCGACACTTGAGATCACGGTGACATTTTTACCAAGAAGAGCTTCTCCTTCAATCGAAAGGTCTTCTGCTGTCATAATTCCAAGCCGCTGATGCGCTCTATTATTGAGAATAAGCAGCACATCTTTAGCTTTTTTTCCTCCCCGCAGCGTGCGGATTTCAACATAGGCGTTTGTCAGTTTCCCTTCAGTGATTTTGTTAAAGATATAAAACGGATTATTCGAGGTCATTTCAAATGTCAGCTCTTTAGCCCAAAAACGGCATCTAGGGCCAAACTCTGCAACGACCGTAAAGTTAAGCACCGAAAGTAGAAGAGCTCCCAGCATCAGAGGAATGAGTAGGTGTCTTAAACTCACGCCAGCTGCACGCAGAGCTGTCAGCTCCTGATAGTGGCTTAATTTTTGAAAAAGAAGCATCGAAGCAATGACGCATGAAATGGGGATTGCCAGCGGCAAAACATAGGGGAGCTGATAGAGGCTAAAAAGAAAAATCGACAGCGCATCAGATCCCAGCGTGGCAAACTCAGCAATATCTTTAAACCGCATGACGAAGAGCGCTGCAATGAAGCTTGTCATGCAGAGTAAAAAGACTTGGAAATAACTTTTCAGCAAAAATCGCCACAATATCGGCATAAGTGTGTATTTTACTCTAGGATCATGGTATTATTCAATGATGTCGAAGCAAGCTTTTGGAAAACTGAAACATTTTTTTTCAAGTCAGTGGAAGCAGGGTGCGCCCCTTTTGTTGGCATGTTCAGGGGGGCCTGATTCAAAGGCGCTCCTTTATCTTTTATTAGATCTACAGAAATTTTTTAATTTAGAGTTCGAAGTTGCCCACATTGACCATGGATGGAGAAAGGAAAGCCAGAAAGAAGCGCAAATACTAGCAAGAGAAGTAAAAAGTTTAGGGCTCAAATTTCATCTCAAGCGTTTAAAAGGGATTCCTTCAAAAGAAGAGGCAGCTAGAGAGGCAAGATATGCTTTTCTTAATCAAATTGCCGAAAAGATAGGCGCTCAAGCCATTATTCTGGGTCATCAAATGGAAGATCAGGCGGAGACGGTGCTTAAAAGAGTTTTGGAAGGGGCCTCTCTTCCTTCCTGCGGAGGCATGAAACCGGTTTCGGGGCTCCTTTGGAGGCCGCTTTTACAAGTTTCAAAAAAGGAATTAATCGCCTATCTTCAGAGGAAAAAAATCTCTTATTTCATAGACCCCACCAATTTAGATTCCCGCTACCTCAGAGGAAGGTTAAGAACTTCGATCATTCCCCAGCTGGAAGCCTCTTTCGGCAAGTCGATTGTAAAAAATTTATGTCTTCTGGGCCAAAGGGCTCAACAGCTAGAAGAACATTTTCTCAAAACATCCCCTTCTATCTTCGATGAGCCCCTTTTAGACTTTTTTCTCAAAACATGGAGTCAAAAAAAAGGGCTCACTTTATCAAGAGACGAAAGAGACCTATTGAAGCGTCTCTTTCGAAAAAGTTCTATTTAGCGCTTCTCTAAATATTCACGATAAGCTTTTTGCCTTAGCTCTAGCCACTCTACCTCAGGCTTGACCGATACAGAACCCATAAAAGCGCCAATGCAGTCCAAACGCATCCATCTAGGGGAGGGATTTGTTGCTTGGGGTGTCCATGATCTGATCACTTCTAATTTTGCTTCCTTCGAAAGATGATTATCCAAATGAGGTTTAAATTGTCTGTATGAACGAAACTGTGAAAATAAGCAGGTATATTGGTAGGACAGCATAGAACCTACTCCCTCTGCAGAATTGTCTTCGATACATGCTGCATCCAAATTGCAGCACATCTCTCCTAAGTTGATCCAACGAGCGGCTTCTTGAATCAGAGCGTCATCCAAAGTGTTGGTAGAGTTCATCTTAGTCAAAAGCGCACGAGCAAGATCAAACATCAAAACAACATGTCCTTGTTCTGCCAGTGGACGGAGAAAAACAATGACTTTATCAATGTCATTTTCAGACCAGATATGTTTAAGAAGTTCTCCATAATTTTGCGTGTTTAATAGGGATTGATAATCGCAGTTTTCTAACCCTTTGTAAGCTGCTCCCCTAACGCTAATCTTTCCATTAGGTGCATTCTGAAAAAATTGGGTTGTCACATTCACTAAACTCTGTTCGATATGGAAATCTTTCATTTGACCTTGCGGTAGGTTTCGATAGGCCTTAGATACGGATCTTGGATTGGGGGCAGAGTTTTCCCACAAGTTGATCGGTTTTGTAACGGTTTCAGTTCTTGGCCCTACCTGCCCCTTGTTATCTTGGTGGTTCATGTCTGTGACGCGTGCGACTAAATTCTGTGCTTCTGGGGCCTTGCAGCCAGCTTTATGCTGAGCCCAGTCTTTTTTTTGACACTCCACATTGCAGTAATAAACCCGTTTGCATCGACTGCATAGTTTTGCCTCAGAGTTCACTATTCCACAGCTTGTTAGTCCACATGTTTTAGTCAGATTAGTTATGTTTGGTACGTTGCCAGACATTATATTTTCTCCTTCAAAGATTTTTTTGCAGGTAGTTTAACATGAGTTAAAAATTCTTACAAAATTAAAAATCTTATTGTCAAATCTTGCATTAAAAATCCCAAACGGTTATTTAAGTCGCTAGGGGCCTCAGAGTTATTAGGGGCCCTCCCCGTGTTTTTCTTTACGAAAACACCAAATACTGGTTTAATTTTAAAAGCATCAGGTTAAATAACATGAACGACGATAATAAGCAAAAACCCGAACAACGAAAAGGGTTCCCAGGAGGGTTTGTCATTTTCTTGCTCGCAGCGCTGTTAATTTTTTTAACAGTCCAGAATCTATCCCAAGACCAGACAGCAAAAGTTGCTTTCAGTCATCAGGTAGAACATCTGGTTGATTTGGATTTAATCCAGCCCAGCGAAAGCCGCAAGATTGCCCAAAACGACAACCTCGTGACCCTTACAGGGAAGTTCCGTGACCGTATAACTGATGATGCTAAAGCCCGCTTTAAATATTTAGACTTTTTGAACAGACACAATGAACTGACAGAAAGCCAAGCACGTATTCAAGGAGATCTTTCAGGGCTTCAAAAAAATGTGTTAGAGTCGGCCGACTGGTTCCTCCATTTAAGCGGCATTTCACTTCCTTCTAATGGCTACTGGATTGTCACGCCCATGTATGATACGCCCGAGCGTGAAAACGGCATTGTCCTAAAATCTCTTTCTGATAAACCAATTACTTCTCTTACAACGCTTCAAAAAGGGTTTCCGCCTTCTGCAAATGACCTGACTGAATATGGCAAGGAGCTCAGCACTCTTCTTGTAGGCTTCAAATCTCCTGCCTTAGGAATTGGAAGCGAGCCGATGAAACAGCAGCTTAAATCTCTGGATCAAATGCTGGCTGTCCCTGCACCTTCAAATCAAGAGCAGCTGGTTGTTTATTCTAATGTTCTTTCAGGACTCCAAGGTATTGTGAATCAACTCAATACCGAGCAAGACAACGCACGCCTTGTTCAACTTCGCTCAGTCAGAAGCTATTTGGGTGATGTTTTGCAGCTCTCACAAGTTTCAGAAGACCTCTCTAAGAATGATGTCCAACTTGACAAATCCCGCGAGGCTGTTGCAAATGTCACTTGGTTTTTCAATAACCAAGAGCTATCGACAAGGGCACTAGAAAAACAAGATCCTGAAGCGTTTACACAGTGGTTTGCTCAAGCAAAAAAAGAGTGGGATGCTTTTCCTTCTAATAAAGGAACTGTCTTTAAAGTGCCGGACCAACCTCGTACGCTTGTTTTAGATAAAACATTCAAAAGCGAAGAGCCTTCACCCAACTATCTCGGAGTCTTGTTCACTATTCTGCCCTTCCTTCTTTTAGGATTCCTGTTCTACTTTATTTTTGCCCGCCAAATGAAAGGCGTGGGAAGTAGCGCCATGAATTTTGGTAAATCTCCCGCAAAAATGCTCACAAAAGAGCGCAACAAGCTCACCTTTAAAGATGTAGCCGGCTGCGATGAAGCCAAAGAAGAGCTCCAAGAGATTGTCGAGTTTTTAAAAGACCCCGGTAAATTCACAGCTCTTGGCGCCCGTATTCCTAAAGGAGTTCTCTGTATTGGTGCTCCAGGAACCGGTAAAACACTCATTGCCAAAGCCGTTGCAGGAGAAGCCGATCGTCCTTTCTTCTTCATCTCGGGATCAGACTTCGTCGAAATGTTTGTTGGAGTCGGTGCAAGCCGTATCCGTGACATGTTCAATGAAGCGCGTAAATACGCCCCTTGCATCATCTTCATGGATGAAATCGACGCTGTCGGCCGCCACCGCGGAGCAGGCATCGGCGGAGGTCATGATGAGAGAGAACAAACCCTAAACCAGCTCCTTGTTGAGATGGATGGATTTGATCCGACAGAAGGAATTATCTTAATTGCTGCAACCAACAGGCCCGACGTTCTTGATAAAGCTCTCTTAAGACCCGGACGGTTTGATAGACGCGTTATCATTGATCTTCCTGATATCAAAGGACGCTTTGAAATCCTTAAAGTCCATGCCCGCAAAATCAAGCTCGATCCCTCTGTTGATCTGATGGACATTGCCCGGGCAACTCCTGGCGCATCAGGCGCTGATCTTGCCAACATCTTAAACGAAGCTGCACTCCTGGCTGCACGCCGCAACCGTGCTGCTGTCACCTCGCAAGAGGCTAGAGAAGCTGT
>JACCDZ011842810.1_pt1 | contig 15052 bp, 14 predicted proteins | sample 7449551 | NCBI WGS metagenome assembly JACCDZ01 (sample SAMN15323452, study PRJNA562643) | freshwater metagenome | isolation source: river surface water | place: USA:Blue River Watershed | collected 2017-08-18 | reverse complement strand
GTCTTGATAGAGCAATATACTGAAGAACCTTCTCGCCAAGCAATCCGTGTTCGCTTGAACCCCCAATCCGTTCATATAGAGTTTCAATGCAACCTGAAAGGGTTAAAGAGCCCTGAGGTGAGTCATTTGCCGTCAGCCTGACAGCAAACTCTGAAGCAAGTTTTAATACAAGCGGATTTCCAGCGCATTCCTCAGGCCTATTTATCCATGACATCTGAATATCACTAAGCGTGCGATTCGAGACATTGAGACGATTTTCAACACAGTTATTCCAGTCTTGAATGGAAAGTCCATGTAGGTCATTACCTTGAACATCTCTAGCGCTTAGAACAATCGACAACTTGTCCCAGTATTCTTCTTCGTACTTGCTATCGGAAATTTTTCCAAATAGATAATTAAGATCAGGGTATCCTTCGAGCTTGTCTAACGCATCGATTAGAAGTGTCAACGAGTCGCCTTGCACATTCTTTATGGCATTGATGTAGATTAGAAGTAGTTCCTCTCGGGGCTTGCTAAACCCTGCAGTCATCTCAACGATTAACCAATCGCGCCAGAGTGCTGCTGCATCAACAACTGCTTGGCGGCGCTCCTCGATGTCGATACCGCTAATTGCCTCAGTCAGCTGTTTAGGCCAGGGGAGGCCAAATGACTCTCTAAATAACAACGTTACCCGTAGAAAATATTCACATTCTTGTTGGTCGATGCAATGTTTCTTTGCAAGTACTTCAATTCGTTTGTCAGGCCAAAGCGACAAAAGCAGGGAGGTCGGAGTACCTATGTTGGAACTGGCGCCGACAAAGCGTACTAAATGATTGCGTTCCCGAAATTGAGGCAGTACGTCAGTGACTGCTTTTGCTAGCAGGCTGGTTTTGCCCAATCCTCCAGGCGCTTTAATAAAATACGGCGCTGCTGGCTTTGATTCTAGATATTTGTGGATTTCTTCGAGCTCTGCTTCGCGGCCTACGATTCCCTCTGAACGTAGTCGTGCGAATTGACGATGCGTAGATTCCTCATCTTGGGATGGCTCATCTCTGATTTGTTCCTCGATTTTTGCCCAAAGTTGACTTTCCATCGTGTCGGCAAAATTACGCAGATAAGACGTGATCTGAACTTCGTCAACAGCTTGGGTGGCCGTGCTGGAGAGCTCGGATAATAGTACGTTCTGTTCTAGATATCGCTCTCCAAGAAGGGACTTCAATTTTCCGGCGAGCAACTCTAATCTAGAGTCTGAGACATGGTTGTACGAATCCTCGCCAGAATCTCTATAAAGACAAGCGTCTTCTCCAGAAAATGGCAAATCACTTATGACTCTGCGCCAAACGAAAACATGATCGCTGCTTCCAGCTTGATCGAATATTCCTTTCTGGATTTCTTGTTCGGTTGCCGATCCGGTCAGATCGCATTTTTCTCCTTCTGATAGGTTCAGGTCTAATGATTCTGCTGCCCTTTTAAGCCCTTTTTTTAGTGCCCCCTGAATGGATGGGTCTGAATATCCATTGCACTCATCGTGGGGTTTGGTCAGCCATTTTCTCTCTAAGTCATTTGAATCTTGTTGATACCAGTTATCCCATAGCAGAAGTGGTTCGGATTCAATGTCCTGGGTAAAGAAATCACGGATCTTGCCGTACAGACTGTTGGGAATAACCTCTGGTATGGGGATGTAGCCGTAGCGCTGCCCCAGGAGAAGCACAAAGTTGGGCTTTGGAGAAAGCCGTTGGCAGCGTTCAATTTCATCAAAACATGTTTGAATGGTTTTGCTACGTGAAGACCGTTCTGGTGATATGCCCCAGCGTAAATCAACCCCGAGAAACTCTGCACCGTGTTGTTGGCATTTTTCCTTTAACCGCGGGAAGACAATCTGTTGTAGTGCCCAGCGTTCACATTGAAAGTCATTAAAAGTTGAGCTAATAAAAACGCGGAAGATAGCCATAATATGTTTTCTCCTCTCTACAGGGAGTGAAAGCATGTTGAGTACACATTCATTGCTATTGGTCAGCGAAGGTTCACTAGGCTTTTGACGTGGCTGTGGCGCCTATGACTTCAGGTTAGAGAAGCCTGAGAAAAGATTGGAGTGAATCATTTTGTCTGCTATCGCGTTGCCAACAGTTGCACATGCATTAAGAGATGAGATGTCATCCAGGTGAAAATTAGTCTTTTCTAGAAGATTGTCGCAACGAAACGGTACGAGGCCTTTTCGTGTAAGAATTGCGTTGAAGCGCATGTATGAATAATGAGGCGTGCCGATAGTAGGTGTGTCAATGAAGTCGCCTACCTCACTGTCAATCGGGAGGCCAGCTAAAACCTTTGCGAAGCAACGGCATTGAAGATCAACCTCTTCACCGCCTGCAAACATTAAGTTTTGCATCGCATTCGCAACAACCGAACCGATCTGCTTGTCTATAAGGCGTAACTTCTCTATTTCTTTGGGGATTTGACCTGTTCCAACGGAAACCAGCAGGAGTTTGTCCGGCCCAGTATCCCAACCCAGTCCATACGCCGGTAGCGTAGCCATCTGAAAAAGCTTAAACGCTGGATTGTTAAGTGAGGTAAGGGCACCATCATAGAAAAGATACTTGCTTGATCCTATGCTGATTTCTTCAGGCTCGAAGAAGTACGGTGCTGCGGTACTGGCACGGATCAGTTGCCAGAGCGGGAGGTTCAGGTTGTTTTCGTCTCCGAACGCCGGGTTGTTGTATTTAGCGTTAGGGTTGTTCGATATGGGCCAGGGTGACGCCGTGGTGCCATTCATCATCACGAGCATCAAAAGGCTTTGTAATTTGTCTGACCCGAGTGTTGTGCTCTCCCCAAAAACTTTCTTGATTTCTTGGGTGAGTGCGGCCGCATCGTATCTGGCATAAAACCAATGTTTAAAACGATTCTTGGTGGGAGAAAATATTCGAGCCCCCTGGTTACGGTAAAACGATTCAATCGCTTTAACAGGCATACCAATCGAAAGGGCCGCAGCGATGATCCCGCCTGTACTTGTCCCGCCAATGAAGTCAAAGTAGTCAGAGAGCACTAAATTCGGGCGGCAAAATTTCTCTCTAAGAATTGCCTCAATCTTCGCTAAAACTCGAAGAGCAATCATGCCTCTAATTCCGCCACCATCGATGGCGAGTAATTTACGCTGTGTCATGGTTGGTCATCGGTTAGTGGCTCGTAAGTTTTGTCAAACACATCTTTTGAGACGACCCAGCGCTTGCCTGCATCATCTTGTATGATCCAATCCCCTGGGGCGCCCTGAAGGGTTTGCCCGCTAGCAAGCACTACTTGCTGCGATGAATCTATCTTCGTTGCAGAGACGGGAATTCTTTTCTTCTTGAAAGCGCCATATTTTCCGAAGATGGACCCATCGCAAGGTTCGTAGGTGCTTTCGAATGTCGCGCGCCTGATAGGCCAGCGTTCACCAAGCGCACCTGTGACGATTGCATCCCCAGTGCAGTAATCAACAAAACCTTCAAGTGTTTGAATGGTTCCCGAAGTTGATGCAAATTCGACGGTAACCGGAATAGGTTTTTTAATGTATTTCATATGAGATATGCACGCTCTTAGGGAGGTGTCACTTGGCTTTCTAGGGTTTTTTGAGCCCAGATCAAGTCGTTATTGGTAAGTACAGAGTGCAGTCGGGCAGCGCTGGAAACCAAGTCTCCATTTTTGTCGTTATGAATCTTTTCAAGTTTTTCCAAGATGTGTTTGTGATCATCCGAGAGACGCTGTACGTTGGTTAAGGAGTTAAGCGCATGAAGCGATGCCGCAATGACAGGAAAACCAGCAGTCACCAGAAGGAGCCACTCATGATGAAAGAACAAATGCCCAATCACAGCGGCAAATGTGAAGATAAATAGAGCCCAAGTCAAACGGGATGAGCCCTTCTCAATCGATTCGTACATTTCGAATCGTTCCTTGTTATAACCTATTTGTTCTGTAAGGTGATTCCGAAATTCAACGTTGAGCTCATCTGTTGCGTGTTTTTGGTCAATTAAGTATTTCAGTCTTTCATATCGCTTAAGTTCTGACTCGGAGCGAACTTGTGTCCATTGGTTTTTTTTATGAATTAGATAATGTACGAGTAATGCTGTAATCACAAAAAACACTGCTTCAGCCACAGCAAATGAAAATCCAACGGATTCCTGGATCGTTACTGCATATGGAAGGATGGCCAAATAGAAGGTCGAGATACCCATAAGCGCTAAGAAAACAGCGCCATTCCGAAAGGCCATTGCTTTCTGGCCAGCAGTAGCATCTTTCGCGCTGCTTTGTGCGGTTTCTGGAGCTAAGAATTTGTTGATGTTGCAAATTACTTGCTCGTCGACATGAGGTGGTGCGACTTTAAGCATGCATTTGGCAAAAATCGGCCATGCCTTGCTTGAGAAAAATAAGTTTTCAAGTGATTCATCGATAAAAAAGCAGATGCTGGACATATGTACTCCCAATTTTGCGGTAGTTATTCTTTAGGCTTCTTTGGCGTCATGCGCTCTCCCTTGATTGCAAATTGAAGCTAAAGGTTCACTTCTTAGGGCAGGAAATCTAGCTATCTATGGCGCACTATGAACTTTTGGTCGTTGTGTGCAATCAAAGAGCGTGAGGGATTTCCTCCTGACCTTGTGAGAGCTGGAATGGGAACTACATCGCTAGATGAATCAAAGATCAAAGCCTTGCTGCACAAAAAGATCGAGTCAACAGGATACGTAGACAGCAAAAAAGTAAGTATGGACATGCAGATCTGGCACTTTTTGCTAGATCCGATTGCAGAACATATTGAAAATGTGACGAAAAAAAATAGTCTTTTGCCGGTATTCCTGCTTGAGAACCCATACCCTTCATATGCCAACTCGATCCATGAAGCAATTTCGACGCACGAATCGCTAAAGAGTTTTGAAATCATTGGCTTGGAGGGTGAGGGCATTGCATCCCTAGCGGACCAGATTGTCAGGCTTTCTAGAAAGAAACCCGCAGGGATTCTTTTAATGTGCACGTCAAAATCTGCTTTGCCGAGGCAGTTTGCCTCGTTGGTCAGAGAAGATGGCTACCTGACAATTCCACATCTTAACTATGATCGCCTCCAAGCGCTTTCAAAGACCTTTCATGGGGCGTGCCTGGTTCCGGAATCTGCGAGAGATTGGGTGAAATGGGTTGGACCTCAAGAGCTGATTGTTGCCAGTACGCTGAGCCAAAAAAACTGGATTGTTGGTCTGGAGCAGCTTGCTCGTCAGAACAGTATGTCGCAATCATTCGGCATGGCAAAAAAATTGTCAGATCTACACGGGGTTGATAGTGCCGTTAACTGGGCTAAACAGCTGTTTAATGACATCGAACTAGCACGGAACGGCAAGATCACCTGGGATGAGGTGGATAAAGGCGCGTTACTTGTTGGTCCACCGGGTACTGGTAAGACAACAATCGCAAAAGCAATCGCTTACGAAGCTGGGGTGAATTTTATACCGGTGGCACCGACATCTGATTGGATGGGGGGCGATGGTCTTAATGAATGCCTCGCAAAAATGAGTGCAACGTTTAGTTTGGCGCGCCAGACAGCACCCTCTATCGTATTTATCGACGAAATTGATTCAGTTGGTAATCGAGAAACCTTTACCGGTCATAACGCAAGCTACAACACGGACTTCCTTAACAATTTGCTGACAGAACTTGATGGTTTTGAAGACCGTGATCAAGTCATTGTGATCGCTGCCACGAACTACCCGGAAAAAGTGGACCCGGCTTTACGCAGGTCTGGTCGACTGGATCGAATTATTCAGCTCCAAAGGCCTGGCGTAGATGCGCTAGCCTCGCTTTATAAGGCTGTATGTTCAAAGTATCCAGTCAATATTTCAGAAAAAGAATACAGGGAGTGCGCTGAAAACTCTTTGGGTTTAACTGGTGCAGATGTCGAGGTTATGGTTCGTGGCGCGCGTAGACGGGCACGGTTGGACGGTATGCGAAATATTTGCAAAGAGGACATCATTGCGGAGATCTACCGTATCCCAGCTGATGCTGAACGCAAACCACTTCATGAAAGTGAGCTATATGCAACGGCATGCCATGAGGCGGGCCATGCGCTTATGGGACTGCTGCAACCTAATACAAAATTCCATGTGCGCTTGGCGTCAATCATACCGAGTAACGATGGTGCACTTGGGTTTGTAGCATCAACCAGGAATGAACTGTCGGAAACACGAGAATCTTTATTGGATTCTATCAGGGTTGCATTGGCAGGCCGCGCGGCAGAAGAGATTGTCTTTGGTGCTGCCAAGGTTTCTACAGGTGCAGGCGGGTGGACAGAACGGTGTGACTTGGCAGTCGCAAACCGCATGGTGAAAGCCTACTTATATAAGTACGGCTTTAGTGAGGCCGACCCTAACTGGTGGGGAGAGAGTGACGATGATGCTGAAGCCAAAGCTTTGATAAAGCAACTGTATGACGAGGTGATGACGACTATCAAGCGTAACAGACCAAAACTGGACTTGATTGCGGACGAATTAAGAAAGTGTTCGGTACTTAATCAAGCCAAATTACTGCAACTCATTTCTGATTGAGAGTACAACATGAAAACGTTGAATATGGAAAAACTGGTTCAAGCATATTGTGAGGGCTTGGATGGGTTAGGGCTGAAGCATGAAGGTAAAGCAGAGAGTGAGAATGGGGCGGTTGTTAGATTTACTGACGGGAATGGGAAATTTTTACTGATTTTCGATAAGGAGGACCCTGGATTTGTGACAGTCTTGTTCCCTAATTTCTATCCCATAGAAACAGAAGAAGAATATGTAAACTGCGTCATGGCTGCGACGAAAGCAACCGGCGACTTGAAATCGGCAAAAATTATGGTGGATTTTGAGGACAAGCAGGTGTCGGTAGCTGCCGAATACTTCGATTACACGATCGAGGAAAAGGCGCAGCTTTTGAAACGCTATATTGGGGCTGTAGAAAGCGGAATTCATGAATTTCTTAAGGCATTGAGAACCAATGGTTCAAGCGACTAGGTTCTAAATAAGGAGAAAACGGCCGGGGGAATCCCGGCCGTTTTCTTTGGGACTCTAGTGAACTTCTCTGGTTACGTCGCAATGAAGAGGGAAAGGTAGTCGTTAGTCTCGTGAAAATACGAAAGGTATCAAAGCCCATGTTCAAACTACAGCGTGTATTTCTAGCCATATTGGTATCGATGGTGGCCCTCGTGACAGGTTGTGCGACAACACAGAGTCAGGATGGTGTGACTATCACGCAAACGCAACGCGGCGTGGAAATCAGTTCGGCGAACTCCATTCTGTTTGACTCAGGCAAGTATGAGTTAAAACCAAGTGGCCAAAAGTTTCTGGATCAGGTCGCCAATATCATGCTGAACAAAACCAAGAAGAATGCAATTATCGAGGGTCACACCGATGCTATAGGAAGCGCATCGTTTAACCAGGATTTGTCTGAACTGCGTGCGCTAACGGTCATGAAGGCTCTAGTAGATAGAGGCGTCCCCAAAGCCCGTCTCAAAGCAGTTGGCTATGGCACGAGTCGACCAGTAGCTGACAATTCGAGCGAAAGTGGCAGGCGTTTAAACAGGCGTACTGACATCATTATCGTTGGTGAGACGACCAACAACATTGGTAATCCGTTTCTCGAGTTTCTGAATAACTTGTTCAAGTGATGGTGCTCAAAATGAAAACGTGTCCAGGTTGTGGGGCTGAATTAAAGTCTGATGCCAAGTTCTGCAAAAGTTGTGGATGTAGCATGAGGGAATCACATGATTCAGAACAACAATGCCCTAAGTGCAATGCACCGGTTCCGCATAACAAGAAATTCTGTGGCGCATGCGGAGCATCGCTGATTAACCGTCACGAGATAGACGTAGTAAACGAATCGCATGATGTTTCTACGAACGATTTTCCTGTCCCAATAGACGAGGTTGAGGTTGTCACAACAATAAGTTCCGATTTCGAGGTTTTGGACAAAGAACCAGTGGTGGATGAAGTCGAGCTTGTTGTTATCACGGAGCTTCCGCTAGATCTCAAGGTTCTAGAAGAATCCAAACCTATTCATGTTCAAACGCATCAACCAAATGAGCGTTCAGATGAGAAGGCTGCGGCAGAAAGAATTGAGGAGGCGTATATAAATGAGTTTGGAAAATCTGGTGAGCCTTCGATGGTTCGCCGATATTACAAACCATTTATAGCGGCTACGCTGACGGCGATTGTGGCTGCTTTTGGTATTAGCTGGTACATGGCGAAGGAAAGCGTAGAAGCCCCGCAGAAAGCAATACAACAGCCAACTTTACCTGAAGCAACCCCAGTTTTGCCGCCGCGAGCAGAGGTGCTGGTGCCACCATCGCAACCGATTCAACCAGTTCCAAGCCAGGTCAGTATCACTCCTATTCAAAACACGCCTGCTCCCGACGTTGCGCCATTGCCTACGCCTGCGCCCGGTGTGAGTGCAACTCAGACACAGAAAAAGCCTTCTCAAAATCAGCAGGATATCAACCGCCAGCGCTTGCTAGAGCTTAAGCGTCAACTTGGTCAGTAATAAGGAATCAAAATGAATCTGCAAAATCAAATCAAAGATAGCTTTTCGCTTTTAGATGCAACCAAAGCGTTCTACGACTGGCGGGGTGTGCTTGCGCTAGTGGGAACTGGAGCAGTGGCTGCGTTGGTTTTTATCATTTTCTCTGCGATGGGCCCCGGAAATTTTTATCTAATGGGTACGGGTGCAATTTTGTCGGCAGGTATCAGTTTTTACGGCTTTAACGCAGTGGGCATTCAAAATTTATATCATGCGAAGGGAAGTCCGATTTCATTTGCGGGTGCTATATCCTTGTCGCTAGGGTCTAGTCACAGGCTAATACTTATCGGCCTTCTTGCCTGGTTGGTGGGGGCAGGTGTGTTGTTGGCGATTGGTTTGCTGCTGTTTCTATGCAAAATCCCCTATCTAGGGCCTATTCTTCTCACAGCGGTTACGCCTATTGGTTCAATACTCATTGGTCTCGGTGCGTTTTTCTTTGGTTACATCTTTTACCCGATGGCCGCGCCGGCAATTTGGAACGGTGAAAGCACAGGCAAAGCTTTCCGGATGGTTCTGGCGATCGCAAAGAAGAACCTGCTCTCGGTGGTTATAAAGATGCTGCTCCTTACTCTATTTGTATCCATTATTAGCGGTATTGTGTATGCAGTCATCGGTGCCGGTAGCCTTATCATGACCACGGTCAGCACATCGTTCATTGGTGGCTATGGTGCAATTTTCGGTAGTGGCTTAAGCCTGGACGGTCTGATGTATGGAATGCTGGGTGGCGGGTCAGGGAATATGCTAGCGGTTACGCTCGGTAATGGTGCGCTGTTTCTGGCTGTTTCGAGTGCCTTGTTGATGGTTATGATCCGTGGCCTGTGCATCATTTACCTGTCATCAAGTGAAGGTTGTGAATCCATCAGCCTGCAGTCCTTGATTCCCAGTGTGATAGTAAAAGGGGTTGAGGAGACGCGAAAGGTCGTCAGTCAGGCGCAGCAGCAGCTAGCGCATGATCGGAAGTGTACGAAATGCCACGCAAAAATTGGTGCTAATGATCATTTCTGCGGCGAGTGCGGTGAGCCTCAATAAAAATTATCCGAATTAATAATTAATTGACGGGAGCCACCATGAGCCGTTCTGTATTTATCTCACACTCGTCAAAGGACAAGGCGATCGCGTTCGATTTGTGTGATCGTCTAGAGAAGGTAGGAATTGGGTGCTGGATCGCACCCCGTGATGTCCCGCCGGGCGGCTCATATGGTGTTGAAATCATTAAAGGTATTTCTGAATGCCCCGTGTTCATTTTGATCATGTCAGAGAATGCCAATCGCTCAGAAGCCGTGTCAAACGAAGTGGAAAGAGCCTTTTCCTACCAAAAGACTATCATTCCATTAAGAATTCGTGAGGTGATGCCAGGGCAGGGCATCGAGTTTTTTGTTTCCAATGCCCAATGGGTTGATGCCTTCAGGTCACCGATTGCAGACCGTGTTGATTACATTTCTGCAGTTGTGCGGGCCTCGGTTAGTGGACAGAAGATTCCCAAACCAAAACCAGAGCGAATAACGTTTGGTGCAAAATCTGAAAAGTTTCTAGAGCAAGTCTTCCGTCACAAGGCTTTGTCATTTGTCGGTGCATTTGGTGTAGTGACACTAATGCTGGTTGCATTGCTAGCGTTGCAAGCTAATGTAAAAAGAGAGACAAGCACTGATCCGAGAAAGGAATTGGCGAATCTCGGCGTGATGTGGGAAAGCTCAAACTTTCATAATGCGATAGCACGGGGAGATGAGAAAACGATTGGCCTCTTTTTGCAGGGTGGTATGCCATGGGACTTTAATGACATCCGTCGAGTTGGACATGAAAGTAAAGTTCAGCTCGTTAATCTATTTGTTGACTATAAGCGCAACCAGTCAGACGCACAAATGAACGACGAATCATGTTCGCGATTCATTGATGGATGGTCTTACGCGGGTCAGGAGCAAGGTATTCCTCTCAACGATGGGGAGAAGATCGTGTTGAAGAATTTTTGTGTGGCGTCAACGGTCATTAGCGCCTATGAAACCGAAAAGGATAAACTTCAAAAAAAATACGATGAAGATCAGGCGGAATACCGGAAAACGATTGCTTTCTACAATGAACCTGGCCGTTGTGTAAATTTCATGATGAAGGAAAATGGTGCGGCTATTTATAACGAATCAGTTAGGAATGTGAGCAAGTGCATGTATGGAAGTATTCCGGAGTGCACTTTGTTATGGGGGCCAATCGCCTATGAGGCTCATGGTAATCCATCGCAAACACGAGAAATTGTAAGCAGATATTGCAACACGAAGAAAAGCGAGACTCCTCCTGAACCAAGCTCGACTGAGCTGCAGCGTATAAATGCAGCGCTGCTCTACCTGAAATCGTTTTGATCGAAGTGGGGATTGGCTATGGTGGATGGGTGTGATCAGGATCTCAAACGGTTTGAAGAGCTGTTACCGTTTTATGTCACAGGGATGTTAAGCGATGCTGAGCATAATTTTTGCAATAAATGTCTGGCAAGAGACAAAACTTCTAGATCATCGCTAGAGATAACACTACTCTTGAAGAGAGCTGTCCAATCAGTAGGCGGCGAGAGAGATGCAGTTAGTAGGCTGAATCTACTGCTTAAAAGTCTTAAGGGAGGAGGCGAGGTACTTCCTGCTTTTCGCCGGCTAAAGATTTGAAAATGAATTTAGATCAATGGTGATCCAGCAAATGACGAATGACCGTTCACTAAACCTGAAGTCGCTTTTTCATTTGCTTGCGCTGTTCATGAGCGCTGTGGCTTTAACAGCTTGTGCATACGGACACTTAGGCGCAATAGATGAGCGAAATGGCTTATGGGGTCCGTCTGTACCCAAAGATTTTGCTAGCACCGTTCCCAACAATATTGGAACGTGGAAATTTTATAGCTTCGGGCGAATGTCTCCGACGTCTGATGTGTACACCGCGCAATTCTATGATACTGGTAACGTTAAAAGGTCTGGCGACGAGGTTCGGATTTCCACCTATACCTATACGAATAGGTCTGATGTAGCCCCGAACGGGAAGACATACTCAGCGATCATTAGACAGGTTTATATGAACTGCGCTAAACATACCTATTCGAACGTTGCCAGTAAGTATTATCCGACTACGAAGCCAGAGGGTAAGGTGGTCTATACGAATAACTTCAATAAGACTTTTAAGCCTGAGTCAGTTCCTGACTATGACACCATCGACAAGGTCTTTAGAATGGTTTGTAAAAGCTAATCCTCACGATTTCAAAAACGTCCTAAGCGGCTGTCGGCATCTTCCGGCGCATAAACCCCGAAACCAGATCAATCACAAACAGGCGGCATTCCAGCGCACCGTTCTTTAACGGGAAGCGACGGCGTGGCTTAAGGCCCAGGCCTTTGGTCAGTTCCAGATCGGCTGTGAAGAGCGCAGCTGTCCAACCGCTAAATTGTTGCTTCAGCGTGCGGCCCCATTCCGGGTATTCAGCTTGGAGTTCTTCCTGCTCGGAGAGGCGTACGCCGTAAGGGGGGTTGCTGACCAACAAGCCGGTGGTTGCTGGTGCGCCACGACCGATGAAATCTGCCTGGTCCAGGGTCACGACATCTGATAAACCAACCTGTTCCAGATGACGACGGGTGGCGGCAATGGCGCCCGGGTGCATGTCGCTGGCGAAAATGGTTTGTGGTGGCAATGGGCGAATCGCTGCCCGCGCTTCGGCGCGCAGCTTGGTCCATAACGAACGGTCGGCGTCTTGCCAGCGCTCGCAAGAGAAGCGGCGATTAAGGCCTGGGGCCATGTTGGCGCGCATCCAGGCGGCTTCAATCACGATGGTGCCGCTGCCACACATGGGGTCGAGGAAGTTTTCGTAAACCGGCTTACCGGCTTCGTCGGTGTTGTTCCAGCCAGCCAGTGCCAGTAGACCTGCGGCGAGGTTTTCTTTGAGAGGTGCTGCACCAGCGGCACCGCGATAACCGCGCTGCCAGAGCGGGTTGCCGGAGCTATCGATATAGAGGGTGGCAGAGGTTTCGGTAAGGAAGAGTTGAATGCGCTGATCGGGTTGATCGGTGTTGACGTTCGGGCGGCCGCCTCGGTCTGCACGGAAGCGATCACATACCGCATCCTTGATGCGCAGGGTTGCAAAGTCCAGGCTACGCAACGGCGACTTCACTGCAGTGGTGCTGACCTTGAAGCTCTGGCTCACATCAAACCATTGGTGCCACGCGATCTTGCGCGCCATCTGATAGAGGTCTTCCTCTTTCTGATAAGCGCCTACGGCCAGACGTACCAAGATGCGTGAGGCGAAACGTGAGTGCAGATTGGCGCGATAGAGGCTTTCTTGTGTGGCACGGGCACGCACGCCGCCACCGACCTGTTCTACCTGAGTGAGGCCGCATTGCTTGAACTCATCAACCAGGAGTTCTTCTAGGCCACGCGGGCAGGGGGCAAAAATGTGCATGAGGTGCTTTCGTTAAAACGGCTTGAGTACAACAAGAAGGGTAATGACGGTGAGGGTGAGTACCGGGATTTCATTGAACCAGCGGTACCAGACATGGCTGTGGGTGTTCTTGCCAGCGGCGAATTGGCGATAGAGATGGCCGCAATAAAAGTGATAACCGAGTAGAAATACGACGAGCAGGGTTTTGGCGTGCAGCCAACCACCCGTAAAGCCATAGCCGAACCAGAGCCAGAGGCCGAGAGCAACCGCGCCCAAGCCGATGGGGGTCACAAATTTATACAGACGGCGTGACATGCCGAGTAGACGTTGATATTCAGCGGATTGCGTGTCAGGCACTGCGGCCAGGTTGACATAGATGCGCGGTAGGTAAAACAGCCCGGCGAACCAGCTTACGACCAGAATAATGTGAAACGCTTTGATTGTTAGCATGAGGGAGCCTTCAGTGTGGCGAGAAAGTCTTGTACCGTCGGATAACGGAGTTTTATGCGCAGCTCTCTGCGCAGGCGTTGATTGTCGAGTCGGCGCGATTCTGACATGAATGAGTAAAGCATGGGGGAAACGCGGTCTTTGAGCACGTCGCGCGGCAAACGTTCTGGTTTGGGTAGGCCGCTGGCATCGGCGACTGCATCAAACCAGTCGCCCATTTTAAGTGTGCTGCTATCGCTGGCGTTGTAGGCTCGGAGCGAACGGCCACGGCTCAATGCCAGCCAGCTGATGCGCGCCAGGTCATCGGCATGGATGTGGTTTGTCCAAGTATCGTCTTCAGAGCGTAATGCCGGGGTGCCGGCATGTAAACGATCAACTGGTAGCCGATTACCGGCATAGATACCGGGCACGCGCAGGATGCTGCCCGCATTGGTGATCTTGCGGGTTGGGTTGGTTAAATCGGTGGTGCGGACGGCCCCGATACGGGTGCGTGCCCAACGCCTTAAGATGGCTTCGGCAGCCGCGCGGCGTTGGCCGCGGAGCGTTTGCGGATTGAGTGGCCGGGATTCATTAACTAGGGCGCCCTGGCAATCGCCATAGACGCCGCTGGTGCCAATGAGGGTAAGTCGTCGTGGTAGACTGCGACCACCGTGCAGCGCCGCCAGAAAGCGGTTCAGACGTGGATCAGTACTACCTTCGGCGGTCTTGGCGTCAGCCGGAGGTGCCAGGTAAATGACCTGTGTGGCTAACCCACGCAAACGCTTCAGGCTGTGGGGTTCATCCAGGTTGGCAGCAATGGGCGTTGCCCCAAGGGCTCTCCAGGTTTGCCAGGCGCTGCTATCGGGTTTGTGTCGTAGCATGGCGCGAAGTCGATAACGTGTGCCCACCTGCGTGGCAATTCTTGCCGCGACATCGCCGCAGCCGACCAGCAGTAAGCGTGGTTGGCGAAAGCGGCGGGGGAGTGCACGTGGCGTAGACGGCATGTCTTTAAACATGCTGCCATTGTACGGTTTCGCACGCTTTAGTTTCTTACAGGATTTAACATGACGCATCAGGTGACACTTAATCCGATTAATGCCACGTTTAGGGCAGACGGCCATGAAACGGTGCTTGAAGCATCGCTGCGCCACGATCTGCTGGTGCCTTATGGTTGCCGCACGGGCGGCTGCGGTGCCTGCCGCGCCAAAATTACCGCCGGTACGGTCGATCACGGCAAGGCCAGCGAAACGACGCTGACGCCGGCCGACCGTGAGGCAGGTTTTGCGCTGCTCTGCTGCGCCGTACCACAGACCGATGTCGTGGTTGAAGTGAAAGACGTGCGCCGCGCGACGGATATTCCGGTGAAGACTTTGCCGAGCCGCATTGAAGGGCTGGAAAAGCCAGCGGCCGATGTGGCGGTGTTGACGCTGCGTTTGCCTGCGACAGAGATGTTCCAGTTTCACGCGGGGCAGTATGTCGATATTCTGCTGAAGGACGGTAAGCGCCGTAGTTTCTCGATCGCCAACCCGCCGCATGATGCAGCAACGATTGAACTGCATGTGCGCCATGTGCCGGGCGGCCTGTTTACCGATCAGGTATTCAGTACGATGAAAGTGCGCGACATTCTGCGTTTCAATGGCCCGCATGGCAGCTTCTATTTGCGTGAGTCAGACAAGCCGATGATTCTGCTGGCCGGTG
>JACCDZ011028072.1_pt1 | contig 15052 bp, 13 predicted proteins | sample 7449551 | NCBI WGS metagenome assembly JACCDZ01 (sample SAMN15323452, study PRJNA562643) | freshwater metagenome | isolation source: river surface water | place: USA:Blue River Watershed | collected 2017-08-18 | reverse complement strand
TTGGAATTTTGGCTTACAGTCACGGCCACTATGCAAAATTCAGTTATCGCCCGACGCACCTTCACCCTGGGCCTGGTTGCCGCTGCCGCCGGCACGCTCATGGCCTGTTCCAAATCTGAAAATACGCCCGCTGCGCCTGCCGCCGGGCAGCTGAGCCCAGCCCAGATGTACGACAAGATCGCTTCTGAGGGCAAGGGTTTCACCGTGGGCGCCATGATGAGCGCCAACACCGTCTACGTGCTGTTCGACCCACAGTGCCCCCATTGCAGCCACCTGTGGGAAGCCTCGCAGCCCCTGCTCAACCGCGTGAAGTTCGTGTGGGTGCCGGTGGCCATCATCAACCCCAAGAGTGCATCGCAAGGTGCTGCCTTGCTGGCATCAGACAAACCACTGGAAACGATGACAGCGCACGAAAAATCGATTCTGGCGGGAACGGGCGGCATGTCGGCCATGGGTTCGGTACCAGCCGAGATCGAAGCTGCCGTAAAAGCCAATACCGCCATCTTCAATACCCTGGGGCTGGAGTCGGTGCCATTTGTGGCAGCCAAGAACGGCACCTCGGGCGTGGTGCAGGTCAATTCCGGGGCTATGGAAACTGCTGCGTTGTCCGCATGGCTGGGCTTAGCCAGCTAGGCTGCCTTAGGTTGGTGGGGCTTTCGCTCCCACCATGTTTTGAATTCACCGCTCAGGCCGCTGGCCCCGGCTGAGCGCTGTGCGCACTGGCCTCATCGGCGTGCGTTGGGCCATTCACGGGGAGCACCAAGGTAAAGGTGGCCCCCTGCCCCGGCACTGAGTCTACGGAAACTCGCCCGCCCAGGGTCCGTGTGACCAGCCCGTACACAATGGACAAACCCAGGCCACTGCCGCCTTGCCCCAAGCGTGTAGTGAAGAACGGGTCGAATACCTTGGCCAGTGACTCCGGGGGTATGCCGCGCCCATAGTCGCGTACCTGCACCTGCACTGCATCATCCGGCACCGGCTCCACCACCACATCAATACGGCCACCACTCTGGTCGCCATACGCATGCACCAGCGCATTCTCCATGAGGTTGGTCACCACCTGGCCCAGCGCACCTGGGTAGCTGGACATGAACAATTTGTCACCCGGCGCCACGACCTGAACCACTGCGCCCGCACCCCGCAGGCGCGGTGCCAGCAAGACCTGGTTTTCGTGGATCACGTCCTGCACCGCAAAACTCCGGCGCCGGTTGGAAGTCTGGTCTACCGCCACCTGCTTGAATGACTGGACCAGATCGGCTGCCCGTTCCAGGCTACGGTCGATGAGGTCGGCACCGCTGGACACGGATTCAATCGCACCCTGCAACTGGGTACGTGACATTTTGCCGCTGGACAACTCCCGCTGCAGCTGTTGGGCCGTGTCCTTGAGTGTGGTGGCCACCAAGCGGGCATTTCCTACTGGTGTATTCATTTCGTGCGCAATGCCCGCCACCATGCTACCCAGGGCCGACATCTTGCCCGCCTGCACCAGCTCGCTTTGTGTGCTGGCCAACTGTTGCATTGTGTGTGCAAGCTCCCTATTGGCCGTTTCCAGGTGCTGCGTTCGTTGCTGCACGCGCTGCTCCAGGGCCTCGTTGGCTTCGCGCAGTGCCCGCTCACGCTCTTGCAAAGCCATGGCCATGGAACGCATGCTGTCGTCCACATGACCGAGATCGCGAAACCGCAGGTCGGTGCGAGGTGGCACCAAGCCTTTGGCAAAGTGCTGGGCATTGGTACTGAGGGTCTCTGCAACTTGGGTCAACCTACGGGTAAAAACAAGCATGACAACGTAGGTAAGCACCGTGACCAGCAGAATGGACACCACGGTGGTAAGCACGATCCGCAAAATAGGCTCCAACACAGCCTGGACAGGGCGTAGCACCAGCACGCGCCATTCGATTTCGCCAATGGTGACCGGTGTCGAGGAACTGAACCAGCGCTGTCCGCCATACGAGATGGTCGCCGCCGCGTCTTCACGCACTGCCCGCAAGGCCTCGATTGGGAGCATGGCATTTCGCTGTGCCTGGTCCGAATTCATGTCTGCCACGATGTACCCGTTCGCATCCACGATGAGCACATTGAGACCGCTGTAATCGTCACCCACGCGATTGATCTGTGCCAGTCGCTCCAAACTGAGCTCCATGACCAACTTTCCACCATCATTCAATCCCGCAGACACCGCCACAGTCGCTTGGTCACTAACCGGGGAGAGATAGATTGGGCTGATGCTTACCGGCACATTGGCGGAGTGGCTAAACAGTGCACTGCTGGACATATCCAGCCCCCGGCGATCCATTCCCTGCCCAGAATTTCCAGCATTTTGTGCAACAACGCGCACTTGCCCGCGGCCATCCAGGATGAAAACCGCCTCGGCCACCGTATGGCTTTCCAGCAAGGCCTGCACCCATGGTTGTTGCAGGTGGCCCGTGCCAACCGCCATTTGATTGAGTTGACGCGCATGGGCCGCAACGGCCTGCACAGGCCGCTGCAGCGTGCGCTCGGTGACCGATGCGACATTGCGCGCCAGGGTGCTGTTAAGCCCAATTTGCAAGGACTCCAGCTGGGGCAACAATTGCCAGCGTGCCAGCCCAAGCACCAATACCGTTTGCAGCAATGCCAACAGCACCACACGCAAGGAAATTGCCTTGCGCAGTGTGGGCAAAAGCACTTTGACAGGCTCAGTCAGGTTGGGCAAATTTTCCATCTCGCACCAAGCCGTAATGCACCCTGCGCGTAACATCTCCAAACGCATCAATCACTACCGGGTCCTGTACCCCCTCGAAGGTCTTGATAGCAAGCAGGGCCGATTTCATTTCCTCCTGCTTCTGCGTGCGCCCCAAGGCTGCAATGACCATGCTGGCGGAGTCGTAGGCCAATAGCGCTGCGTATCCAGGCTCCGCATTGAAGCGCTCGCGGTAAGCCTTGGCAAATGCAAGGTACTTCGGGCTGGTGTCAAACCGGTCGAAATACTGCTCAAACAACATACCTTCGACCGCAGCCCCACCGAGCTCAATCAGCCGCTCCGTGGAGGCCCAGCTGGCACCAACCATGCGCACTTGCGGGTTGATAGTCTTGACACGCTGGGCGATGAGCGCTGCGTCCACCGAACTTGCCACGGTAACCACCGCTTGCGGTTTGCTTGCCACAAGTTTGCGTGCAATGGCGGCGTGGTCCGGACTTTGCGTGGACTGGAACCGTTCCAGTGCCACGACCGCCCCTCCGGCGCGCTTGAACTCGGCCGCATAAGCCTCTCCCCAGCTTTCCGTGTAGTCGGCATTGGCCATATCCAAAATCAGCGCGGCACTTCGCACGCCAAGCTTTTCCACGTGGTAGCGTGCAGCTTGCGCCCCATAAAACGAAGCTTCACCGACTGCACGGAAAAAGTAGTCATCTTTGCCTGTCAAGCGGCTCGTCGTGCCGGTGGGCGACACGAGAACCAGTCGGCGATCATTGGCTACCGGAACGACCGCCACAGCAATCGAACTGGTAGACGGGCCGACAACAGCCACCACCTTGCGCTCCACCAGGCTCAGCAACGCAGACAGTGCAGCTTCATTGTTCTGCCGATCGTCCGCCTCCACCAGTTCAAGCTTGCGCCCTGCAACGCCACCTGCATCATTGGTCTGCTCTACCGCAAGCAATGCCCCGTTTCGGGACGCAGTGCCCAGGTCTGCAAACTTTCCGGACAAGCCTCCCAGGTAACCAATTGCGATAGGGGGCGCTGGACTGCATCCAACCAGTGCACCCAACAGCACGAGTACAGGCACGGCAACGGCGTACCGCTTTGACAACGCATTGAATGGAAACGGAAAAATCATGAAGGCTCCTGTTGTTTGCATTCGCGCAGTCGCAGACGTGCGAAACGACACATTCTAGGCAGCCCTTGCCAATACACACACACGTCTCCCGTGCATTGGTGCCTGCTTACACTGCTCAACCTGCCGCAATGCCGCCACGACCCATGCAAACCATCTCGTTACTGACTGCCGTTTCCGAATCCGAAGATCTGCAAGTGGATATAGAACCGACCGACACTTTACTCGCAGCTCTTGAAATGGGCGGCAGCAATTGGCCAAGCTCGTGTCGCAACGGGGCGTGCCGCACCTGTATCGGGCAGCTACGCCAAGGTGAGGTCCGCTACGAAATGGAATGGCCAGGCCTTACGGCTGAGGAAAAGGCACAAGGCTATGTCTTGCCCTGTGTAGCTTATGCCTGCACTCCGGTGGTAGTGCGACAGGGCTATGCCGACTGATACACCCCCCTGTAAATCGCTCTAACAATTGTGCGCCGCCAAGCGCTTGATCGCATTGGCTGGGAAGCATAATTGCGCGCGTGAATCCTGTAGAACTGGCCCTTTGGTCCTGCATGGCAGGCGGGCTATTGACCATCACCCTGGCATCCCTATGCGACGCGGCTTTGAGCCGCAGTGCAGGCGCGTTCATGGGCTTTACATTTGTCGCACTACTGACACTTTATGCGGTGTTGTTGTGTGGGCTCCTGCAAGTCGTTTTTCCCGCCATTCCCCTGGGGTTGGTGGATCTACTTGAGGTTGGGCTTGGGCCGCTGTGTAGCACCATCGCGCTCGTGTACACCGGCCGCTGGCTCAGCGTAAAGGCGGAGGACGAATGGATTTCCAACATTGTTGCCTGGGGCACCGGTGGCATGGCCATTGTGACCGTTACGCTGAGCCTGTGGGCCGCTGTCGCCACCGAAGGGGACATGGTTCAACTCCTGAAGGCATCTGCCGGGGCCTGTCTGCTCACCATCGTACTGACAGGCGTTTGCGCCTGGCGTGCCAGCATACTGGGAGACCCACTGGCCAAATGGGTAGCACCTACTGCGGTGGCCCTCACGGTAACAATCAGCGGGCTGTACACGCAAGCCGTACATCCCGGCACTCTGTCATCGATTGAGATTGCGGCCACCGCCTTTTCTACCGTTGCCTACCTGCTCATCATTGCCTCGCTGTCGATTGTGCGAACACGCCAGGTCAAACGACTGGAACGGCTGGTCGGCTTGCAAGTGGGCTCAGACCCCGTAACAGGACTGGCGACGGGCTCTGCGTTTATCTCCAAGGTGGACGATGCATTTTGGCGTGCATCGCGCAATGGCATGGCCTGCAACGTGGTGTGCATGCACTTGCACAACCTCTATGCATTGGCGGAAATTGCGGGGCATGGCGTGGAACAACAAATTGCCTTGGCAATGAGCGCACGTATACGCCGGGCTGTGGGTTTTCGCTGCGTGGTTGGGCTCTACCACGCGCGCTGCTTCATAGCCGTCATCCAGGTACCGCGCCAAAGCAGTGAAGTGCAAATCCAGAGCTTCGTGCAACGCCTGCACTACCTGATTTCCAAGCCCGTCGACGTGGTTGGCTTTGCCCAAACCCATCACCAGTTTGAGCCGGATTGGGGCGTGGCGGTAGTTTCCAGCGACCCTGCCAAGAACAATAGCGCCGAAGTTCTGCGCCAGGCGGAACACAGCGCCATGAAAGCGACACACCACGAGGTGAAAGTCGAAGTCGAAACGCCACCATGAAAAAAAGCGCCGTAAACGGCGCTTTCTACAAGCGGCGGACGCCGCAAGTCTTAGCGAACCACCAGTACAGGAACCGGCGACTCTGCCACCACCTTTGCAGCAACGCTGCCGAGCATGAGACGGGCAATGCCGGTACGCCCGTGGGAACCCACGACGATCAAATCTGAGCCTTCGGCTTGCGCGGCTTGCACAATGCCGCTGGCGGCGGATACATCTTCTACCAGTTTGACTTCGAGTTGTACCGCGGCTCCGCCGTCCGCACAAAGGGCGGCAATGCGGCTATGGGCTGTAGCCGCATGCTCCTGCGCGGCGGACATATAGGCCTGAAAACCCATGGGATTGACTTCACCCAGCCCCACGTAAGGATAGGGGTCGACCGCATACAACGCCGTGAGTTTTGCGCCGTGTGTACGAGCCAGCCCTACAGCGACAGAGGCCGCATGATCAGAGGCCGCAGAACCATCGGTAGCCAACAAAATACTCTTGAACATAGACCGTACTCCTGAAAATTTGTATGTGGACGAATGTTGGCGCAGGCCTGCATCCACTGCCTTGACACAGGTCAAATGTGTCTGCTTTCAAGCAGCTCCACGGCCTTTCTGGCTCTCGAAATATACAACTTTGCGGGCACGCATGACGTCCCCCAAAGGCCGGTGCGCGGCCAATGCCTGCCAGGGATCAAACACAGCGGCTTCTACTTGTTGCGCCCATTCTCCATCGGCATCCAGCGCCTGCATTGGCACCGTAAGTTGCGCCACCGTGGTGTAAGGCGTGGGCCAGTTGACACTGGCGTCCTCAATCGGCGTTGTCTTTTCATCGACATAGGGTTGCAACTGCAACTCCCACACCAGATCGCCTTTTTGCAAGCGGGCAGCGAACTCAGTACCCCAATCGCTACTGCCACCCTGTACTGCCGCGCCATTGGCGGGAGCCGGTAACAGTCGCACCCGCACCGCATAGGCACCGCATGCAATCGGGGCTGCGCTGTACATTGGGTTGGTGGCAAAGCCGCCAAAGGGCCTGCCAAACGTACGTACTGTTTGCACCAAGCGGCCTAACGCGCCCAGTGCCCCATAACGGCGTGCCATGTGTTTGACCATAGCCGCGGGTCCAGTCGCTGCAGCCATGACGAACTCAACGAACTCGTCACTTCGAGGAAACGCAAATTGCTCGTGGTTGATGAGAGCGAAGTCCTGGCTGCTGGCGGGACCGTTACCCAAGGCACTGTCGCCCTCCACGCCCCACACGCGCAATGCGAACCCCCGCACATCGGGCACTTTGTCGGAAGCCTTGTCCATGCCACCATTGGAAAGACGCACCCAAACATCGTACCGACCCGGCTTTGCAAACAACCCGTTTCTTGCAAATGGTGGAAGGGAATCCAGTATTTTTAATGAACCTTTGGCAGCTGTGATCTGCTTGCGGTGCAGTGCGCGGCCGGTGCCGTATTTTTTGGATTTGCGGGCTTGCAGCGCGGCGAACTGACGCCCATATTCAGCGAAACGTTCGACCTCATCAGGCGCAACGGATTCTTTCCAATTGGTTGCCGGGGATTTGTCTGCCATGGATGCACTCCTTCTCAGAAAAACGCAACATACCCAAAATTCTCAGGGTGGTGACATCGGTTATTGCCGGCGGTGTGGGCCGAAACCAAGCGATTTCAAGGCTTGCTCACCGGTGGTTTCTTGTTCACGCGGATGAGTGTGGCTTCTGCCAAGTCTTCCTTGCGCAGTTGGCGCTCCGCATCGAGCTTTTGGCCATCTGCCAGCCATTGCGCAAACTCATCGGGGGTTTCAAGCGTCACCCTCCCCAGACTGTTGGCGCGAAAATCCATGATGGCGATTTCGGCCGCCTTCTGCAGATTCACCTTGGCACCACTTTGCAGGGCGCCACGTTTGCGGCCTACGGCATCGAGCAACTGCTCGTCCGTCATGGCGGCGGCACCGGCAATCTTGTAACGCGCCTCCAGCAAGGGCGCATAGCTTTGGCGCAGGTAGTCCAGTAGCTCCAAGGCCACCTCTTCTTCGTCAAAGGCGTTGCGGCCCACTGCGCCGCTGGCGGCCAGGTTATAGCCGCTCTTGGCAACAATGATCTTGGGCCACAAAACGCCTGGCGTGTCATAGAGGTAAAAGTCATCCGCTATGGTGATGCGCTGCTCAGTCTTGGTGACCCCGGCCTCGTCGCCGGTTTTGGCGGCACGCTTGCCTTTGAGCGTGTTGATGAGCGTGGACTTGCCCACATTGGGAATACCGCAGATGAGCACGCGCATGGGCTTGGCCAGGCCGCGCCGGTTCGGGGCCAATTCGTGGCAGGCCGCCACCAGGGCCTTGGCCGGTGCCGTGTTGCTGGCATCCAGCGGTATGGCCCGCACGCCGGGCAAGGCGCTGTAGTGCTCCAGCCAGAGTGCGGTACGTGCGGGGTCGGCCAGATCTTGCTTGTTGAGCACCTTCAGAGCCGGTTTGCCCTTGGTGAGCTCGGCCAGCATGGGGTTGGCGCTTGAGCCGGGCAGGCGGGCGTCCAGCAATTCAATGACCACATCAATGTCCTTGATACGCTCGGCAATCGCCTTGCGTGTCAGGTGCATATGCCCGGGAAACCATTGGATCGCCATACTGCCCGCTTCCTATTGTGCTTAAACCGCTGCCAGCGCCTGGTCCAGGTCGGCAATCAGGTCGTCGATGTGTTCGATACCCACCGACAGGCGCACCATTTCCGGTTTAACCCCGGCCTTGGCCAGTTCAGCCGCATTGAGCTGGCGGTGCGTGGTACTGGCCGGGTGGCAGGCCAAGGACTTGGCGTCGCCGATGTTGACCAAGCGTGTAAACAGTTGCAAGGCATCCTGGAAGCGGGCGCCTGCGGCCAGTGCGTCGTCGCCCTTGATGCCAAAGCTGATCAAACCGGAGGCACGGCCGCCCATGTACTTCTGCACCAGGTCGTGGTCGGCATGTTCGGGCAGGCCCGCATAGTTGAGCCAGTCCACCTTGGGGTGGTTCTGCAGATGGGTAGCGACCTTGAGTGCGTTGGTGCAGATGCGGTCCATGCGCAGGGCCAGGGTCTCAATGCCGGTGAGGATCTGGAACGCGTTCATGGGCGACAGGGCCGCCCCCATGTTGCGCAGCGGCACCACGCGCGCCCGGCCGATGTAAGCCGCCGCTCCCAGCGCTTCGGTATAGACCACGCCGTGGTAGCTGACGTCGGGCTCGTTCAGGCGCTTGAAGCGCGCCTTGTGCTCAGCCCAGGGGAACTTGCCACTATCGACAATCGCACCGCCAATGGTGGTGCCATGGCCGCCCAGGTACTTGGTGAGCGAATGCACCACGATGTCGGCGCCGTGCTCGAATGGGCGGCACAGGTAGGGGCTGGGCACGGTGTTGTCCACGATCAGCGGCACCCCGGCGGCATGGGCCACGTCGGCCAGCGCAGCCAGGTCGGTCACATTGCCCAGCGGGTTGCCCACCGACTCGCAGTACACCGCCTTAGTGCGCGCGTCGATCAGCTTGGCAAACGAGGCCGGATCGCGCGGGTCGGCAAAACGAACCTCAATGCCCATCTGCGGAAAGGTATGGGCAAACAGGTTGTAAGTGCCGCCGTACAACGTGGAGCTCGACACAATGTTGTCACCCGCCTCACAGATAGTCTGGATGGCATACGCAATGGCTGCCATGCCCGAGGCCACGGCCAGCGCGCCAATACCACCCTCCAGGGCCGCCACACGCGCTTCGAGCACGCCATTGGTAGGGTTCATGATGCGGCTGTAGATATTGCCGGCCACCTTCAGGTCAAAGAGATCAGCTCCGTGCTGGGTGTTGTCGAACGCGTAGGCGACGGTTTGGTAGATTGGCACCGCCACCGCCTTGGTGGTGGGGTCGGGGGTGTAACCGCCGTGGACCGCGATGGTTTCAATTTTCATGTGAAGGTCTCCGCAAGGAATAAAAAAACGCCCGCTACGGGGCAACAGGAAAACACTGAAATTCCAAACCACGATTGTGGGGCAGTTTCCACACCACCCCTCGCTTAGACAGACCGCTCTAGGAAAGCAGCAGGATTTAAGGTGCCTTCACTAGGCCCTATCGGGAGAATTCGCTCCATCAACAACCCCACTTAGGAGTGACCAACATGTCCAACAAGAACCTCGCTGCCGTTACCACCGAACTGATCGAAACCTACGGCAACACTGCCAAGAACGTGATCACCGCTTACCGCGTCGGTAACGAGCGCGCCATCAGCTACGTCGATCAAAGCTGGGCTGCCGCCGTCAAAAAAGCCGGCACCCGCCTGAACGCCGAAGTGCGTACCAACGCCTTGGCCGCCCAAAAGAAAGTTACCTCCTTGTACGCACAAGGCGTGGTTCTGACTTCCGACAGCGCCGAAGTTGCTGTGAACAAAACTGTGGAATTGGCTGGCAAGGGCGTGGAGCAAGTGGCCGCCAACGCAAGCCGTTTTGAGAAGGCTACCGGTTTCGACCTGAGCCCCGTTGCAGTAGCCGTAGTGCCTGCCGCTCAAGCCGCTACCAAAGTAGCGACCAAGATCGAAGTTCGCACCAGCGAATTCGCCAACAAGATCGCCGGTGGCAAAGCCAAAGTGAAGGTTGCTACCGTGAAGCGCACCGTTGCCAAGAAGGCCGCTCCCGCTGCCAAGAAGGCTGCCGTGGCTACCAAGAAGGTTGTCAAAGCCGCTACCGAAGCAGCTGCTGCTTAATTCATACAGCCACATGCATAAAAAAACCGCCTTCGGGCGGTTTTTTTTGTCTGCTTCCCCCCCCGTGCAAGGGCGCAGCGGCGTCAGGCAACCAGCTGATCGTGCGACAGGTACTGGGCCAAATAGGTATCAAAGTCCAAGGTGTCTGCCGCCTCCAAGCGTGCCTGCTCCTGCACCGATTCACGGCTTTCCTGTTCAAAGGCTGCCTGCTGTTGCGCCGTGAGCGGGCGCGACAACAGTTCCGCTTTGGTGGCCAAGCTTTGCGCCCGCGCAAAACCGACGAAAGAACCGGCGTGTAGTTCACGCACCGCTTGCAATACACGGGCCGACGGCGTTTCTTCCGGGTGGTCCAGCAGTCGCATTGCATGGGACACTGCCTGCGTGTAAGCCTTGGTTTGCAGGGCTGCATCCATGGCAAGGGCCATCGGCTCCATTTGCCCCACCAGTTCTCGGCCCCAATCCACCAGACCCACAGTGCCATCGCCGCGCTCGAGCTGCAAGCCTGGTTCACGGCCGCGCTCCGCCACCAGGTGCTGGTTTCGCCCCAGCGCCATGATCTCGGCCGGTGTGTCGTCTGCACTGGGCGTGCGCAGGCAATGCAGCAAGAACACATCCAGGAACTGCATGGTTTGGGTGTTGATACCCACGGTCTCAAACGGGTCCAAATCCATCAGCCGGACTTCCACATACTCCACCCCGCGCTCGCGCAAGGCGTGCAGCGGGCGCTCGCCACTGCGGATGACCCGCTTGGGGCGGATGGTTCCGTAGAACTCATTCTCGATCTGCAGCAAATGCGTATTGAGCTGGCGGTAGGCACCGTCCGGAGCACGCATGCCAATGGACTCGTAGGCCGCGTAAGGCTGCGTCAACGCCGCCTCCAGCGTACGCCCGTAACCCTCCAGGTTGTTGTAACTCACCGCCAGCGAGGCCTGCGCATCGCTCTGGTAACCCAGGCGCCCCATGCGCAACGACGTAGCGTAAGGCAGGTACAGCGTGTGTTCTGTCAAAGGCTGCAACGGATGCTGGCGCCCGGCCACAAAGGTCGAACATACGGCGGGGCTTGCACCGAACAGGTACATCAGCAAGAACGCATGACGACGGAAGTTGCGGATAAGCGCAAAGTACTCGGCACTACTCACCCCCGGTAACGACCAGTTGTAGTGAATACCTGAAATGGTCTGCATGCGTCGACCATAGCGGTAGCCCAAGCCGCGGCGATACACCGTTTTGGAGCGCCCGACGTTGGATGTGCCGTATTGGCCCAAGGGAATTTCATCGTCGGACGGCAAGCCGCAGGGCATGCTCGACACCCACATCATCTCCTCCCCCAGACTGCGTGCGGTAAAGCGCGAGACGGCATCGAGTTCGTCCAGGCAAGCCTGTGCACTAGGGTGAATGCCCGTAATGAGCTCAAGCTGCGATTCACTAAAGTCAGTGGTAATGTGCGGATGGGTTAGTGCAGAGCCGAGCGCTTGGGGATGCGGGGTAAGCGCGACTCGGCCGCCAGCCATGGCACGCAAACTCTCTTTTTCCAAACCGCGACGCATGCCTTGCAAACGCTGTACATCCATGCCACCCAAGGCCTCCAAAGAACCAACCATGATGAGACCCTTTCAGACTCGGAACAGGGGTGCGAAGGTAGCACAGGACCTGTAGCCCTGTGCTGCGCACCGAAATGACGCAGGCGATATACATTGTGGCCATGACGAAAAATTCAATGGTTGCGCGCACCCGGTGGAACCGGGCACCCTCCCGCTGCATCGTTGCCCTCGCCTTGCTGGCGGCGCACATTTCCGCCGCGGCTTGGTTCGGCCCCAGTGAGAAAGAGCCTTACCGCCTACACCCGCAAGACACTGCCACAGCGTCGAAAGCGCCTTGGGTATGGGCCGACAAGCGGCCCAGTGGTACCCGCCAACAGAACGAAGCAACCCAAGACGGGTATGCACTCGGTGACAACGTGTTTTTTCCCCGCCCTTGGGACTATGTGCAAAGTGAGTTCTTCCAGCAGGTACTGGTACACGAAGAAAAGGAGTCCTTGCTTGAGAAACTGGCAGGGAAAACCATAGAACTCTGGATATGTGAGGTGGATGTCGGGCTGTGGCTGCGCTTGTCACAGCGTCAATCGGGCAGGTGGGAAATGGTACGGGTGCGACTGTCGGTCCGCATCGATGGACAGACATTTGAAACCGTAGAAACGCTTCCCTTCAAGTCAGGAGCGACTCCCAGCCCTGCCGCCGAGCCGATGCGCGAGGCTGTCAAAGGCCTGGTGGAACAAGTCCACCAGTTCTACTGAAACCCCGCTACGCCAGCATGCTTTTGGCGCGCTCAATCTCAAATTGGCTTTGCTCCATGCCACCGCCTGGCACCATATCCGCGTTGCGGTCCAACACGTGTGACAGGGATTCGGCCAGCCGCTCGGGCGCACCCTCACCAATCCCAATCCACGCACCTTGCGTGAGTGTGATGTGCGCAGCTTCGACGCTGCCAGCACCCGCGCACAGGATGGTACGGGTAGGGGCGTCTTCACTGACCAGCACCAGCATTGCGGGCACCACCGCTTCGGGCTTGAGTGCATCCAGCACCGCCTCCGTCATGATGTTTTCGGTCATGCGCGTCGCGGCCGTGGGCGCCAGGGCGTTCACGCGAATATTGAACTTGGCGCCTTCCAGTGCCAGTGTCTGCATGAGACCCACCTGCGCCAGCTTGGCAGCGCTGTAGTTGCTCTGGCCGAAGTTGCCATACAGACCGCTGCTGGAGGTCGTCATCAGCACACGGCCGTACTGCTGCGCTTGCATGATGGGCCAAACGGCCTTGGTGCAGTTGGCCGCGCCCATGAGGTGCACCTCCACCACCATGCGAAAGTCTGCCATGTCCATCTTGGCAAAGGTTTTGTCGCGCAGGATGCCCGCGTTATTCACCAGAATGTCGACACGACCCCAGGCATCCACAGCCTGCTGCACCATGGCCTCAACAGCGTCGAAATCCGTCACCGAAGCGCCATTGGCCAATGCCTCACCGCCGGCGGCCCGGATTTCATCCACCACCGCCTGCGCGGCACTCACCGAGCCGCCCGAGCCGTCCACCGTACCGCCCAGGTCATTGACCAGCACCTTGGCGCCACGGCGGGCCAAAGCCAATGCGTGCTGCTTACCCAAGCCACCACCCGCGCCGGTAACGATGGCCACGCGGCCGGTGAAATCGAGGTTCATTTCAAAGTCTCCTGAAAGCAAAGTCTGTTAGTCTGATTGGACGATCAACTTTACCGGAACCCGCCCGTGCTCCAGGAAACCAGCCCCCAGGAAATTGCTCCCCGCGACTCTGCCACTGTGGTGCTGCTGCGCGATGGCGCCTCTGGCCTGGAAGTGTTCTTGATGAAGCGAAGTGGTCTATCAGACGCCTTTGGCGAGGCGTATGTATTCCCCGGCGGCAAGCTCGACGAAGCCGACAGCGATACAAGCGCCCTGGCAGCGCTGGACCAGGCACCCGCCACTTTGGCGCAGCGCCTGGGTGAACCTGCCTTGGCGGCACCTGTGGCCGCTGGGCTTTTTGCCGCGGCGTTGCGCGAACTTTTTGAAGAAGCCGGTGTGCTGCTGTCCAGCGGCACCAGCCGCCCTGCTTCCAACAGCGCCGAACACTGGCAGGCCTGGCTGGCCACCGCTGCAGGGGAGCTAGGTGCCAGCAGCATCCACCCATGGTCGCGCTGGATTACCCCACGCATGGCAGCCATGAGCAAGAAGCGCTTCGACACGCGCTTCTTCCTCGCTGTCACACCACAAGACCAAGACGCCTGCCACGACAACTTTGAAACCACGGCCAGCGTGTGGCTTGCACCGAAGGAAGCACTGCTGCGCATGGAGCGGGGGGAGATTTCCATGGCGCCGCCCCAAATCATGAGCCTGGCCCACCTGGCCCGCTTTGGCAACGTAGCGCAGGCCCTGGCGGACGCCCAGACGCGCACGCCACCGTGCATCTGCCCCGAAAACTACAGTGCAGACGGCGAAGTGTTTCTGTGTTACCCCGGCGACCCGGCACACTCGGTGCCACAACGCGCCCTGCCCGGCCCGACCCGGCTGTACGTGCGCCACCGCAGTTTTGTGCCCAGGGAAGGGAGCATTGCCGCACTGTGGGCCGACTGACAGAAGCCGAGCCTACGCCACGGAATTTAAGCCAAACTGGCCGCTAGCCCCCGTAGATATTGCGTAAACAGCTATCAACTATGTAGCATTTATTGGGGCCTTGGTAGTCGCATTGCCAGCCAGCCATCAACGTCCGTAGGACGCACCAGCGTGCGCACCTCGTCCATGGCGGTCTGCGCCTGCGGGTAGTGGCGGCGCAGGTAGTTGAGCCACTGCTTCAGGCGCCCGGCCTGCTGCTTCTGCTCCAGGCGCGTGGTGGCCACACCCCAGAACGCGTGCATCAGCGGTATGAGTTCATCCCAACTCCAGTCCTGCCCCGCCTGCCCCAGGTTGCCGGGCGCGCCGCCCAGCTCGGCCAGGATGCAGCGCGCCAGCGCCGGGCGTGCCACCATGCCGCGGCCCAGCATGAGCGTGTTGCTGCCACTCTGCAGAAGCGCAGTGCGGGCGTCTTCCACGCTCCAGATTTCGCCATTCACCGTGACCGGCACCTTCACCGCGGCACGGATGTCGTCCACACGCGGCCAGTAGGCCGGCGGCTTGTAGCCCTGGACCTTGGTGCGGGCGTGCACCACCAGCTCAGACGCCCCCCCGGCTTCCAGCGCCTGGGCACAGGTCACGGCCCAGTCGTCGTCCAGAAAACCCAGCCGCATCTTGGCGGTGACGGGCACATGGGCCGGAACCGC
>JACCDZ010915216.1_pt1 | contig 15060 bp, 12 predicted proteins | sample 7449551 | NCBI WGS metagenome assembly JACCDZ01 (sample SAMN15323452, study PRJNA562643) | freshwater metagenome | isolation source: river surface water | place: USA:Blue River Watershed | collected 2017-08-18 | reverse complement strand
CAAGGGATCTGGTCGAGCAGCGCATGCACCCGCTCACCCTCAAGGGAATAGAAGCAGGCATGAAATACCTCAGTAAATAAGGGCGGTAAGTAAGGTCTGGCAAGCAAGTGCCAGCAAGCAAGTAAAAGTGCATCCATGAAAAAGCCGGCAAATGTGCCGGCTTTTTTGTTCGCGCCATTTTTAATGCAGCAGTGCTTAACCGAGGTGACGCTTGAGCCAGCTGAGCATGTCGGTGACCACTTCATCGCGATTGGTTTCATGCAGGATGTCGTGCCGGGCGTCCGGGTACAGGCGCAGGGTGACATCACGCAGTCCGGCATTTTTCATGGCCAGCGCCAGCTTCTCGACACCCTTGCCCATGTGGCCGACCGGGTCCTTGTCACCGGCAAACAGGTACACCGGCAGATCGCTGCGCATGCGCTGGATGCTGGTGGGCCGATAAAGGTTTGACAGTCCCTTCAGGAAGTCGCGCCAGTAGCCGTTGCTCAGCTGGAAGCCGCACATCGGATCGGCAATGTAACTGTCGACAAAAGACGGCTCGCGCGTGATCCAGTCAAACGCGGTACGCGGGTTGCGTATCGTCTTGTTGAAGGCGCCAAAGGAGAGGGCATGAATCAGCGGACTGCGGCCATTCACACCCATGCGCCAGATTTCAAAGCCGGCCATCCAGCTGGCAGCGGTGGTAAACCACGGCGCCTCGAAGTTGCTGCCTTCCAGCAGCAGGACATTGAGCTGGTCCGGATAGTGCTGGGCAAAGTCCTGGGCAATGAACGAACCCATGCTGTGTGCCAGTACAATCACCGGCAGGTTGGGGTAGCGGCGATGCAGGTCGGCATTGACGATGGCCATGTCATGGCACACGCCGGCCCAGTGCTGCAGGCGGCTGCTGTCGCCCAGATCGGCCAGCGATACCGATTTGCCATGGCAGCGGTGGTCATGGGCCATTACGCTCAGGCCTGCCGCATTCAGTGTCAGGGCAACATCTTCATAACAGCCACTGTGTTCGGACATGCCGTGTACGATATGCACTACACCGCGGGGCGCCTCTACCGGCCAGTGCCGGCAGGGGATACGGTGACCATCACTGGCCACCAGCCACTCAAGCTGGGGAACAAGTGGCTGGGGCGCATGGGCGTGGCTCATCGCAATATTGTTCATTATTCTTGGCCTTTCGTTCTGCTTGTCAGATTACTACTTTTCAGGGGAGCCATCCCGGCATGACCGCTGCTGTCTGTTATCGAATCGGTTCCAGCCGACCCGAATCCCATCTTTTCGAGGTTGAGCTGCATATCGTCAACCCGACACCCGACGGACAGCGCCTGACGCTGCCGAACTGGATTCCCGGTAGCTACATGATCCGGGATTTCTCCCGGCATGTCGGGGCCATTGTCGGCACCGATTCGGACGGCAAGACGGTGGCCGTGCGCAAGCTGGGCAAATCGGAGTGGCAGTGTGATCCGGTGTCCGGTCCGCTCACCCTGCGCTACGACGTCTATGCCTGGGATCTTTCCGTGCGTGGTGCCCATCTCGACCAGACCCATGGCTTCTTCAATGGCACTTCCGTGTTTCTGGCGGTGGATGGCCAGGAGGGCGTGCCACATGAAGTCAGCATAGAACAACCTGCCGGTGTGGCAGGGGACTGGCGTGTGGCCACCAGCCTGCCACGGCTGGGCGCAGCCCCGCTGGGTTTTGGCTCCTATCATGCCGAAAACTATGATGCCCTGATTGATCACCCGGTCGAGATGGGCACGTTTACCCATGCCGCCTTTACGGCCTGCGGTGTGGAGCACGAAGTGGTCATTACGGGCCGCCACCGGGCCGACATGCCGCGCCTGCTGCGGGATCTGGAGCAGATATGCAGCACCCAGATCCGCTTTTTCGGCGAGCCGGCACCGTTTTCACGGTATGTGTTTCTGGTCACGGCGGTGGGCAGCGGCTATGGCGGCCTGGAGCACCGGGCCTCGACGGCGTTGCTGTGCTCCCGGGATGACCTGCCCCAGCCGGGTGAGCCTGAGGCCAATCCCGGCGAGCGCTACAAGACCTTCCTCGGACTTTGCAGTCATGAATATTTCCACAGCTGGAACGTCAAGCGGATTAAACCTGCTGTTTTCATGCCTTATGATCTGCGCGCCGAAACCCATACGTCACTGCTGTGGGCGTTCGAGGGCATCACGTCCTACTATGATGACCTGATGCTGGCGCGCGCCGGCCTGGTGTCCAGCCAGGGTTATCTGGAGTTGCTGGCCCAGCAGATCACCCGGCACTTGCGCACCCCCGGCCGTTTTCGCCAGAGCGTGAGCGAGTCCAGTCTGGATGCCTGGAGCAAGTACTACAGGCAGGACGAAAACTCGCCCAATGCCATTGTCAGCTACTACGTCAAAGGCGCGCTGATTGCCTTGTGCCTGGATCTGCTCCTGCGCAGCAGGAGTGGTGACCGGGTCTCGCTGGATACCCTCATGCTGCGCCTCTGGCGTGAACATGGGCAGACGGGTATCGGGCTGCAGGACGATGATATTCCGCGCATTGCCGCAGAGTTGTGCGGGGATTCGCTGGAAGATTTCTGGCAGCAGGCCCTGCACGGCACGACAGAGTTGCCCTTGCAGGAGTTGCTGGCTGCACGTGGTGTGCAGTGGACGATGCGCGCTGCAGAAAATGTTGCGGATACCGGCGGCAAACCGGTGGCGGAAAGTGCGGCAAAACCGTCACTGGGCATCAAGGTGCAGAATGCCGATGGCGGTGCCCAGTTGCAGCTTGTGTTTGCAGGTGGTGCGGCGCAGCAGTCCGGGCTTTCTGCCGGTGATGTGATCGTGGCGCTGGATGGGTTGCGCGTGAATGGCGCCACCATTGAAAAAATGATTGCCGCACGGCGGCCGGGCGATGTGCTGGACGTACATGCCTTCCGTCGTGATGAACTGATGCAGTTCAGGGTGACTGTGGGGCAGGCGCCTCACGATACCTGTGTGCTGCAATTGCCGGATGACAGCAATGCCCGTCATCAGGTGGAAGGCTGGATTCTGGGGCGCTGATCTGGCGTCTGGTGTCCGTTGACAAGCGACATGCCAATAACAATGCAGGAGCAATGTGATGCAAGCTGATTTCTGGAAGGACAAGTACCCGTCTGAAGTGCCTTTCACGGTTGATGTGGAAGCCTATGACTCCGTGCTTGATGTGTTTCATGAGTCCTGCAAGAAATTTGCCGACAAGCCCGCGTTCAGCAACATGGGGCGCACCCTGACTTATCGTGAGCTTGACCAGTACTCTGCTGCATTTGCTGCCTATCTGCAGAACAACACCGATCTCAAGCCGGGTGACCGCATTGCCGTGCAGATGCCCAACCTGCTGCAATACCCGGTGGCCGTGTTCGGCGCCATGCGTGCCGGCCTGATTGTCGTCAACACCAATCCGCTTTACACCGCACGTGAAATGACACACCAGTTCAATGACTCCGGTGCCAAGGCGCTGGTGGCACTGGCCAATTTCGGCAATCTGGTGCAGGAAGTGGTGCCGCACACCGGCATCAAGCACGTGATCATTACCGAAGTGGGTGACATGTTGCCCGGCTTCAAGCGCCTGCTCACCAATTTTGTGGTGCGCAAGGTCAAGAAGATGGTGCCGGCATTTAATATTCAGGGTGCCATCCGTTTCACGGATGTACTGTCGCGCGGCAAGCGTAGCAAGCTGGTTGAAGCAACGCCGCACCGTTCCGATATCGCCGTGCTGCAATACACGGGCGGTACCACCGGTGTTGCCAAGGGTGCCATGCTGACCCACGGCAATCTGGTCGCCAATCTGCTGCAGATGAAGGCCGTGCTCACCAATTTCGAGATGGGCAAAGAGGTCATGATTGCCCCGCTGCCGCTGTACCACATCTTTGCGTTTACCGTGTGCTGCCTGGGCATGATGGAAATGGGCGGCCATGCCATCCTCATTACCAATCCGCGTGACCTGCCTGCGTTTGTGAAAGAACTGGCCAAGTGGAAGTTCACCTCTTTTGCCGGCCTGAATACGCTGTTTGTTGCCCTGATGAACAACGAGGATTTCCGCAAGCTTGATTTCTCTGCCCTCAAGACCACTGCTGCCGGCGGCATGGCCATGCAGCACCATGCGGCCGAGGAGTGGGAACGCATCACGGGCTGCCGCGTGTCTGAAGGCTTTGGCATGACCGAAACCTCGCCGGTGGTCACCATGAATCCGCCGGGTTATTCCCAGATTGGCACCATTGGCATGCCGGTGCCCAATACCACCGTGAAAACGGTCGACGACAACGGCAACGAAACGCCGATTGGCGAGCCGGGTGAATTGTGTGTGCAGGGCCCGCAGGTCATGAAGGGCTACTGGCAGCGCCCCGAGTCCACTGCCGAGACCATTGATGCGGACGGCTGGCTGAAGACCGGTGATATCGCCCTGATCCAGCCGGACGGCTATGTCCGCATTGTGGACCGCAAGAAGGACATGATCCTGGTGTCCGGCTTTAACGTATACCCGAACGAGATCGAGGAAGTGGCGGTTGGTCATGAGGGGGTACTGGAAAGCGCTGCGGTGGGCGTGCCGGATGACAAGTCCGGCGAGGCGGTAAAGCTGTTCGTCGTCAAGAAAGACCCAGAGCTGACGGTTGAGTCACTGATGGCGCACATGCGTGCCAACCTCACTGGCTACAAGGTACCGCGCCACATCGTGTTTCGTGACGATCTGCCCAAGACCCCGGTCGGCAAGATCCTGCGCCGCGAGCTGCGCGACAAGTAAGTCGCCATCTGTAATGAAAAAGCCCCGTTTCGGGGCTTTTTCATTACTGTCTCATGGTCTGGCTGACAAGCAGGGCCCGGGGATCGTGGCCACGACTGTCGCTTGTGCTAGAGTCAACAATAATGCTTCCAGGGTCAGTGATCATGTCTCTTGCTGTGTCCTCCGAACTTGACCAGCGCCTGTTCTGGCGTCTTATCGAAATCAGTACCGCCCTATCCGGCGAACGCAATACGTCTCGCCTGTTCGAGCGCATTCTGGATGCGGCCCAGGACATCACTCATGCGGATGGCGGCACGCTTTACCTGATCAAGGAAAAGGAAGAAGGTCGTCCCGTTCTCGAGTTCGAGATACTGCGTACCAACTCGCTGATGCTGCGGCTGGGGGGGACCTCCGGTAACCCCATCGAGATTGCCCCCTTGCACCTCTATCACGAGGACGGCACCCCCAATCACAACAACATTGCCACGCACACGGCCCTCACCCGTGAACTGGTGAACATCGAGGATGCCTATTTTGCCGAGAATCTCGATTTCTCCGGCACCAAGGCATTCGATGCCCGTTCGGGTTATCGCTCCAAGTCATTCCTGACAGTACCGCTGTGCAATCACGCCGACGAGATCATTGGCGTGCTGCAGCTGGTGAATGCGAAAAACCCGGACACCGGCGAGACCGTCGAGTTTCCGAAAAACCTGGAGCCCATCGTGGTGGCACTGGCCTCCAGTGCAGCCATCGCCCTGGATAACCAGATCCTGTTGCAGGACCACAAGGATCTGCTCGATGCCTTTATCAAGGTCATTGCCCAGGCGATTGATGCCAAGTCGGCGCATACGTCTGCGCATTGCCAGCGTGTACCCGTGCTGACCGAGCTGATTGCGCAGGCCGCTTGCGAGACCTATGAGGGCCCGCTGGCAGAGTTCGATCTTGATGAAAGCGAGTGGTACGAACTTCGTGTCGCGTCCTGGATGCATGACTGTGGCAAGCTGGCGACACCTAATTCCCTGCTGGACAAGGCGACCAAGCTGCACCTCATGCTGGATGGTATTGATGCCGTCAAAACCCGCTTTGCTGCAGCAATGGTGACACTGGAGCTGTCATTCCTGCGCCAGATGCAGGCGCAGCCGGAGCGGGTGGGTGCGCTGCAGGAGATTCTGGAAGAAGAGCTGGCTGCGCTGCGGGATGATTGCCTGTTCATTGAAAAAGCCAATGTGGGTGGCGAGTTCATGAAGCCGGAGGATCAGGCGCGGGTGAAACGTATTGCCGGGCACAAGTGGCGCGATCATCTGGGCATGGAAAAACACGTCCTGACGGAAGAGGAAGTGAAGTTCCTCTGCATCGAGCGAGGCACGTTGTCGTTCGAGGAGCGGCAGAAAATCAATGACCACATGACGGTCACCATCCAGATGCTGGAGTCCCTGCCGTTTCCGAAAAACCTCAAGCGGGTGCCGGAATATGCGGGTGGCCATCATGAAAAAATGGATGGCACCGGGTTTCCGCGCGGCCTCAAGCGTGAACAGATGTCGTGGCCTGCACGCATGATGGCGATTGCCGATATTTTCGAGGCACTTACCGCCAGCGAACGCCCCTACAAGGCACCGATGAAGATATCGCAGGCACTGGGTATCCTGCAGAAAATGCAGCAGCAGAATCACATTGATCCGGATCTGTTCAGGCTGTTTGTGAGCTCGCGCGTGTGGGAAAAATATGCGCGCATTTATCTGCGGCCGGATCAGCTGGATATCACCGATGCTTCGGCCTATCTGACCTGATGACGTTTGGCTTGATGCTGGTTGTGCAGGGGGTCATGACGCTATCTGGCCGGCATAAAGCCCGGTGATCTTTTCCCGCAGCCAGAGATTGGCCGGATCGTTGTCACGGCTTTCATGCCAGTACAGGTACACATCCAGTGGTGGCAGTGGCACGGGCATTTCCAGCAGCCGGTTCTCCAGTCCCGTATTCGCCAGCGTGGCATAGCCTGCCGGCATGGTGAGCAGATAGTCCGACGCACCCACGACACGACACGCTGCAAAATAATGCTGGCACCGCAGCACAATCGCGCGCTCGTGTCCCAGTCGTGCCAGTTCCTGATCTTCAAAACCGGGGCCTCGCCGGCGGGATGACACCAGTATGTGTCCCGCCTGCAGATAAGCCGCCAGATCAATCCGGCCCCGTTTCACGGCGGGGTGATCCTTGCGTGCTACAACCACCAGGCGGTCCTCGGCCAGTTTCAGGCGGCGAATGTCCGGTGCCAGTGGCAGCAGTACATCCATGGCCACATCCAGCTGGCCATCAATCAGGTCGTTTTCCAGTTCGCGCCGGTCGGTGCGCACGCTGGCCAGCCGTACGCCGGGTGCATCCTCACGCAAGCGGTTGAGCAGGCCGGGCAGGGCGGTGGACTCGAAAATGTCGCGCATGCCCAGACGGAACTCCTGCTGCGAGCGTGCGGCATCAAAGCGTGCACCCTCCTGGATGCCTTCTGCAATCAGCCCCAGTGCTGCGTGCAGCGGGGCAATCAGGCGCTGTGTGCGTGGTGTGGGCACCATGCGGTTGCCCTGACGCAGGAACAGGGGGTCATCCAGTGCTTCACGAAGGCGGGCAAGGGCATGACTCAGGGCCGGCTGGCTCAGGTTCAGGCGGCGGGCCGCCCGGGTCAGACTGCCCTCGGCATGAATGGCCTCCAGTACCACCAGCAGGTTAAGGTCCAGTCGTCGTATGTCCATCCTGCAGCATCCGTTCGCGGGCATGACGCATCATGCATTAAATGAATATATTGTCATGCAATCTATTGATTAGACGAATTGTAGTTCAGCGACTAGGCTTGATCCACTTTCCTTCCAGTGACTCACGGAGCACGCCATGGATTTTGCCTATTCCCCCCGTTGCCAGGACTACCTGGCCCGCCTGCGCCAGTTCATGACCGATGAAGTGAACCCGGCTGAAAAGGCGTGGCTGGAGGCGTTGCACAAGGCGCCGTGGGAGCAGCCGGCCGTGATGGAAGAACTCAAGGCCAAGGCGAAAGCGGCCGGCCTGTGGAACCTCTTCCTGCCCGAAGGCGAGTGGGGTCCCGGACTCTCCAATCTGGATTACGCCCCGCTGGCCGAGGAAATGGGCCGCAACCTGTTTTCTGCCGAGGTGTTCAACTGCAACGCTCCCGATACAGGTAACTCGGAAGTGCTGGTCAAGTACGGCAGCGAAGAACAGAAGGAGCAGTGGCTGAAGCCGCTGCTCAACGGCGAGATTCGTTCGGCCTTCTGCATGACCGAGCCGGCCGTGGCCTCCAGTGACGCCACCAACATGGCCGCCACCGCTATCGTTGAAGGCGACGAAATTGTGTTGAATGGCCGCAAGTGGTGGAGCTCCGGCATTGGCCACCCCAACTGCAAGTTCGTGATCTTCATGGGTCTCACCAATACCGATCCGGATGCCCCCAAACATGCGCGTCATTCCATGGTGCTGGTGCCCATGGGCACGCCTGGCCTCAAGATTGAACGCATGCTGCCCGTGTACGGCAAGCTGGACGAGCCGTTTGGTCATGGCGAGGTCACGTTCACCAATGTGCGTGTGCCAGTGAAGAATTTCATCGCCGGACCGGGCCGTGGTTTCGAGGTAGCACAGGGACGTCTTGGCCCGGGTCGCATCCATCACTGCATGCGTGCCATCGGTGCGGCCGAGCGCGCACTCGAACTGATGTGCCAGCGCTCCATAAGTCGTGTTGCCTTCGGCAAGCCGCTGGCTCTGCTGGGCGGCAATGGCGACGTGATTGCCAATGCCCGCATGAGCATCGAACAGGCCCGTCTGCTCACGCTCAAGGCAGCGTGGATGATGGACAAGGTGGGCAACAAGGCCGCCATGAGCGAGATTTCGCAGATCAAGGTGGTGGCACCCTCCATGGCGCTGCAGATCATTGACGATGCCATCCAGATGCATGGTGGTATGGGCGTCTCGGATGATTTGCCGTTGACCAACCTGTTCTCGTATTGTCGGTCACTGCGTCTGGCGGATGGGCCGGATGAAGTGCACCGTCGCCTTATCGCCAAGCTGGAACTCAAGCCCTACATGACCGGTGCCCGTTAATGGCAGGCAGAACAAAAAGGACAAAGGCATGACACTGATTGATGAAGCCCGTCGTGTTCGCGAAGGCGAAGAGCTTGATGTGGCGGTGGTGGATAATTATCTCAAGGCACAATTGCCGGATCTGCAGGGCTCTCCGGAAGTGCGCCAGTTTCCGGGCGGTGCATCCAACCTGACATATCTGATCGCCTACGAAAATCGCGATCTCATCCTGCGTCGCCCGCCGTTTGGCAAAAAGGCCAAAGGGGCGCACGACATGGTGCGGGAGGCGCGCATCATGCAGGCACTCAAGCCCGTGTATCCCTACGTGCCGGATGTGCTCGCCGTGTGTCAGGACCCGGCCATCATGGCGTGTGATTTCTACGTGATGCAGCGCCTGGTCGGTGTGATTCCGCGTCAGGATTTTCCGGAAGAACTTCTGCTGACGCCCGACAAGACACGCGCATTGTGCCAGAGCGTGGTCGACAAGCTGATCGAGCTGCACAAGGTGGATGTCAAGGCGGCAGGCCTTGAGTCACTGGGCAAGGGCGATGGGTATGTGGCCCGCCAGATCAGTGGCTGGTCCGAACGCTTCCGCAATGCACGCACACCGGATGTCGGCGACTTTGAAGGCGTGATGGCCTGGCTGGAAGCAAAGAAACCGGCCGGAGAAGTTGCCATCACGCTTATTCATAACGACTACCGTTTTGACAATGTGGTGCTTGATCCGGAAACGCTGCAGGTGATCGGCGTGCTGGACTGGGAAATGGCCACGCTGGGTGATCCGTTGATGGACCTTGGTAACACACTGGCCTACTGGGTACAGGGTGATGACGATCCTGTATTCCAGATGATGCGCCGCCAGCCCACCAATGCCGCCGGCATGATGTCGCGTGATGAAGTGATTTCCTATTACGGAGAGAAGACCGGCTGGAAGGTTGATAATTTCGATTTCTATCTGGTGTACGGATTGTTCCGTCTGGCCGGTATCGCGCAACAGATCTGGTATCGCTATTACAACAAGCAGACCACCAATCCGGCGTTCTCGCAGTTTGGCACCATGGTGAATTATCTGGAAAAACGCTGCCAGACACTCATCGCCGCATCGACACTCTGACATGGCCAGTCTTTATCTGATTCGCCATGGCCAGGCATCGTTTGGCGCAGAGAATTACGATTCGTTGTCAGAGCTCGGCAAGGACCAGTGCCGCCGTCTGGGTGTGTGGTGGCGTGAGCGTGGTCATGCCCCGGCCCGTGTACTGGTCGGGCCCATGCTGCGCCATCGCCAGAGTGCAGAGGCTTTCATGGCAGGCTATGAGCAGTCGCTGGCAATGGTGAACCTGGACGGGCTGGCCGAGTTTGATCACGAAAACGTGCTTGAGGTGTACCGTCCGGATTTTGCCGACAAGTCGGTCATGGCCAACTTCCTGGCCACTACCCCCAGTCCGCGTCAGGCCTTTCACAGGATATTCACCGAAGCAGTAAGCCGCTGGCACGATGGCCGCTTTGATGGCGAATACAATGAGTCATGGCCGCATTTCAAGGCACGTGTGCTGGCATCGTTTGACCAGCTTCGCAGTGCGGGTGGTGATGCGCTGGTATTTACCTCGGGAGGAGTGGTCAGCGTGATGGTGCAGAAAGTGCTGTCACTGACTGATGCCAATTCCTTCGCCATCAACGCCACCATTCACAACAGCAGTGTTACCCGCATGCTCTACCGTGCGGATGAAACCTCGCTGCATTCCTTTAACAGCACGGCGCATCTGGATATCCATAATGACGCTCATCTGCTGACATACCGTTAAACGTTCCCGGAGAACAATGATGACCACTATTTTTGACCTGACCGGCAAGATTGCACTGGTGACCGGCGCCAGCCGTGGTATTGGCGCCAGCATTGCCCGCCTGCTTGCCGGGCAGGGAGCCCATGTCATTCTCTCCAGCCGCAAGGCAGATGCCTGTGAAAGCGTGGCCACGGAAATCCGCAACGCAGGTGGCAAGGCAGAAGTGATGGCCTGTCATATTGGCGAGATGGAGCAGATAGAGCAGATTTTTGCTGCCATCCGCGCAAAGCATGGCCGCCTGGATATTCTGGTGAACAATGCCGCGACCAATCCGCATTTCGGACCCATTCATGAAACCGATCTCACCGCCTTTCAGAAAACCGTGGATGTGAATATCCGTGGCTATTTCTTCATGTCGGCACGTGCCGTCAAACTGATGGGTGAAACCGGTGGTGGCAGTATTGTGAATGTGGCCTCGGTGAACGGCGTGATTCCCGGTGCTTTCCAGGGCATTTATTCCATCACCAAGGCCGCCGTGATTTCCATGACCAAGGCCTTTGCCAAGGAAGCTGCCGCATCCAATATCCGCGTGAATGCACTGCTGCCGGGCGCTACCGAGACAAAATTTGCGTCGGCGCTCACACAGAACCCGGCCATTCTCAATGAACTGCTCAAACACGTGCCCATGAACCGTGTGGCGCAGCCGGATGAAATGGCCGGTGCCGTGCTGTTTCTGGTGTCGCCGGCCGGCAGCTACACTACCGGTGCCTGCCTCAATGTCGATGGCGGCTACCTGCTCGTCTGACGGAGAACTGCCATGCTGGTTGCCAACATTCTGGTAGTCGTTGTTGCGCTGCTGCATCTCTGGTTCATGGTGCTGGAGATGTTCCTCTGGACAAAGCCCCTGGGCCGCAAGACATTCGGTCTGACCGAGGCCTTTGCACAGGAAAGCCGTTCACTGGCCGCCAATCAGGGGCTGTACAACGGCTTTCTGGTGGCGGGTTTGCTGTGGGGTGTGTTGCTGGGGGAGCAGGGCTTTCCGCAAAAAGTATTTTTTCTCGGCTGCGTGATGGTGGCCGGTATTTATGGTGCGGCCACGGCCAGCAAGAAAATCCTCTGGGTACAGGCCCTGCCGGGCGCAGTTGCGCTGGCAGCGGTCTGGCTGACTCACTCCTGAATAGACGCTGATACAACAAGGATCGCCTGATGAAAGCTGTTCTTTGCAAGCAACACGGTTTGCCTGAAACGCTGGTTGTTGAAGAAGTGCCTGATCTGGTGCCCGGTCCCAGACAGGTTGTCATCAGTGTCAGCGCCTGTGGTGTGAATTTTCCCGATACGCTCATCATCCAGAATCTTTACCAGTTCAAGCCGGCACTGCCATTCTCCCCGGGGGGCGAACTTTCCGGTGTGGTGAAGTCGGTGGGTGAGGGCGTCAAGCATCTGCAGCCGGGGCAGCCGGTACTGGCCTTTACCGGCTGGGGCGGTTATGCCGAAGAAGTCTGTGCCGACGCCAAAAGCGTGATTCCGCTGCCGCCGGGGCTGGACATGAATGTGGCCGCCGCTTTCATGATGACTTACGGCACCTCGTACCATGCACTCAAGGACCGTGCGCAACTGCAGGCAGGTGAAACCCTGCTGGTGCTTGGTGCGGCCGGAGGTGTGGGTCTTGCTGCCATCGAGCTTGGCAAGAAAATGGGTGCACGCGTGATTGCTGCCGCCTCAACGGCTGAAAAGCTTGATGTGTGCAAACAGCATGGAGCGGATGATGTCATCAATTACGAAACCGAGGACCTGCGCGAGCGTGTGAAGGTGCTCACCGATGGCAAGGGTGCGGACGTGATCTACGATCCGGTCGGGGGCAAGTATGCCGAACCGGCCCTGCGCAGCATTGCCTGGAAGGGCCGCTATCTGGTGGTGGGTTTTGCTGCCGGCGATATTCCGAAGATCCCGCTTAATCTGGCCCTGCTGAAAGGCTGTGCCATCATGGGCGTATTCTGGGGTGATTTTGCCGTGCGCGAACCACAAACCAACATGGCCAATGGCATGCAGTTGTTCCAGTGGCTGATGACGGGCGAACTCAAGCCGCATATTTCGGCCACTTACCCGCTGGAAAAGGCTGCAGAGGCCTTGCGCTCACTGATGGAACGCAAGGTTAGCGGAAAAGTCGTGCTGGTGACGGGGAAATAATCGCTGGCACTTTTGCGGCACTCCTGTCGTTTTTATCCGGCTCTTTCCGTTAGCATTGGTCGTATTGTCTCAATGGAAATGAGCCGTGAAACACACCATCGTAAAAGCAGTCATTGCCCTCGCATTCATGCTCGGCCTTGTTTCGGCCTGGTGGTTCTCCACGCCGTCCCTGAACGCCGAGGCCTGGCAGCCCGGTGCGGCGCCGGCTTTCACGGGCGTGCTGTCACCCAACACCGATCTGCAAAATGCCGGATTGCTGGGCAAGGGCCTCGTCCATGGCCCCGAAGACATCGCGTTTGATGCGCAGGGACGCCTGCATACAGGCTTGCACGACGGACGTGTCATTCGTCTTGAGGGTGACAAGGTCATTACCCTTGCCAACACCGGAGGCCGTCCCCTTGGCATGCAGTTTGATACCAGTGGCAACCTGATTGTTTGCGATGCCTGGAAGGGGCTGCTGCAACTCTCGCCCGATGGCCAGATCACCACGCTGGTCAGCGAAGTGATGGGCGTGCCGCTCACGTTTACCGATGATCTGGATATTGCGGCCGACGGCAAAATCTACTTCACCGATGCCAGCACCAGATATCGCCAGCCCGATTACATACTGGATCTGCTCGAAGGCCATCCTTATGGCCGCCTCTATGTGTACGACCCGGCCACCAGAACCGCACGGCTGGTGCTTGATGGCCTCTACTTTGCCAACGGCGTCGCGCTGTCGAAAAACCAGGATGCCGTGTTTGTCGCCGAAACCTACCGCTATCGCATCCGCAAGGTGTGGATCACTGGTGAGCGGGCAGGGCAGAACGAGATCATTGCCGACAACCTGCCGGGCCTGCCCGACAACATCAACAGCGACCGCAACGGCACCATCTGGCTGGCCATGCCGTCGCCCCGCAAGGCCATTGCCGATGTTTCCGCCCGGCATCCCTGGATGCGTGAACTCATGGTGCGATTGCCGCGCGCCTTCTGGCCAAAACCCGATCGATACGGTCTGGCCGTGGCCATCGACGAAAACGGGAATGTCCTCAAAAGCCTGCACGATCCCACTGGCGACCACCTGCGCATGATCACGTCGGTCATGCCGTATCAGGGCCGGCTCTATTTCGGCTCGCTGGAGAACGACCGTATCGGCCGGCTATAGCCCACAGGCTGGTACGGCAGTGAACTCTCCGGTACTTCATTCCGGCCTCAAAATACGCTAGGGTGACCCCTCGGTCTGCACAATGAAAATAATGAATTGAAGGATATCGAGATGAGTTCGTCTGCCTCCCATCCCACCCTTGTTCATGCCTTCCTGCACTGGGCACAAACCACGCCCGACAAGGTCTACATGACCCAGCCCAATAACGGGCAGGTTGAAGAATTTACCTGGGCCCAGTGTGCCGATCAGGTTCGCCGCGTGGCCACCTATCTGGACAGCCTGGGTTTGCCCAAGGGCTCGTCCATCGGGCTGCTCGGCCGCAACAGTGCCCACTGGATACTGGCCGACCTGGCCATCTGGCTGTCCGGGCATGTCACTGTGCCGCTGTACCCCACGCTCAATGGCGAGACCGCTGAATACATTCTGGAGCATTCGGAGTGCCGCCTGCTCATCATCGGCAAGATGGATGGCAAGGCGGATGGCTGGCGTGATATTGCCCCCGTCATACCGGCAGACATGCCCCTGATCGGTCTGCCGATGTGCCCGCGCAAGGACATCATGCAGTGGGACGACATTGTTGCCCGTGTCGAGCCGCGCAATGATCTGCCGCTGCCCAATCCGGATTCGCTCGCCACCATCGTTTATACCTCTGGCAGTACCGGTCAGCCCAAGGGCGTGATGCACAGCTTTGGCACAATGGTGTCAGTCGCTGGCAGCCTGCGTGACACCTATCACGTGACCAACGAAGAACGCATGTTGTCCTACCTGCCGCTGGCGCATGTGGCCGAGCGTGCCGTGCTGGAAACTTCGTCACTGTATTTCGGTTTCAGCGTGTTTTTCTCCGAAGGTCTTGAGACATTCCAGAAAGATCTGCAGCGGGCGCAGCCCACCATTTTCTTCTCGGTGCCGCGCTTGTGGACCAAGTTCTACCTTGGTGTGAATGAAAAACTGCCGCTTGAGAAGCAGAAGAAGCTTTTCCGTATTCCCATCCTCTCCGGCATCATCAAGCGCAAGATCGTCAAGCAGCTTGGTCTCGACAAGTGCCGACTTGCCATCACGGCTTCTGCCCCGCTGCCACCCAACATCATCCAGTGGTACCGCGATCTTGGTCTGGATCTGCTGGATGTGTATGGCATGACCGAGAACTTCGGTTAT
>JACCDZ010422271.1_pt1 | contig 15063 bp, 11 predicted proteins | sample 7449551 | NCBI WGS metagenome assembly JACCDZ01 (sample SAMN15323452, study PRJNA562643) | freshwater metagenome | isolation source: river surface water | place: USA:Blue River Watershed | collected 2017-08-18 | reverse complement strand
TTCGTAGTCTTCGGAGTCTGGCTTGCCCTTCACTAATCTCTATGGAATATTTGCATTGGAAAGAAGAAAAAATATCATCACATTCTCCTGAGATTATAGATGAGATGTACAACAAGGGCTTTGTATTTACTCGTATTGATGTCGGGGTTATGCATCAAACACGAAGTGTTCGTATCAATCTTAAGACATTCGAACTCTCAAGTGAGAATCGTAGAATACTTCGTAAGGGTGATTCTATATCCCTTACCTCACATCATATTCCCTATACTCACTATGATTGGAAAATCGGAAAAATGGCAAAAGATTTCTATGACAAAAAAGCAGGTGGGGCTTTTAGTGCAAACAAGATTCGTGAACTTATAACCACACAGCATAACTTTACCGATCTTTTTGATTTCAACTCACAAGGCTATGCACTATGCTACTCCTCTCCATCTATACTCCACTATTCATATCCCTTCTATGATCTCGAGAGAGCACCGAAAGATATGGGACTTATCATGATGACAAAAGCACTTGTATACGCACAAGAGCAAGGTTTGAAATATGTATATCTTGGATCACTCCAGAGAAAGAATGATGTATACAAACTCCAATTCTCAGGTATTGAATGGTTTAATGGAGAGAAGTGGAGTACAGATATTGAAGAAGTTAAGAGGATATTAACGACATAATATATGAATCAGAAACACATACATATCATTGGAATCTGTGGGGTAGCGACAAGTGCCCTTGCTGTTGCCTTTCACAAAAATGGTTGGAAAGTAACAGGATCTGACAAGGGGTTTTTCCCTCCTGTATCTACAGAACTTGAAAAGCATGGAATTAATTTCTATGCGGGATGGCATCCTGAGAAGATAGGTAATCCGGATGTGGTTGTAATTGGAACTGCCTCAGGATCACAAAATCCTGAGACAACTTATGTACGTGAAAAGAATATACCTATATATTCTTTTGCAGAAGCAATTGGAAAATTTTTTGTAAAAGAATTTTCAATTGTCGCCACAGGTACCTGGGGTAAAACCTCATCTTCAGCCCTTCTCTCTCACATACTCTCTACAGCACATCTCGATCCAACATATATGTTTGGAGGAATATCCCTTTCACATGATTCATCAGCCCTCCTTACTGACAGCAAGTACAGTGTATTCGAGGGAGATGAATACAAGAGTTCCCCTACTGACCCCACCCCAAAGTTCGTATACTATCGCCCCACACATCTTCTCCTTACTGCAGTATCGTGGGACCATGCTGATCTCTACCCTACTGAAGAGAAATATTTCTCGACATTTAAAAAACTCATAGAATCAATACCTCCACATGGGCTCATTGTCGCCAACAAAGACAATGCGAAGGTTCGTGAACTTGTTTCAGAAGCAGTATGGTATGGCTCACAGAATGCAGATTATGTGTACAGCAATGTGGAGCAGACAAAAGATGGATTGAATTTCACCATCAATGACAAGAAGGTATATTCACCTATGATTGGTGCATTTCAAGCAGAGAATATTACTGGATGCTATGCAATGGCACATAAACTAGGAATACCTGAGGATACAATCATACAAGCAATTGCATCATTTAAGGGAATGAAGCGACGACTTGAGAAGAGGTATGAGAATACAGTAACTGTATTTGATGATATTGCTCACTCACCTGAAAAGGCATCTTCGGTTCTCAAGAATCTTCGTTCTATATACAAGGGGAAGATAATCGCTATATTCGAACCCAATATTGGTGGGAGACAGAGAGAATCACAGGGTAAATATGATAACAGTTTTAACTATGCTGATAGTGTCATAATTCCACGACTCACAAAGTTAAAAGTTGCAGAAGAATCATCTATTCATCCCCTTGAAGGAGATGAACTTGCTCAAATCATACAAAAAACTCATCCACACACTCTCTATATCGAGCAAGACGATATGCTTGTTCAGAAGATACTTGAAGAGACGAAAAAAGACGATTGCATCGTCTTTCTCGGATCTCATGGTTTTAGAACAATGATTGAAGCAACTGTTACTTCCCTTCGTCAACGATCTCTGTAAAAGCTTCATCTCCCTCAACTCCACGTACTGCAAGTGTAATTCCACAATGATTACATTCGATAACCATACCAACACTTAATGAAGAATATCGTGAAAGATCTATATCATTCTTACATTCTGGACAAATTGATTTCATATTATTCATAGTCTTTTAATACTACCTAAAAAGCGCTATTATATCAACATGATTACTAAAAATGAGCTACAACCGAAACTCGCCTCTGCTCTTGAACTTAAGGAGGTTTTCTTTAAGCGAGAGGATTTACATCCCTATGGATCACATAAGGGGCGTTCAATCCCTGTTATGATTGATACCTATGTAAGACAGGGTCATTCTCATTTCGCAATTTCATCTTCGGGAAACGCAGCTCTTGCTGCTGCTTTTCATATATCAAGATTAAATTCTGATAACAAGTCGACACTCAAACTTGATATTCTTGTTGGACAGAAAATATCTCAGAAGAAGCTCAAGAAACTGGAGCAATTTTCAAGTGAAAACATTCACATCGCCATGCATGATAGGCCATTACAAAGACTCTTTACCCTTACACAAGAAAACAAGATACAGAGCCTACGTCAATCAACAGATCCCTATGCAACCATCGGATACCATGATCTTGCAGATGAAATTCTTCAAATACAAAATCTCCGAGCTGTATTTATAGGGACATCATCAGGAACTACTGCCCAGGGACTACTTGAACGTTTCCAAGCACTTACCGCATCAGTTGAAGTGCATATAGTACAAACAACATCATGTCATCCAATTGCCGATCACTTTGTTAATGATCAAGTGATTGATGAAATATCTATAGCAGATGCAATTGTAGATCACACAGCACAACGAAAAGATACCATCATCCCCCTCATTGAAAAGAGTGGTGGAAATGCATGGATCGTATCTAATGAACAGATTAAATCTGCTCAAGAGCTTTCACTTAAAAATACAGATATCACACTTTCTACAAATAGTGCACTTTCAGTTGCAGGCCTTATGCAAGCAGTATATACCGGACACACATGGGATGGTTCAGTATTATGTGTCATCTGTGGAGACTAGATACCACGAAGTAACTTAATGAATTTCTCACTACGCTCTTTACGAGAAACATCTACTCCAACAGCATCACAACCAGGACTAAAAAGAACTTTCATACCCTTCTGAGCTTTTTCCTTAGATATCTTTAATGCTTCCTCGAGATTAAAAACTTGAAGAAAATTAACCTTCTTCATAGAGTGGATATAGTTTCTAATACCGACAGATCCACTTCCTGGCAAAAGAATGAGAGTATGTACATGATCAGGAATGATTGAAAAAAGATCTCTGTAATCATAGCCAGTATATGCACCACCCATAATGAGTATGATGTCCCTATTCTCTTCATGATGAGATGAGATGGCAAGAATTGCTGCCTTAGTAGCTTGGGGAGTAACTGAGGCCCCATCGTTATAGTAGTCAACACCACCATTTTTCTTTACATATTCAATCCTTCCCTTGAGACCATTCCACGTTGAAACAACATCACGAGCATTTTCCTTTACTGTCTTGAAGAGTTCAGCTGTTTGAAGAGCGAGTGCTGCATTTGTAAAATCATGCGAAGCTTTTCGAATCTGCATCCATTCAGACGGAATGAGACTCGGACGAACTCGTAATATTTTCGCTTTTGTATTTACATGTGTTTTGTCCTTGATCATATCCACAACCTCATCAGGAGCAACAATGAAGTTGTTATGGGTTTGGAATTCAAGAAGACCAAATGCCATCTTGGTATCCTCCAACTCAAACGATGTTGGTGATGTTATAACCGCAACATGAGGACTCATACGAAGAGCGTGGTAGTACTCGATGAGCTGTTCTGGAATACGTACAAGGACCACATCTCCCTTTTTAATTTTCTTTAGATGAGTGAGGGCACCATGACTTGATTCTGAATCAACAAAAAACAATCCCTGATCTTTGTATTCAGAAAAGGTTTTTTTAAGCATAAGATATATGAGATGACATACAGTTGTCTTGCCACATGCCCCCATAACACCTATGAGAGTTACCGAGGGGGCATGTTTAAAGAAAAGAGTATCGGGATATTCTATGGGAATATGAGAAAGAATTCCTGACTTTAGAAAATGAGAGCGACGAGAAATATCTGGAGAAAGAAGAATGAGATCAAATGAAGAAAGAGACTCTGGAGATATCTTTCCACACATAATAGAGGTAAGCCCATTATCAATGAGATCTTTAATGAGGGGTTTTACACGAGATTCACTCCTCAAATCAAAGATAGTGACTTGAGCCTTAGCACGGATGAGGAACTTTACATCAGCCAACATTTCACCGTGTGGACCAAGGCCAATAACAGCTATTTTCTTGTCTTTAAATGCTTCTTTATAGTTCACCTTGTTATTATACAGAAAGCATAGAAAAAGCTATAGGAATATACTATTTCACATCATTATCCTGAGATCTCATAAGATTCTTTACCTTTATCATCTCCTGTAGAAGTGCCTGTAATTTTACCGTCTCTTCATCACCAAGATATTCATGTGTAGCAAAGAGGGATAGTTTTCTTAAAAGTAAGTTATAGATATCATTAAAGTATTTTTCAAGAAGGTCAATGTCATCAGGTTCTGCTCTGAAACCATCTTGAATTGAATAGAACACAGAAGGTTTGCGCACACCTTCAAAGTATATGTGATCATCGCTAAGTACCCCCTGTAGAGAAGGAGAAGAGAATGAATATGTTTTCATATTTTATAATTTATTATTAATAATGGGCTTGAATACTTGTATAAGAAGATTTTGTTATTACAACATGATCAAGGACACTTATTCCCAAAATTTTACCAGCTTCAATAAGTTGCTTTGTTATCTCAATATCTTGAGAACTAGGATCTACACTGCCTGATGGATGATTATGGGCAAGCACAAGTGCCGCAGCATTATACTCAATAGCAGGTCGAAAAACCTCACGAGGATGTGCAAAGTTACTTGTCAAAGTCCCTATAGATATAACTTCATCATGTATTATCCTGTTATGACTATTAAGATAGAGACCGCGAAGATGCTCTTTTGGTAGATCATGCATATCTTTAAGATATTCATATACATCACGAGCACTACGAATGACAGTAAAACCTAGAGCATTCTTCTCATAGAGCCTTCTTCCAATTTCTCCACAAGCAATAATCTGCGAGGCCTTCAAGTGAGATATAGAAAGCTCTGCTGCAAGTTTTTCTACATCACGCTCTGCAATAACACTCTTTGCCCCATATTCACGCATAATACGATTCGACATCTCAAGCACATCTTCATATTGATTGCCTGTATTAAGAATGACAGAAAAAAGTTCAGGTAATGTTAAGGCTTCTGGACCTTGAGAAATGAGTTTTTCGCGAGGTTTGGCATGTGAAGGAAGATCTCTTACCTTCAACACATACTCCCTTTCCCCACCATCAAGATATGGATCCTCAGGTACAACACTATACGTAGCGGTGTGAATGTGTGGCATGTATTGATTATCAGGCAAATAAAAAACACCCACAAGGGGTGTTTTTCATAAAAACTTTATCAGAATTTTATCTCGTGGGGATAACTAAATAGTTTCTACAAACATCATATTAGTCTCTTTTGACTTTCCAAAAGGCATACCTCCAACAACTACAATTTTGTCACCCTTTACTGCAATCTTGTTCTTGATAGCTGCCTTACGAACAAGTGAGAGGATTTCATCCGCAGCAGTAAACTTAGGAACGATTATCGGATAACATCCGAAAGAAAGAGAGAGTTTCTGTGCTGTTGATGTGTTTGAAGTGAGGGCAAACACTCGCTCTGCTGGTCGATAACGAGCAATCATACGAGCTGTTCGTCCTGATTCAGTAAGAGCCGCTATAAAGCGAGCGTCAACCTGATGTGAAGTAAGTACAGCTGCTTCAGATACCACGTCAGTAGTTCCGTGCATATCCTCATATTCAGCAATAGTATCACTTGTATATACGTCTTTCTCAACACGGAGAGCAATACGAGTCATCATCTCCACTGCCTGTACAGGGAATTCTCCGAGAGTTGTTTCTTCAGAAAGCATGATTGCATCTGTTCCGTCGATAATTGCATTTGCAACGTCTGAAACCTCAGCTCGTGTAGGAACTGGACTCTTAATCATAGACTCGAGCATTTGAGTTGCTGTGATAACTGGCTTTCCGAGAGCGTTACACTTTTCGATAAGCATCTTCTGTACCAAGGGAACTTCTTCTGCAGGAATTTCAATAGCGAGATCTCCTCGAGCAACCATAATTCCATCACAGAGATCGATAATCTCATCAATATTCTCGAGGGCTTCAGGAGTTTCAATCTTTGCAATAATACCTGCTTTTGATTTTGCCTTTTCAAGAATCTCACGGAGTTCAACAATATCACTTGGTCGTCGTACAAATGAAAGTGCAATGAAATCAACTTTGTTCTTTAGACCAAACGCAAGATCAGCTCGATCCTTCTCGGTAATTGAACTAATTGAAAGATATGCACCAGGAAGGTTAACACCTCTCTTGTTCTTAATCTCACCACCAACAATAACCTTAGTGATAACATCGTTACCCTTAATATCAGTGATTTGAAGTTTCTTCTTTCCATCATGAAGAAGGATGTATCCCCCAACCTTTACCTCCTTAGGAAGAAGTGGGTAGTTAATAAATACTCGTGAATTATCTCCCATCACCTTCTCAGTTGTAAGAGTAAAAGTTTGACCTTCCTTCAACACAGTGAGTCCTCCCTCAAATTCTCCAATTCGAATCTTTGGACCTCCAAGATCTTGCATAATTGCAAGAGTCTTTCCTGTATTCTTCATAACAGTTCTCAAGTTATCAACCCGAGCCTGGTGTTCTGCAAAGTCACCATGAGAAAAGTTAAGTCTCATAACATTCATACCCGCTTCAGTAAGTGCAGTAAGTTTTTCTACAGTTTCTGTAGCTGGACCTATAGTACATACAATCTTTGTCTTCTTTCCGAGATTCATATTTTATGTGTATTATTGATAATCAATCGAAATACCATGGTACTACAAGTTACCGAGTATTGCAAAATGAATCGAGTATAACTACAGAGCCTTTCCAGGCGCTGGAATTGGCCTATACTTCTCAGGATCTATTGTCCTCTCGAAGCACACTCTTCCTTCTGTATGTTTCCAAGAATCACCACCATCCATAACAGGATATGACATATCGATTGCATAACTACTTCCCGAAGAGAAACCGCCCCTTCCCTGTGTATCCTGAGATTCTCGGGCAAAAGTCGCACAGAGTTCAAAAGAAAGATTTGATTTTGCCACATATTCATAAGATGATTTTGTTTCTGGATCATGTGGAATCTGAACTCCTGAAATTGAATCAGCGAGTTCGGTAAGTTGTACCGGTAACTTACTCTTTGTCTGCCAATGATTCACAATCTGCCATTGAATATTCTGGAGATCGGAAACACGTTGAGCATCAAACTTTAGATTACGTTGAGTTGTAGGTGAACCAACGGCCATAAACCCAAATACAATTGAAAGTACAGCAAGCACAATACCTGAGTATGAAAGCGCTTTTTGTGTATACAATGATTTCTTTATATGACGGAGTAGATAGTAGGCAAAAACAAGACCAATAACCACAAGCACAACAAGGAATTTATACACAAAACGCGCAGAAATTTCTCCATTGAGATAGGTGTTGATGAGTGTAATGAGATCAATAACCATAACAATACCCGTGAGAAACAAGGTAAGGTAAACTCTCCAACGATGTATCCAAATATGCTCTTTCTCTGGCATACGTGTGACATCTCTTTGTATAAACCACTCAATACCATATAGTACAGGAACGAGAACTACGAGCATTGAAAGAGGCCATGCAATTGAATTCGCGTAAAAGTATCCTGCAAGCGCATCAGGAAAAAAGTAATTAATAATACTAAAAGCAAGGTTAATAATCGCTATAACAGCACTATAAAGAGCAAGCGTAGCTCCTATATGGAGAAAGAAGTCTTTTGGGGTTGTTTGTGTATTGTTCATACCCCCATTATACCACCTTCTCCCTCTTCAGAGGTACAGGAAAAATACAAGGCAGATATCACTGCAAAGATCATAGTTGAATATCCCAGAAAGACACATACCCCACTTATCACCTGAGAGTACGGAAGAATGTTTAAAGTTGAAAAGATATAATTCCAATCATGAATAACCGAATCTCCACCAAGTAGTGGAAGTTCTTGTACCAGTGCATCTGCCATATAATATGCAACATTTAAGATATTATGACCCATCCACATCAAGACAAGAGAGCATGAGTAGTATTCCCTACGGAAAAAGAAGTAGAGAGAAATTATGAGAGGGATACTGATCTGGAACAAAGATCCAGCAAGTACTTGTACAAAATCTCCAAGAAAAAACATGATGGTGTGACCAGCTTCATGGATAATAAGATCAAATGAATCGATAAAACTCCATTTGAGAAGATGTGGGTTTGGATTTATATATACAAGAAAGAACCATGATACAAAAAGAGTACATACCAACTTAACCACATTCATCTTGTATTTTCTCTGAGATATACAATCAACCATATGCCATTCAATATACCATAGAAAGAAGCCCGCAAAAATTAATCTTCGCGGGCCCCTGTTCCAACTGACGCTAAGGCAGATGGATCGAATCCAAGTTGTCGTATCTCCTCACAGAGAAACAGGTATTCTTGGGTAGTAATTTTTTCTTCATCCATAATAAACCTCCTAAACATAAGGATACCATGAATTGAGAATCTTTTGTGCGCGTGCCAGGATTCGAACCTGGGACCCCACCAGTATCAGTGGTGTGCTCTACCAACTGAGCTACACGCGCATATTGAACGTAACACAGGAAAATATAGCAGAAATATAGATAAACTGCAATAAAAATGAACAAAGCCCACTCATCCGAGATGAGTGGGCTTCAAGGGTTGTAAAAAAGAAGCTACCTACCATCCCATGATCCAGTCGATCAGGGATGGGAGCACAATACAGGAGAAGGCGAATGCAATCGCTACTCCAGGCGTGAATATTACTTCTTTCCACAACTTGACAAAGAACCCGTCCGCTTTCACCTCATGAGTGATACCATCGGCATCAATCATGAAAGTCATCGTCGTCGTTTTCATCACTCAGTATCGTATCACGACTCAATATTAATGTCAAGTCAAGTGGTGCAAAACAAAAGACCACCTTGTGGGTGGCCTTTTGTAACAAAATTACTGTTCTTTATTTTGTTCCGTTCATCCGGTCAGTTACGCTTAAGCTGTAACCGACCTATGTCCTTTCTCTCGCGGACTGAGTGTTCACTTTGAGGTGTAGAACAATAACCTTTGGACTGTAAACAGTCAATCGACACGGTCAGATAGTAATCTAAAAAGATTAAAATCGAGATTCAATTTGAAATAATCCACGAGCAGCTTCCGCTACCCGTGCCTTGTTACGACTTACTCCCTGTCATTGAGCTTACCTTAGGCCACAATAAATGTAGATTTCGGGTATTCCCAACTCCCTTGAGTTGACGGGCGGTGAGTACAAGACTTGAGAACGTATTCACCGCAGTATAGCTGACCTGCGATTACTAGCAATTCCGGTTTCATGAGGTCGGGTTGCAGACCTCAATCCAAACTAGCGCCCACTTTATAAGGATTTGCTCCCCCTTTCGGGATTGCGTCCTGTTGTATGGGCGATTGTATCACGTGTGTAGCCCAGGGTATCAGAGGGACATGCTGACCTGGCGTCATCCTCACCTTCCTCCCACGACGCAGCAAACAATTCCTATGAAGGAATTCCGCACTGTGTCGTGGGCAGTCTCGCCTGACAAATATAACAGACAACGAGGGTTGCGTTCGTTACCCCACTGAAGGGAACAACTCAAGCCACGAACTGACGACGGCCATGCATCACCTGCCTAACTGCCTTGCGGCGACAAAAGTTTCTTCTTGTCTTCAGCTAGGTTTCAAACCCTGGTAAGGTTCTTCGTTTATCATCGAATTAAACCACATGATCCACTGCTTGTGCAAGTCCCCGTCTATTCCTTTGAGTTTTAACCTTGCGGTCGTACTACCCAGGCGCTTCTCTTAACGCGTTAGCTTCGCCTCTCAGAGGGTCGATACTCCGAAAAGCTAGAGAAGATCGTTTAGGGCGTGGACTACTGGGGTATCTAATCCCATTCGCGACCCACGCTTTCTTGTTTCAGTGTCAGGAGTGCTCCAGTCTGCTGCCTTCGCTTTTGGTGTTCCCCATAATATCAACGCATTTCACCGCTACACTATGAGTTCCGCAGACCCCTCGCATCCTCGAGTTGTACCGTTTCCCTTGCATGCCCCCGGTTAAGCCGAAGAATTTAACAAGAGACTAATACAACCACCTACACAACCTTTACGCCCAATGATTCCGGATAACGCTTGAGGCACTCGTATTACCGCTGCTGCTGGCACGAGTTTAGCAACCTCTTATTCGCCAAGTACTATCAATAAACTTTCTCCCTGGCAAAAGAACTTTACATCCCGAAGGACTTCATCGTTCACGCGGCGTCGCTCCATCAGACTTTCGTCCATTGTGGAAGATTCTCGACTGCGGCCACCCGTAGGTGTATGGACCGTATCTCAGTTCCATCGGTGGGGGTCACCCTCTCAGGTCCCCTAGGCGTCATAGCCTTGGTGAGCTTTTACCTCACCAACAAGCTGATACCGAGCAGGCTCATCCCTAAGCGATAAATCTTTACTCTTTCGAGACCATCAAGTATTAACTCATCTTTCGATGAGGTATTCCTGACTTAGGGGTTGATACCTACTTATTACTACCTCGTCTGCCACTGACTATATATTGCTATACAGCCCGTTTGACTTGCATGCCTTATCCACGCCGCCAGCGTTCATCCTGAGCTAGGATCAAACTCTTAACTAAAATGAACGGAACAAAATAGAAAACAGTAATATAACTATCCTTTATCTTGATCTTGTTTTAGATGATATAGAGTTCAAACTTCGCTCCCGTTAATGTGAATAAATTAACTTGGAATCATTTTAAAATAGACATTAGACTTGCACGCATTCAATATCATTTGAATTCGAATACGTTCTTTCTAATGCATAACTAAACAGATTGTCAAAAAACTCTTTAAATACCGCCTTACTTAAGGCGTGAATACCATTCTACTCGAGACAAGAATAAAGTCAAGCCCTTTTACTACTTTATCTTCTTAAGCTTCTTTTCTATGAAATCGTCAATACTATCAATGTTATTTTGAAGCTCTTTGAAGATCTTTTCTTCCTTCCTATTAAGTCCCTTATCAACCTTAGCTTTCTCTAATATTTGAAGTTGTTTAGCCAACTCATCTTTAAACATTTTCATTGCCTTATGTGTGTCTCCAACAACATCATCAACTTCTCGAGAAATCTTGCGTTTTAATCCGAAGAATTTATGCCATCCTGTATATATAAGGAGGAGAATGATAATAATGAGAGCTAGTATAGGTATTATCATTGAAAGTGAGTATGTTATCGTGGTAGTTGTTCGTGCAAAAGGAGTATCAATTACCTTGAGGAATAGTTGTTCTGATATCTCACTCTTAACTCGATCTGAGAATACAAGCTGAGCCCATACTTTGTAGAGTCCCCGATCTGGTAACCCTGTAGTTTTGATAGTGAAAGTTCCATCAGCATTTGTGGTTGTAATATATTCTGTAGATTCTTTGTTTTCTTGTTGTACAAATACCGTTACCTTTGTATCAGGATATTGGCTTTTACCATAGACATGCACTATATCTCCCTTAGTAGCTTCTACTGCTGATAACTCTATCGAAGGAGGAATGATGTGTGAACTCGTGTATGCACTATGTGTCTCACGAGAATTCTGAGCCCTATCAAAAGCCTGAACAGAAAGTATATGTTCACCCTGGATTTGTACAGGAAGAATATATTCAGAATCAATGAGCATTTCAGGCTTTACCCTGAAAGGTGTTTGATCATCAATCTTAAGAATATATGAATCTATACCTGAGGTAAGATCAACAGCATTAAGCATTACAATACTCTGATTTCCTGCAGTACGTATACGTGGGGTAAATGGTTCAGGAATTGTAGAATCAACCTGAATCTTGTAATGAGCCGTAGGTCCCCATCCTGATGAATTCATGTAACGAAGGTGGAAATACAGAACTCCATCGGTAAGATTATTAACCGTCCTCTGAGAAACAGAACTATCATAACTAACTGTTGGGATAGAATTTGCACTCTTTCCAAGCAATGTCTGTATTGAAGTTATACCAGAAGGTATATTCCAACTAAATGAAGCTGTTGTACCTGAATACCAGAGATTCTGATCAGGATGAGTTGATGATACGATTGTAGGTTTTAAAGGTAGTGATAGTCCTTGAGGAGCTATAGCAGGAATCTCAGTCTGTACTGCATTCTCAATTACAAACGAAGCAGTTTGTTTGCTTGTCAGTATATCCGTACCATAACCATCATTCTCCCTTACCGATGAATCAACATATACCAAAGAAGCCGTACCTACTTTCTTTGCTCTGAAAGTTATAGATACCACTTCTCCAGCACCACCGCTATATCCCGGAGTTGGAAGACCACCATTGAAGGATATTTTACCCTGGGAATTAGAATATGATGGCTCTTCAACCCAAAGAGTGAATATCGAGGATTGCTTGTTAACTGAGATGACTTCAAGAAGATCTGTTGGAAACTGAACAGTTCCCTCAGTATTATTAATATACTTACCTTCTGTATTAACAATAACTTTAACAGACAAAATATTACCTGCTGTAATAGTTTTTGACAGGGGAGAAAATGATAGAGAAGCTGCCTCTACCTGTATCCCCCACCCTCCGAAAATAACAACAAAGAACAGAATTACTGAAAATAATGAAATTTTTTTATGAAGTCTTTGAAACATTTTTTCTACTCTTTCTCCATGACATTATGAATCCACCAGCAACTATGATAAGTGTAATAGCGAAGAGTGGCCATGAAACTTGTCCCCGAGCTGTGTACTGAGCTTCTTTCTTGTTACCAGCTTTGTCGTAAGCAACAACAGTAAGTTTAGATACTCCTGACTGATCCTGAAGTTCATAGGTACTTCCACTACGAACTGCTGGTCTACCATTCTCAGAAACATCATAGTGATCAATTCCTGATTCATTATCAACCGCACTAAAGAATGCAAATTTCTTTCCTGAGAATATAGTTGGATCTTGACCTAGAACGATAATGAAATCCTGAGGAGGAGTGAGATCGGAAGAAACGACTGCCTTCCATTCATCATTCACAGGTGTTCCAGTAGCTCGTGGTCGTACCTCAAGTGTAAGACCCTTAACATCAACAGGAACCTTGGTTCCCTTTCCATCACTCGCATAAGCCATAATATTACGCGGAGTTATACTAATTACCCCTGCTTTCTTGGCCTCAATAATCATCTTAAAGAGAGTTGCTCCCTGAATACTGAAACCTCCAGGAACTCCCCCTACGAAAGAAATTGTCTGACCATCTGTTGAGAGAGATGGAGTTCGTGGCCAAAGACCAAATGCTGAACCTGCAAGACTAAATTCTTGTACATATACAGAAGAACCATTAAGAGGAACTGAGATATCTCCCTCGATGGTATTAAGTATATCCTTGTCTGAATTTACCTTAACAGTTACAACTACAGTATCACCTATAGAAACAACCTTCTGAGCTGACTCAACATATACACTAGCAGCACGTGCGCCCGTTGGGATGAATGCTAGGGTTATGAGGAGGGCAAGTATGTATTTGATTGAATTTTTGTTTTTCATATATTTTTAATTATTTTATATTATCTCTTATCCCATTCATACAACATGATCGAGAAGTCAACTGAATCTATTTTATCATCTTTATTTATATCAACATACTGATTTCTGAATGGTGGTCGTGTTTTCCAGTAGTAGAGGAGGATTGAGAAGTCTATCGAATTAACCTTGGTATCACAGTTGAAATCTGCTCGACGCGTACAAGTCCCTGTGGGACTTGGGCTTGGTGTTGGGGAACCACCTCCCCCACCACCACCGCCTCCGCCACCAGATCCACCTCCTCCAGATGAAGAACCAGCCGTTGCTGTAAATGATCGTGAAGCACCTGAACTCTCAGTACCGAAGTATACGATTACCTTAAAGAAATAGTTTCCTGCACCAGGGACATCAGCAGTGAGAGTTGTATTGAAATCTTCACCTGGATTTATATACTTTGCTGCAAGACCATGGAATACATCATCCCCACCTCCGCATGTATTGTTTGCTGACGTTACTACACACCACTCATATTGATACTCATATCCAGTGAGACCTTCGTTAGTTATCGTAATATTTGCAGCAACCTCAGGAGCAACTGTATCAGCCATACTGTTTATGATGACCTGAGCTGGATTTGTAACAACGTTCCAATAATCATTTCCTGGTAATGTCTTACCTGACTCAACTGTTGCTGAGAATACACTTTCCCAAACTCCGGCAGTTGCTCCAGCATTAGTGTCATATGAATATTCATATGTTCCAGTCGCTGTTCGAGTCATTGACGCTCCGTTTACGACGACATTTCGATTAGGGTCATAGATAGTTACTGTTGGTATATTAGCTGAATCAGTTAATGTTCCGTTGTATACCGTTGTTACAGTAGCTCGGTATATATCATCAGCTGTAATTGTTCCGAAGTCTGATACAGATACTGTCCATGGAGTCTGTGATGAAAGTGTTAGAGAAGTGAGTGTTCGAGTTGTAGCATTCCATACATCTGATGCGAGAGCTCCAAATGATGAAAGGGTTCTTACACTGTATGACCATACAAGTGCTGGAATACCTGAAATTGTAGATGCGAGAGAACTTGAAGCGGTAAGTATTGAAGCATTGGTATTGCTGTTAACTGCTGTAGTACCAGCGGTAATTGCGGAACCGAGTGATGATGACGCTGATGTTACGAGACTGTTAGTTCCTGTAATGAGAGAACCAAT
>JACCDZ010032963.1_pt1 | contig 15064 bp, 15 predicted proteins | sample 7449551 | NCBI WGS metagenome assembly JACCDZ01 (sample SAMN15323452, study PRJNA562643) | freshwater metagenome | isolation source: river surface water | place: USA:Blue River Watershed | collected 2017-08-18 | reverse complement strand
GTGCGAAGTATGGCTGAATACAATCTCAAACGGAAGGGTTGAATCAAATGTTTTCATCTCGTTCTCGGATTTAGTTTTAATAATACCTGCTTTCCAGATTCTTTTATCGATGATTTGATATTCAAATTTCGAGAAAAGATTAATTTTGGTTCAGTGAATCGCCGACTTTCGACAGTCTCTTATTATAATAGTGCCGTTGTGGTTAAACGTTATCACTCTGCGATTCTTTTTCTCCATTCGTAGACTGACACTGTAGCTAACAGTGCGCCCCACGTGCGGGTATGGTGATGGCTAAAGGCATCCGCTATGGGGGCTACGAGGTTCCAGCCGAAGCTGTGAGATTACGAGTCCTGCTCTCGAAAGATCCCTGAGAACTACTCCTTACCCATAACAGGCAGACTTAGTAGAACGGCGCCGGTCTTTTACCCTCTGCTGCCGTAATTATATAGTAAATATAACGGGGCGTCGGCCAAAAAGACTAATTTTTGAAAAAGAATTATTAATAATTTATTAATTCTTAATAATAGAAAGCCTCTTTTTAATAAAATTAGGCCGTTTTTATAAAATTTATAATTTTTCGTCGGCCGCGTTGTGGAAATTTGTTAATTGGAATTAATAAATCGGCCTGCGGGCATAACTAAAAATTTAGTTTTAACTTAAACAAAACACAAAATGGCAAAGAAGCAATCAACGCCAGCAAAGCCAGCTACAAAGAAGGCTGTTGTGGCACCCAAGACACAAAAGCAAAAGAAGTAAACAACGCAATGGCTACACGCTGCAAGGCAGCGCAGAGCAACAGTAAACACAGTAAACAATGAACACTAACAAAAACAAAAAATGAAAGCACCAGTTAAACAACGTGAAGTAAACCCGGAAGGCACTTATCCCGTCCGCGTATGCCAAATTATTGATCTTGGTACACAAGAGCCTCTTAATGAACAATTCAAAGCGTCACATCAAATTCAACTCGGGTTTGAAAATGTGGCGTTGCCTGAGTTGACAACCGATGCTGGCGACCGCTTTGTGACTTACGCATCAGTCACATTCAGCGTGAACCAAAAAGCAAAACTGTACGGATGGCTTAAAGGTCTGGGCATTAAAAAGCCCGAAGATCATGACATTGAAAACACGGCAGGCAAAATTGGCCTTGCAACTTTTGAGCACAATGATAAAGGGTACAGCAATGTGAAGTCCATTGTCGCTCTTCCTTCCGGCATGAAGACTGCAAAGCCCAAAGAAGCAATCAAAATTTTCCTCATGGATCCCGACCAACCTTTTGACGAAACCTCGTTTAAAGACTTGCCGGAATTTTTGCAGAAAAAAATCGCCGCGTCTCCGGAATACGCAGAGCTAAAAAAAGCATCGATGGCGCCTGCTAAAAATAAGGCGGCAAAGGGCAAAAAGAAGTAGTTAATCTAAATGTGAGCAAAGCAGGCAATTCTTTATTGCCTGCTTTTAATTCATAGGAATGTTGTTGACCGAGTATTTAAAGAAGCATAAAAAAGTCTCCGGACCTTTAGAAAAGAATTCATCATATAGTCATGCGTGCGGTATAAAAGGGAGAATGCTGAATGAAGTACCATTACCCTCTAATGCATACTATTTGTTAGAAGGGTCGGCGGTACATGAAGTTTTTTTGCAGAGTATAAACGACTCTTATAAGAAGTTGGCAAAGGGTCAGAAAACAATGGTTGACGGTATGGTGACAGCTTTACGTAAACACCCCATCGTAACTAAATTAACGAGGGATGCAGTTACAGAAAGCAGACAGTATACTGAATTATTCGGCCAGTTGATTGCTTTTATCCTGGACATTGAACAGGTACAGCAGCGTGTAGGCAGCGATATAAAAACAACGACGGCCATTACTTTTACTGACTGCTTGTCAAAAGCTATTCAATATGGATATGCGGGGCAGTCATGGACTTATAAGAAAGTCAGAAATCTGAAGAAATTCTTTTTTATTTTTGTCAGCAAGAAAAAGGTAAACGGTGAACATCCCATTTTCATTATTGACAGCGTTCTGTTGAAAAAACACGAAGCGTATAAAGAAAGGGAAATGGAATTTCTAATGTACATATACAAACATTACGGCAACATATTATGACTTCCGCTGAGGTGGTAAAATTGATGGTAGATTATTCCCTGGAGTACGCTTTGAAGGGCAAAGAACAAATGACCGTGTTGAGGAGAATTAAGAAACTAGAAAAGCGTTTGCCATCTGCCGCACAGTCATTGTACGAAACAAAATTAAATAAAGTATTTAAACGCATAAACCACAACAATGCAAAAATTAGTAAAATCATCGAACGATAATATCGATACGGCCGCAGTAGTTGCAAGTCTGGAAAAAGAGGCAAAGCCTTTGTTTTCTAAATTGCAGAAAGTAGAAGCAATTAGGGATGTGGATACCTTGGAAAAGGCATCCAACAGTCTCAAAGCGTTGAAGGAAATTAAAAAGATGGCAGAGGTACGCCACGCTGATTTAGTTTCTGATATTAAGGAAGCCGTGAAAAAATTAAAGGCTTCTGAAAAGAAACATGCAGCATTTTTTCAACCTTTTTACACCAAGGTTGCATCTGTTGAAGAGAATATAAAATTAGCTATTGCAGAATTTTACACGTGGCAGGAAACCGAGCGCAAGAAGTTGGAGACAAAGGCAGCAAATGGAAAAGTAAGCGTTGCGAAGTATGCAGAAAAGTCTGCTGAATTGAATATCGGGAAAGTTGGCGCTGCGGTTAAAGTTACAACCTATGTTGTGTCAATTGTGGATGCGTCTAAGATACCGCGTAAGTACTTGGTGCCCGATGAATATGCAATCAAAATGGCACTGGGCGAGGGGATTAAAGTTCCTGGGTGTGAGTTAAAGAAAGTAGAGAAAGCAAGGATTTAAAATTTAAAGACGCATGTGTAGCACGCCATATTGTTTTGGAGATTGCGATGAATGCTTTGCTGATAAAAAAAACGGGAAGAGGAATATGAACGGGCAAATGCCCCATGCCCTCGTCCATTATCACTACGGGGGCTACAAATTTGCCACACTTACAAAACAGTATTCCAAAGATAAAGTCAGTGAGGAAAACTTTGCTGCAACACGAATTGTTTTGCCAAATGACATCTAAAAAATCACTGCCGTACTTATCGATACTCACCGATACGCGGGAACAGCTACCATTGTGGATTCGTTGCAATCGGCGCAAACTTGTTGTAGGTGACTATACTAGTGAACGACTTTTCAACAAGGTTCACATTGAACGTAAGAGTGGTATTGATTTGTACGGCAGTTTAATTCAGGGGCACGTTAGGTTTTCTAATATGTTTTTGCGCGCTGAAGTGTATTCCATTCGTTGTTTACTTTTTGTGGAGTGCACACGTAAGCAATTTATAACACTAAAATTTCCGGGGGGCCACCGCCGTAAAATGAAAGGCGAAGTGCTGGAGAAAATTTTAAGTTCTTTTATGCGGAATCGCCAAATAGAAATTGTATGGTGTGCAAGCCGAGAAAATATGAAGCGGAAAATCAGAGAGACCATCATTAAATACGAAAAAAGAAAGGCATGAAAATATTAACTATGAAGTCCTTTACGACCAACGGAAGGTTGGGAAATCAATTGTTTCAATTCGCGTCTATGTTGGGACTTGCCATTAAACACACGGCAACTTTAACGCTGCCAAAATGGCCGTATACGCCGTACTTTGCCCATGAAGAAAAAATAAATACCATTTGCTCTGGCGAAAACATTCCTACCAATACTGAAGCAAAGGAACAGACTTTTCATTACGTTAAAGAATGGTCGCCCATTAATCAGTACAGCAGCGTCGATGTATGGGGGTATTTACAAAGTTTCAAATATTGGGAGCATTGCGAGGTATTGCTGCGTACCATGTTTACTTTCAAAGCTAAATTTGTAGAGCACTGTAAACAAAGTGTTGGTTTCAGCAATTTAAAGGCGCCTATTGCTATAAGCATTCGCCGCGGGGATTATGTAAACAACCCCAACTACCATTTACTGCCGGTTGCGGGGTATTTTTTCAACGCTTTAAATGCGTATTTCCCGGATTGGCTGGAGCGGGATATTATAGTATTTAGTGATGATATTCCATACTGCCGTTGTCATTTTGCTACGTTTCCAAACGTCACGTACTCCGAGAACAATACGGACATAGAAGATTTGTGTCTAATGTCTCAGTGTGATGATTTCATAATAGGAAATTCAACATTCAGTTTTTGGGGAGCTTATTTGGCAAATCGTGGCAAGGTAGTACGGCCAGCCCACCATTTCAATGGGGATTTGAAACAGCGTTGTGATATAAAAGATTATTATCCGTCAGAATGGGTTGTGTTTGATCATTTGAATGAAGACGGTACAGAAAAGCGATTGGATTTGTTTGACACAACTTTTATAATTCCTGTTAGCTACGACCACGAGGACAGGAAGGAAAATTTAAATTTGGTTTTGCGTTTTCTCAAAAGGAATTTTAACACTACCGTTATTGTGATGGAGCAGCATTCTGGCGACGCGAAATTTTCCTATTTGAAAAATAAAAGTTGGCATGGGTGTTCCAAGTACATGGAGTTTATAGGGGTAGATTTCCATCGCACTAGAATGCTTAATTTGATGACAAAAGAAGCAGACACGAAATATATTTTTAATTGGGACGCGGATGTATTGATACCTCCTCTTCAAATTTTCCAAGCTGTGGCATTAATGCGTGCAGGCAACCCATTTGTTTTCCCCTATGCGTGGGCTTTTGCCCGAATGCCTCGTAACACATGGTATGCTGTACTCAGGGATTATGAAGATATAGGGATGGTTAAAACAACTGTGTTCAACGGTATGAATTTAGGCGATGCCACAAGTCTCGGAGGGGCATTTGGATTCGAGAAAGAAGCGTACCGGGAATGTGGCTTGGAAAATGAAAACTTTATTTCCTACGGCGCTGAAGACGTGGAGAGAGTTTTACGCCTTAAAAAATTAGGCCGTCAAATTACACGCGTTCCCGGTCCTAATATGTATCACTTGAATCATTTTGTTGGGCCCAACAGCAGTCGCGAAAATCCATTTTTTGCTTCTAATGAAAGAGCCCTTCAAACTATACGGGATTTAAGCGCCCTGGAGTTGGCAGAATTAGTAAACACATGGGGACAAACAAAGTAAGGATATGGAAAGCAAATTGTATTACGCTCCTGGAACACAAGTTCAACTTAAAGGCAAAATAACAGTAGGTCATGTGGTTGGCGTTCTTTGGGACGGCACTAAAGTTTTCTATCATGTTTCATATCTGACAGAGGGCCTTCAGAAATTAACATCATGCTTTGAGGAGTATGAAATAATTTTATACAGAGAGCCGTCGCCGGATTTAATAAAAATTACAGAAATAAAAACCACATGAACAAAACATATTTAGTAACTGTAGCAGATGACCGTCAAGGCCGCAAAGGCGGAAAGTATGGCGCAACACAGCATACCATCCGTGCTGTTGTGGACAAGTTTATAGACGTGAAGCAATTCCATTATTCCTTAGGGGGCGTTATTGATGTTGTTGGGGGTTGGAGTCCTTGCGAAATGAGAGACAGAATTTTGCATTTATTGGAAAATCCAGATCCCGGGGAAAATGGCAGGGTGTATAAACCTGCCGTAATTAAAGAAGTGCTGCACAGAATGGACGAGGGGGATTATTTAATTTATTCCGACTGCTCTCCGGAAATGTGGCATTTCGATTTCGACTTGCTTCAAAACGTGTCGTTAGGTTCGTTACAGATGCTGTGTGACGTGAGCCAGGGGAATTTAAGTTGTTTTGTGCCTTGGGATGTAAAACCAATAACATTCTTAGGTGGAGGCATTCATACCCATTATAATTTCACTTCGACAAAATGTTTGAGGACAATCCCCAAAGCGTGGGAATACAGACACTATTATCAACACGCTGGGGGAATGCTAGTTTTACGGAAGGATTTTCAGTCTGAGCAATTTGTTTCCGATTGGCTGTACTGGAATAGTATTGCGGATTGCTGCGCAGTGGGCGATGGTAAAACAATTCGTTGGGGCCATCGTTGTGACCAGTCTATAAGTGGCATTTTAAAAAGCATGTTGGGCTTTCCATTGTTGCAGCCCTCCTCATATTTAGGGGGGCTGCACCCCTGTAACTTTTTAAATTATTGTGTGGGGGGCCATAAACTCATACCTGCCGAAGCTAATGCACTGGAAGGCCGCATTTGCGTCGGAGATTGGGTATCGAATGGACGAGTCGATTTAAAAGTATTCGATGTGGTGCACAGTCCGGAAGGGTTTTCCTACAAAATAGGCAGAAATCAGCATTCTTTGTTCGCTGCAAAAGAATCGGATATTTATAAAATCATTCAGCCGTGAGTGTCGCTGTTGTGATTCCATACTACAATGGCAGTCTTTTGTATTTGGAAGAAGCAATTGAAAGTGTACGGGCATCTACTATTCAAGCGGATATAATTGTCGTAGATGATGCCTCAGCGACAATTTTACCTCCCTTTAAAAAGGATATTAAATTATTTAAGCATTCTGTAAATAGAGGATTGGCCGCAGCGAGAAACACCGGCATAACTTTAGCGAATACAGAATGGATTTTGACTTTAGACTGCGACGATAAAATTCATCCTTCTTACATTGAAAGGGCATTGGCGCTGCAGAAAGAAACCGGCGCGGACATTATCAGCAGTTGGTTGCAAACTTTTGGCGACTATGAAAAAATTCGTAAGCCCCCATCTGTCCCTATAACTTTTCACATGTTGTTTGAGCAAAATAGAATAAATTGCTGCTCTCTTTTTTCTAAAAAGATGTGGCGAAAAGTTGGCGGTTTTGACGAACATCCCATACTCAAAAAAGGCTACGAAGACTGGGACTTTTGGTTACGGTGCGTTAGAGCAGGGTATAAAATTTCTGTCATTCCGGAAGTCATGTTTTACTATAGAAAACATGGAAAGACTTTACTCTCTGTCTCCCAAAGGTACGCTGAAGAACTTTCTTCATACATTCAATCTAAGCATTATGAATAAACTAATAAAGTCTTTTTTATGGTCTGTATTAACAACCGCCTTAATTGTGTTGTTGTTTTGGGTACTTAAACAATTTCTTATATATCTGCCAACGGCTGCGAAGTTGGCAAGTATTGGAATTTTGTTTGTGCTATCGTGGCTGATCCATTATCACGACGGCGATAAATTAAACAACAATGGAAATATTTAGAATTGCCCCGTTTTCTACTACTAAATCCCTTGTTGGTTTAAACGAGCATTGCGCGCGCGCAAAGCCTGGGGAATATATACAAATAATGGACTGGGATGCGATGGTTCTTGACAGACGTGCTTACAATGTCATGGAGAAAGCGATATTCAATTATCCACATTGTGACATTTTCGGCGCTTTGTTGAATCGGTGTAATTTAGATTGGCAACAATTGGGGGACCCTGAAAATTTTGGTATGTTGTACCATTTCAAAAAGGCAGAAAATTATGCCCAAGTTTATGGAAGCGGTTTATGTTCAGAACCTGTTCCATTCGTTGCTGGCGCCTTTATGCTCTTTAAGCAAGAATATTGGGCCGCAAATCCTTTCCCTGAAAAAATTGTGGGGGAGAATGGCAAAACGTTTGATAAAGTGTTTTGTCAAAATGCGGCGGAAATTCGCGTTATTTTAGGCGCTTATATTTTTCATCGCCACCGCGCTTTATATGAGGATAAGGGAATGGGCCATTTATTGCCATAAAATAAAAATGGGGAAGCCCGTCAAACCCCCCCATTAGGTTAACACACAACGTCCGCTACAGCTATTCTTTTTTCTTGCCGAAAATTTCTTTTACTGCTTTTACAATTGCCTGAAACTCGTCTTCGGTTATCCTATTATCCTGCGCCGCGTCTATGATAACATTAAGCGCCGTCCGGACTTTACCAGCACGGTATACTACAAAACTCAAAACGCCAACAAGGCCAAGAACAATGGAAATTGTTTCGGGCTTTTTCAACGCTTCCCATATTGAACCAAATGAGAATGCCGGTTCGTTCACGGCGGTGGAGTCTTGCCCAAATACAGCAATGGACAAAAGGGTAAGCAAGATGGTAGAAAACACAATTCTGAATTTTGTCATAGTTGTAAAGTTTAATTGTTAAAGGTTAGCTTTATTTTTTCTTGCGTCGTTGAATATTGAATTTTAAAAGATTGTAATGCACAGATATTCCGAAATAAGGCTGGGGTCCGGAAGGTGTTAGACCATAACCAATAGACGGCCCTATGCCGAAATCTTTATCCTGTTCCGCAGTCAAATCTTCATTTAATCTTTCGTTACTGTATCCCAATTCACTTGTAGTTCTTATAAGCCTGTCGGTAATTGTCTTGTATTCTGCATCCAAAGAAGCTATGGACTTTTTGTATCTTTCTATAACAGTGTCTTTCTCCGAAATCCATTGCTGTTGTATATGGATTGTGGAGTCTTTTAGAACGATCAAAGTATCCAACGATGGGTTCTCTAAAATTAAAAATTCAACCTTTGTGCGGGCTTTTTCTGCGGCTTGTGTGAGACGTTCTATTTCTTTTTTATACGCGCTGTCTTTTATAGCCTGAGAAATTTCTAAATTTCTGATAACTTTTTTGGCTGAGTCAATTAGGGTAAAGGCGGAATCCCTTACAATGGTCTCCCGCACATGAATATACTTTTCATAATCATTGGCGGTCTTATCGCATTGTTTGAATACCGATAAAATCAGTATTGTAATGCATACAGCAATAATGGCGTACCACACTACGTTGTATTTGCCTTTCATACCTCAAAAGGTTTTAATACTTTTTTACAGTTTTCCCAGTGTTTAACTCTATCCACCCATCCATTGGGCAAACCGGTTTTTTTATTTCTGCCGTTTATCCGCGTGGAAATTTTTAAAAACTCTCCTCTATCAGCAAGGTCATTTAACACTTTCACATGCTTCCATACATAGCCTGCCGACATTGCGGCACCATATGGAGTCATTAACCAGTTGGCTATTTGTTCCATATCAAGGCCGAAAAAAGTAGCGCAGCGTTTGTGCATATCAAAGCCCGTGACTTGGATAAGTCCGTGTCCTTTCCATTTGCGGCCATCCCCATCTACTTCCGGAGTGTTGCCTAGGTCGACGCGTGTGTCATATGCATCACCAGACGCAATTTCTTCAACGTATTTTAAAGATCCAGATTCGTGGGCAACTTGAGCCAAAAATGCCGCCTGTCTTTTATAACCAACTATTTTAAAGCGGTCCATTGTCTGTGTCAACAACGGTGCATACAGAGCGCTGTTTATGTTGGAGGCATATGGCATACATGCCTTTAATAACGTTGTTGTTAGCGGGATTAATTTCATAGCGACGTTCCGGTATATGCTGCAATGTCAGATTTTAATTTATTCAATATGGCGTCCGAAGGGACTCCTTCCAGGATTAAAAATAATTTATAATTACCGGAAGCATCGTTGCCGCTGAACGAGCCTCCGTCGCCTAAGTTAAATACAGATCCTGGAGTTGCGTTAGATGGGGCCGCGCTGCCAGATGCCGTTGCTGTTATTAAAGTATTGCCCCGCCATACTTTACTTTTTTCCACATTGGTTAATGAATTGTCCAACGTTACTGTATATACGTGTTGCGTGCCAGGTACAATAGCGTTAACATGAGTAGCGCCTGCAACTGTGTTTCCTCCGCCTGCTGTTATTAATGTGGTTAAATTGTTATCGGAAGTGTTGCTGGAATAATTAAGCACCATGCCTGTGGCAAAGGTGTTTATTCCATTATTGCCTATTATGGCTCCGTTGGCTGTGTTAGTGTCGGTAAGGTTGCCAACAAAAATGGCCGTCCATTTTAAATCGTTAGTTACCGGTTTATAATGCAGGAAATACAGGTCACTCACAGCGGACACTTGCTTAAAAGCCCCAGTGCCAATCATTGCGGCCGTTCCTGCTGATAATTTAGGGGCAGTATTCAACGCATTGAAATCGCGACCAACGGGCCCAGGTGCCAATGACTTGACAAGGGTTATATTATTGCTGCCATCTACCGTACCGTAATCATTAGCAGTACTTGTGACAAGTCCTGTAAAGTCCCAAAAACCTGCTATCCCACTAACTGGCGCTAATGCGTGTTGTACGGTGACCGTAACACTACGAATAACACTATTGGTGTTTGTAATGCCCCCTCCGGTTACCGGTGTACCAACAATGGTATACTCTGTGGAAACCCTAAACCCAGAGCCGGAAGTCCCCAGTGGATTATAAGAACCAATGGCCCAAGTCATTGGAACAGTCCCCGTACTAGAATCGTCAAAAGTGCAATTTATGGCCGCAGGCAACCCTACCGTTGCACCATTTGTTCCAAACGCTGTGTTATAAGGAACCGTTATATTGGCCACAGTTGCCAGCGTTGCAATGTTACCTGCCCCAGATTCTCCTCCGCTGTCATCCGTTACAGGTACATATCCAGGAACCCATGTAGGCTGCCCGTAGTAATACGCGCCTATGTCTTTCGGGGCAGTATCGCCGTTATTATAAGGCGAAACTGAAGTACCATTGTTGCGTGCCGGGCTTCCTGCCTGAAGTGTGAAATATGTTTGTGGCGTGCTTAGAGAGCCTCCAGTAAACAATGGGTTAGTAGCTGCCATTCCGTGTTGCGCTACGGCTGATATGCTATTGGCTATGTTAACACCGGCCGCACCCCAATTGTTATTCCATGACTTCCTGATTATGTTATTGCGAGCAATAGCATTAGCTGCGTTTTGATATGTAGTGAAAGATTTTATATCCCCCCAAAATACATTGTTATAGTATCGTGTAGGCTGTTTAGTAGACGCTTGAAAAGATGGAAGCTCATACACATCCGAGTATTCCGTCCCTGCATACCCGCCTACATTATCCCCCCAGAATATATTGTGATCCACGGTAACCGGCGCTTGTCCAACCGCTGCGCCCGATCCCATATCAAAATATATGGCCGCCATTATACCGTCTGTCAACGTTCCGTTTGGCGGACGGAATGAAACGAAATCGTGGAACCAGTTGTGGTGAATACGAAGTCCGGCCAAATTACAGAATCCGGCAGAGTACCATGCACCTCCATCATGATTTAGTTTGCAATAATCATAAACGTTGTTGTAAGCGATCTCATGATTGGTACTGCTTACAATATGTCCACCGCCGCCGCTTTCCGATCGCGTAGTACCATTGTCTACGAATCCGCGTCCCAGAGTGTACGCTGTGTTGTTAAGGACCTTTATGTTGTTGATACCGTCATTGCCCCAGAACGCAACGGGACAGCCCCACATGCCATCATAACCTATGTGATGAAATAAATTGTTCTGCGCCAAACCATTGTTGCCAAGCCAAACAGCCTGCGACGCCGACCACTGAAACTCGCTATTCTTGACAGTGTTGTTCACACCGATTAATTTCGTTCCAACCTCTTTCATTATGCCATGCCCTTGCCACGCACTCACATTATGCGCATAGTTATGGTTCATGTAAGACGCGCGAATGTTGTCTATGGTACAAAAAGCAGTAGAAGTATTGCCGGTCGCAGGCTCGCAGCCTATAAAAGTTAAGCCCTGTATAGTTATATAAGAGCGCGTGCGCAAATCAAAGCCCCAATTCCGGGCTTTATATTCTATAGTTCCCGTGGGCGTTCCTCCCCCAGGTTGATAGTAGTATAAAGTATTGCCTTCATAATGAAATTCACGCTCCTGATCTAGAAACTGAAGTTGATTTGTTAGATGGTAATACCTGCGGAATTGCTGATCATTAGCGTTGTCTCCCCAAACACCGCCTGACCAACTTAGCGTACCGTCCGCAGCATGACCTGTAATTGTCTTGCTGCTCATTATGTACCATCCTTGAATTAATACCGTAGCACCTACAAGACTTCCTGCAGTAAAAGTTGATGGAAGCAAGTTGTCCCTAAGCCATGTAGGCCGCATAGGAATATTTGGCCATGTTGTTGCACCTCCTGAAAAATTAGAATAGTGTCTCCACCCGGAAGTACTTACCGTACCCGTCGCATCCATTTTCCACAAATCATTTTGATTTTTTACACCGTTGGGCCAGCGTGCCTGTATTTGCATTTCTCCATTTCGAAAAATTTGGTTGGCAAGTATGGTAGTATTGCTAGTTACTCCTCCTGGAGCAAATCCATTTACCGGCAGCGTTATGGTTTTCTTATAAATATTTCCGCTGTGGGCCGTCCATCCTGTGTTTGGGATTGTTTCAAGTCCTGTAATAATCACACTTTCTCCTGGAGCGCCTTTAAACAAAATGGGACTTCCATTGCTGCCATTGTTCGCTGGTATTATTGTCTCATGGTATGTGCCGGCACGAATTAATACAACGTCTCCGGCTTGCGCTCGCTGTGCCGCAGCATTAATCGTAGCGCATGGCTGATTTGCGTCACAGGGGCCGGCATCCGAAGCAGATGGGTGTGCTTGCGATACAACATAGTCTGCGGCAATAGGTTGCTCCGGATCAGGCGGAGTTACTACTGTAGTAATACGTGTTTGAAAAAATAATGAATAAACGTTAGAGCTACTTACATTTGCTGTTCCTGTAGCCCGAATTTTTAACGTGTGTTCTCCTAGTGATAAAGTTGGGCTGGTAAATAAAGTAACAAATGTAGCCCCAGGGTCTGAATATTGATCGTAAAAAGATTCCGGCCCACCATCAATGGAAAACGCGGTGATGCCGTGCGACGGCCATGTTTCTCCCACAACTTCTATTTTTGTGCCGTAAAATTTTTGAGTTACTTCCGAATTTTCCGTAGTGCTCCATGAAAAAGTAGTAGGTTCAATATCCGGTTTAGTCCAATTTGTTTGCCATGTTCCTGTATAGGAGAATTGATTTAATCCAGTCCCTATTTCCGAGGCATCAACAACAATTTGAGTCGTAGGCAAAGAAGAATCAGGTTTCTTTGTAGTTGTAGATGCCGTTACAGACGGATGCTGGCATTTGGCCGACATCATGGCTAAAGACAGAAACAGAATTATAAATGAGTGTTTCATATTTGACGTTTATTTTTTATCTTTTTAATAAGCAACAGGACAACTTACTCTGATATATCCACTACCTCCGTTGCCACCATTCTTGGAACCGGATGTTCTTCGAGCACCACCACCGCCAGAACCATACATACCTGTAATTCCATTAGCATTACTACCGTTTCCATAGCCAGGGGCACCAGCCCCTAACATATTATAGCCACCCCTGTACGATGATACGACCGGAGAAACACCGGCTAAACCAACAACACCGTTCCCGGATCTTGATCCTGCCGACCCTCCAGATCCACTAGTGTACGAAGAGGATGTTGCGTTTGGTACATCTCCACCCTTACCTCCATCGAATTTAACGTCTCCAACTCCGGAGGCGGAAGAACCTCCACTTCCACCGGTCAGTGCAGTAGCCGGTGCCAATCCTCCTTTTGCTAACACTTGTCCTGAATTCCAAGATGTATCGCCACCATTATTACCTGCTGTAGTAGTACCAACGCCCCCAGCTCCAATCGTGTACGGTATTTCTTCCAAAGGAGTAACTGAAACAAGCGACGAGCTATAAGCTCCACCACCGCCACCTGGGCCGATTCCGTTTGGAACACGTCCACTTCCTGAGCCACCACCACCCCAGCATTCAACTAAAAGCTCCGTAACCCCGTCTGGTACAGTAAAAGTACCTGAGGCAAAAAGTGCTCTACTATAATGAATGGAGCTTGTTATTTCATCGAGTGCTAATTTGAGATCAATAAATTCAGTATTAGTTAATGCCGCGCCACCAAAGAAAAAAGCCATTGGTGAACCAACTGACATTACAGACATATCGTAAGGAACGCCAGATATTCCTGGCGGATAACCCATCAACTTGAGAGTACCGCCAGTTGCAGATGCCGACCCTCCACTGATATTCGATCCTATCGCAGTGACTGACAATGACTCATTAACATACAGTATACCAGCAGACGTAGAGCTAGTTCTCCTATTCATTATAGGAACCGTGTTACCCGTTAGTGACGACACGGTATTGCCAGTACTGTTATTATATGCGGTAACAAGTCCGTCTAAGTGTAGGAAAATATTAAACGACCCTGGGTCAATCCTATCCCTGTAGAATACACCAGAACCTCCAAAAGATGATTCGATAGCATGAATGATGCAGTTGTTATTCTGCGTGAAGTTAGGACCAACAGACGGAGACCATCCCGTATCAAACACGTTATGAACAGCAGATTCGGTATTGAAATACGGACCGTAATTCTTTAAATATCTTACTGGTTCCGATGAATTGGTTTCTGTAAGTATGTATTGACCTGGATTCTTCCAATTTATACGGCAGAAATTTACGGCTCCGTTTCTGTCACAGTCGTTTGCCATGTAGTATATCCAGTCTGCTTTAGCGAAGGCCCCACTGGTGATCAGCTTACGCATGAACCGATCATGTATGATCTGCTGCCGTATAGAGGGCAGTCTCCATCCTTGTGATACGGCGTACATTATGACCTTTCGGTACTCCGCGCAATACGACGAATAAAATATGTATGGATTTACTCCCATAACTAGTCAATATATAATTTAACCTTAAGTCCCCCTGCTGTACCGTCGCCAACTTGTGTGATCTCGAATTCAATCTTCTGGTCATCACTTACAGCCCCATTTGAAATTACGGCCGGTGTGACTGCTGATACTGAAGTATCTTCTGTATTGTCAATTGTTAACGGCGTTGAAAATATTGTTGTTCCGCCTACTTTAATATTCACTGTAAATATACTTCCGCTGCTTTGTGGGATGTTTAGCGATGCCCTCACACCTGTTATGGTAAAAGCAGATGGGGATTTAACTGTAAGGCATTTTCCAGTGATTAAAACTGATAGTTCGTCACTGCACGTATACTCTAAGAAAGATGGGATACTACTTCCCCCTCCACCGCCAGCATTATCGTCCACATACTTTTTAGTTGCTACGTCCTGATTATTAACGGGATCAGATACGTTAGTTATCCTTACGGCGCCTGCATCATTACCCGCGGTAAGCACGCTGGTTAAATTCTGCG
>JACCDZ011777267.1_pt1 | contig 15065 bp, 24 predicted proteins | sample 7449551 | NCBI WGS metagenome assembly JACCDZ01 (sample SAMN15323452, study PRJNA562643) | freshwater metagenome | isolation source: river surface water | place: USA:Blue River Watershed | collected 2017-08-18 | reverse complement strand
GCTTTGTAAATATCGCGATGTGTAGAAATCGAAAACTACACTGATGGCATACAATTATGTCTGGTCCCAATGCCATTCGTTGGTTTACATATAAATATGATATGCGCAAATGGATATCATTAATAGAGCAATACACTGCTGATAACACTCATTTATTATCTACCTTAAAAAATACCAAATTCGATCCATATTCGTTTTGGAATGAGGTAAAACTGTGGGCCGACAAATATCAATATACGCAAGAACTATTTGGCGTTGACGACCTATCTGAAGAAGACCCAGCAATATTTTTCACTATTCCGAAAGACGAGCAAGAAGAATGTGAAGAATGGATTATGGATTATCTGGAAACACATGCTCCTCATGAATTGCCATCGTCGCATTTTTTCACAGATGTATCAAAACAGCTAATCCCCAGACAGACTTGGTTGATACATTATTGCGATACCCCATGGGATATTGCAGCAAATGGTTTCAAATATGGAACGTGGGATACCAGTAAATTGGGACTTACGACTTATTACAAGAAATCGGCAAAATCCGGAGGCGGGTATAACTTTGCTTATGAGGCTGGCTCCGGTAGTTCATCATTCGGTAGCGATAAATATGGTAAGCATGCCGTAATGTTTCAGAATAGCGGAACAAAAGCTTGGCATTCATCAGACGAAGAAGAACAAGTTATCTTCTGGGGTCCGAGTGTGAATCATCGAAGTATTGTCGTATTAAACCAAGAATATGGTGATTGGCATGTGATGAATAGATATACGCACAAACCATTGTTCACTGGTGAGATAGACGACGTGATGAATTGGGTCATGAAGAATCACCATCAATACCGAAAGGTTATGTTCGGATAAATATCACCATGTTATTAGAAAATTTATACCAACCCTAGTTTGGTTAAAATCATAAAGAAGAGTTGATACTCATATTTTGAGGATACCATTCAGAAACAAATGACGGATAATATGAATCGCTATGGTTTGTGCCAACTCGCATCAACAGCTTGCCATTTTCAATACAGAAAATTTCCATGATATCGTCGTGAACATGGCACATAACAGATTCTTCAAAAACTGGTTTTGTCCAGCTAGATTCATCTAAAATTATTAGTTCAGAACAAACAGAACGATAACCGTCGCATGGGTCTTCATACGCTGTATATACGGTATCATCCAAATAAATTGAAATACCATTTGAATCATGTGGAGTGCCGATATCTATATCAACACCCCGAAGAATTTTCTTGCCGCATAAGTCAGTGATTTGCATTATTATTATCCTTATTATTGACAGGTTGGTATTCCCGCGCACGGAGGATGAACAACATGCGCGGGAAATATCTTTACTCGGTGATAATTTTCGCAGTCGAAACATTGAATTGGCGGAAGTTTTCCGCATCCATGTCCCAATAGGAAACCTTTTCCGAAGACGCATCGATTTGCTCGATACCTGCACGTTGCGACTCAGGGGCCAACGCGGGGTTCAAGGTACCATTGGCAGTGCGGACGGTGCCGTCAGCCTTGACATAAGTGAAACGAACTGCACCTTCTTTAAGGGCTTGCACGACTGTATTTGACATAAACTTAACCTTTCTTGTCATCCCTCACCATGAGGAAGCCATGTTATGCCCTATATAAAATCAGTCTGCAATATTTATTTTTCATCATTTTCCAATCGGCCCATCATAAATACCAAATGGATTATTTGACACTACTAGAAAACCAGACCTTGGTCAATTATGCTATTGAATATTGCGGAAAAACAAATGACATAATCGAATGTGAATATATTCTGAGAAACGGAATAATGATAAAAGACGGAATTCAAGATATCGTCGAAAACGAATATTCATTTGCAACAATGAGCGGAGCCATAAGACCTATATTAGGAAAAAAAGTTTCTAACTTGTCTGAACAACAACTACGGGTATTAGCAGAAAATAACATAATTGTGTCAGAGGGAAAGTTAGCCAAATCCTTGATACCGTTGGCCGCCGCCGGAATGATCGCTTCCGCAATTCCTGACGCCCCAGAAATCCCCAAAGCCCCTATCCAAGCAGTGGTAGAAGAAACCACCCCAACGCCAGATATATATTCCCAAGACCCTACAATGATTATGGCACTAACTATCTGGGGAGAATCACGGTCAGAAGGATTGGAAGGTATGGTTGCTGTTGGTAATGTTATTGCCAACCGTGCTCTACAAAAGAAATTCGGAAATGGCATAATAGGAGTAGCGAAAAAGAGAAAACAGTTTTCTTGTTGGAACTCCGATGACCCGAACCTGAAGCTTATGCGAAAATTATCAGCAGATGACCCGCAATGGGAAACAGCGTATGACGTTGCTTCTAAAATATTGAACAGAAAAATATCAGATAATACGAATGGTGCAACATTTTATCATACCAATGCAATATCCCCATATTGGGTGGATAGCATGAAAAAAGTTTCAGAAATAGGAGATCATATTTTCTATAGAGAAAAATCATGAGTTTAAAATAATTCCTTGACAAGTTATCCGTTTGTAAGATAGCTGACCAGCAAATCTACCAAGGAAACCACAATGATCTCTGATTTTGATAAATTTTCACAGGCCATCGCCGACAATCTGGCCAACATGTCTAAAAAAGAATTGTTTATCGTCCAAACCGATGACCTTTTTCAGGTATACCTGAATGCATTCCCAGAGGGAACCAATCCAATTTACAAAGAACGCGCCGCGCATGATTGCTCGTGCTGCAAGCAATTTGTCCGAAATATGGGAAACATTATTTCTATCACTAACGGAGAAATTAAAAGCGTATGGGATGTAGACGGTTTGCCTTATCCATACGATGTTGTGGCGAAGGCCTTGTCTGAGCATGTTAAGGACAAGAACATCGAAACTGTGTTTCGGTCGAATCAGAATTCGTATGGTGCAGCAAAAACTTTGCAACTTGTCGAAGACCGAACCATTTCTTGGAATCACTTCGTTGGTAAAGTAGAACGCAAACATTATACCAAGGATGTCGATACCGTTCGTGGCCGTATCAATTCGGCGGCGCATGTATTCAAGCGAGGCCTTACTGAACTGACTGAATCGGCGGTTGAAACTGTTTTGGATTTGATTGATTCTAATTCTTTGTATCGTGGTGCAGAGCATAAATCTGCTGTCCAAGATTTCAAAAAATTACAAGATTCGTTCAAAAATGCACACAACAATCCTGATGTGTTCATCTGGGAGAATATTGATTCCCCTGTTGCCCGCTTCCGAAATACGGTAATCGGAACTTTGGTCCAAGATATTTCCGATGGTATGGATATCGAAAAAGCTGTTCGCATGTTTGAATCGAAGGTCGCGCCACAAAATTACAAGCGGCCAACGGCAATCTATACCCAAACAATGGTCAAAAATGCCGTTAAGACCTTGGAAGACCTTGGTTTGGAAAGCGCGCTCAATCGTCGATATGCACGAATCGATGACGTCTCTGTCAACAATGTTCTGTTTGTTGACAATTCGGTTAAGCCCTTGATGAAAGGCATCGAAGGTCTTCTGATGTCCGAATTGAAGACTACTACCAAGCCTTCGGGAACCGTCGAAGATATTGCCGTTGACGATTTCTTGAATAATATTTTGCCGAATGCAAATTCGGTAGAAGTGTTTTTCGAAAATAAACATATGGGAAATTTTGTATCATTGACTGCTCCGGTAGAAGATGATGTGAATCAGTTGTTTAAATGGAAAAACAATTTCGCATGGTCGTATGATGGCGAAGTTGCTGATTCTATCAAGCAAAGGGTCAAGTCGGCGGGTGGCAACGTTAGTGCAAAAATGCGTTGCTCGTTGGCTTGGTTCAACTACGACGATTTGGATATTCACGTTCATGAGCCTAACGGCAATCATATCTATTATGGCAATCGAGAAAGTGCGAATGGCGATGGTCTGGATGTAGATATGAATGTAACGCGAGACCGCCGCGATGCCGTAGAGAATGTTTGTTGGGACTATGTTGCTGATGGCAAATATCGCATTGAAGTGAATAACTTTACCCCTCGTGAACAAATCGATGTTGGGTTTGTTTTGGAATTCGAAATTGATGGCGCGGTGCAAACATTTACTTACGATAAGCGCGTCGTCGGGTATGTTCCAGCATTGACTTTGACTGCCAAGAAAGGAGTCGTTGAAGTTGCTTGCGAAAGCGGCGTGAAGCGTGGGAATTCTTCCAATGAAAAATGGGGTATCACCAGTGAGCAATTTGTTCGCGTGGATACCATTATGCTTAGCCCGAACCATTGGGATGGTGAAAAAACCGGTAATAAACACTTGTTTTTCTTCATCAAGGATTGTAATAACCCAGATACTACTCGTGGCATCTACAACGAATTTCTGAATCCATCGTTGGAACAACATGGTAAAGTGTTTGAGATGTTGGGAGCAAAAAGTAAATGCCCACAATCCGATACGCAATTGTCGGGATTGGGCTTTTCCTCTACTCGTGGTGACACGGTGGTGGTCAAAGTCCAAGGTGATAAATTGCACAAAACGTTCAATGTTAAATTTTGAAGGAGTGAAGTATGAATATTTTTGAAAAAGCATCGCGTAAGAAGTTTCGTTTTCCTACCAATCGCGGCGACCTGACTGTCGAAAACTTGTGGGATATGCCTTTAACCGCACGAGATGGTTTCGACCTTAACTCGGTGGCCGTTTCGATTAATAACGAATTGAAAGGTGTAACGGAGGAAAGCTTCGTACAAACCACTCCTAACCGCAAGGCTGTTGATCTTGGTGATAAACTTGAATTGGTTAAGTTTGTAATCGCTGAAAAAATTGAAGCTGCTGAAAAAGCCAAGGCTGCAAAAGAACGCGATGAAAAACGCAACAAGCTTTTGGAAGCTTTGGGTCAGAAAGAAGATGAAGGTCTTCGCGCAATGACCAAGGACGAAATTCTCGAAGAGCTTAAGGCTCTCGAAGGCTAAGAAAAAAGGCGGGGTAATTCCCCGCCTTTTTCAATAGAACTGTATTGGTTTATCGGTAACTGCTGATATTCGATCTGCCGATATATTCAAATATCTCTTTTCTTTCTCAATTCCTATAAAGTTCCTACCCGACTCTACGGCGGCTACTCCGTGGCTACCAGATCCTAAGAACGGGTCAATAACGGTTTGCCCCTCGATAGAAAATATTTTAATAATATGCTCAATCAGTTCTACGGGCTTCACGGTTGGATGATCGTTATTTTCGCCCTTTTGCTCTTTGGATGGTTTTTTTACCGCCATAGTAGTTTGGGCAACCGTCCCAGTCTGACCAGAAAGAGTCTGTGTAACATCTACTAACCCTGTTCTATGTTCTTGCCAGTTTTGGACAAAGGTTCCGTTCTTAGGCTTCTGCGCCAAAACCATCGGTTCGTGCATAGGTCGCAACTGTGGGGTTTTTCTCCCCGCCATCGAACTTACGAGGGTTTCTTTTTCACTATCCGATATTTTCATTTTTCGAACGAAATGGTCTTGGCTGAACGCCTTTATTTGACCGTCTCTGAGCCATGTTAGCATGTCCCTGACTTCGAAACCTGCATCTTCTACTGCTACCCCCAGTCGATGGTAGAGCCTTCCCTGTGAGAAGGATATATAAAATGCCCCAGGTTTCAATATGCGGTATACTTCGTTTGATATGCTATGCATGAAGTCGTAAAAATCCAAACCCTGCTGTCGGTCAAATTTCATGCCTACTGGCATAGAACCGATAACCCCAGCCTTCTTTATAGAAGAATCAACTTTGGTTTTGTCCCAATCATCACCCATACCGTCGATAAAATATGGTGGGTCAGTGACACATAGGTGTACACTCTCATCTGGTATTTTCTTTAATGTTTGAAGCGCATCCGCGTGGTATAAAGTAATCATTGTGATGTTATAAATCATCGGTGATTAATTTGCATTATTAATATTGCGAAGCTCTAATCAAATATAGTATAAATCATCCATTGCATTTTTATAGAAAGAAAATAATATGGATGCCCTAACAAATAATATTACCTCGTATGCTAATAACTTGTTCTCTATTTCCAATAATTCGGATATTACTGCCTCATTTTCTGGGATTAGTCAACGAGAACATTTAAGTCTTATAACAAACTCTCTCAAAGCATACGAAGGTCAATATGGATATGATTTGACGTGCAACGGTAATTTACAAACCCTCGAATTTGAACGAGTGTATCGCAACTTCGATCCGGAAATGCTGTGTTCCATGAAGAGAACCGGAGATGATTTTGTCAACTCTCACGGTAAAGGTGAATTGAAGAGCAGTAAGTTAGCTTCACCTTATTCACTTGGTAAGGCGGGCTTTCATACGTTTGCGGTCGAAAAAAACGGTATAGAAAACCAATATGTGTTTTTCAATCACTTCAAACGTTCTACCTGCAATTTCTATCACTTCGCCACAGAATCATACAGAACTGCTATATACAACGAAATAAAAGGAAAAGCGGACATATGGAAAGATCAGGTCTTCACGGGAGTAAAAAACGGAAAACACGATATGATATCAATCAGTGAGACATTCTGCGCCAATTTATCAAAAGACCTTCCTGTATGGAAAATAGAATTGAACACTGGTGAAATAACAATGACCGAAAAATCGTCCCCAAGATTGGTCAAAGGTGAGGAATATAATAGTGATGTAGTGTATTTTGTATCGGATACTAAACCCGAGTAGTGATATCTAGTATCTTTATCTGGTGAGGGTAGAATGCGATGACATCATACATTTCTTCCCCCTCATCAACTTCTTCACTATAATCAACTATGCGACCATCGTATCCCATATTAATGAGGAAGTTTCTATCAATTTCTAGGTTTCTACCATTGCTTAAACTGACGCTTGGCCGTTGCAATACTACTTGGCATTTGTAGATATATTTTCCGTATTCGTGGTCTGGTTCATTCGCAAAATAAACCCCACGTTTTGGGTCAATCCTAACTCTTCGAACTCGTATTCTGAACAATGATATACAATACCATTAAATCCATCGGAAAATAATTCACTTAATAACATTATTTATTTATGACATGAAACCTCTTCGTCGGTAGCTTTTCGAAGCTCCCCGCAATAAAAATCCATGTCATCATCGGTTGCCCATCCATCTCCTTGGTGGTAGTAACCGGTGATATCCATCAACACCCAATATCCATTTGATAATGGCTCTTCTACTAAATCCAAAATAATAAAGTCCAGAAATCCACCATATCCCTGCTCGTATGATGCTGCTCCGAATACTTCATCATTATCTGACATTATATCAAGTATTTCAATCTGCCCATCCTTATATTCGAATAGAACATGTTCTGGGGCATCGAAATTGAACGATGGGTCATTATCATCCGTTTCGGTAAAGGTAAATTCTGTCACTTCAACTTTTCCCAAAAAGGTTGCCATGATGAACTATGGTTCAGCAATTGTGTTATTTCATAGTCATAGGCAGCAGCCGCACCTTCTAAATGACGTAGTGTCGATTGACGCCAGAACATCCACCTCGGTGTTTTTTTCCGTTCGTCTTGGATTTCTTGATACAGATAATCTCGATGTTTTTCGAGCCTAGATAACAAAACACTGGTGGGGATATGAAAATCTTTCCCCTCAAGCTTTTGATTTTCCCTTCGGTATTGCTCTATTTCTTTGATTAGTGATAGGTCATTTCGAGAAATAAAGGTAATATCTCCTTTGATGCCGCTGAAGGCCGCATGCAAAAAGGAACTAGCATATCCACAAGTTCCGTCCAAATCTATGGAAATTGGCTTCCCGCTACTAAGCCAGACCATCAAAAGATTGCGGAATTTCGCTCCATCCTCTGCTCCCATGGGATGGGGCGAAAAGTCCTTTGCTATACTATAAGAAATCACTCTGAATCCTCTTGAATGTCTCGAACCAAAGCACGACAGCTTTCTGCTGTGTCATAATCACCAATGGTTTCGGCATATTTTCCGTCTGCGATAATATCTTCGATATTCATGATGTATCCTCCGTTGATAGACTTACACTACATCAAAATATTATCTTGTCAACCTTTCTGGATAAATGTTGGTCGGGTCTTTGTATATTTTTCTTATCGGAGTTAGTTCATTGCCATATTTTAGTATATATTTAGTCTTTTGCTTCCCTGGCAAATGAACCAAAAACGACCATGTCGCAAACAGCAACTCTCTATCTGCCATGAATGATTCGTTCTTATACCTTTTGTAGATTTCATAAGTATTATCCAATTCCCAAGGATTGACAACGATGTTGCCAAATATTAAAAACCACTCAGGATAATCTTCTGCGGCTGCTACAAAACAGTCTGGGGAAATACGGTAATAATCATCCAACGCAACTTCAACTAAAGGGAACATATGGTTTAAAAGTTCGATGGCTTTCTTACAAACTTCTATTTTCGTTTCACCACAGATATCATGTTTAACATTATTGTAGCGATCTACCATGGTTGCATCCGCAATATTACCAACATCGTCACGAATGATGTGGATAAGGTATTCGCTTTGGTAGCGGATGGGGATAATTTCTCTATTTTTCATACCAACTCATTTTTGTATTATAATAACATGAATCAATTTTGGTCAGTTCTCCGAACTTTAAAGCGAGGACCGCAAACTGATAAATTGTCGGAATACACACAATAACTTTAATAAGGTCTCCCATGCATTTAGTCAGAAGAATCGATTCTTTTTCACGGTCACCATGCGCTGAAACATATTCATCATTTAGTGATAAAATTTTCCATTGGTAATTATTAGTAATTAGATACTCTAACGAGTGGGCCTCGATTTCATAATAATTTTCCAGTAAAATTGTATGCATCTTAATCTCTATTAATATTGATTTTTTACAAAACGCCATATATAATTTTGATAAAGGAGACTTATATGAAAATTGAAATGTATTCAAGAGATAATTGCCAATATTGCACAAAAGCCGAAAAACTGCTTAATGATAAAAATTTACCGTTCACCAACGTAAAAATAGCTAGCCCAGAAGTTAAAGAAGAGCTTTTAGAGAGGGTTGATAAAGTTGGCGGAATTCCCCCTCGCACCGTTCCACAAATATTCATAGATGATGCTCTTATCGGTGGATATACGGACTTAGTTGCTTGGTTTTCGGCACAAGATAGTATCACGCAACTCTCTACTGAGGGCTAACTGTTTACCATCGGTGGCACTGTTTATACCAACTACCATCCCAGATGCGTCATAAATGGGGCCACCACTCATTCCTCCTACGATGCTTCCTTGAAGTATCCTTAGACCACCAGATGGCATATCCTCAATGATAGTATCGTCTCTTGAAGATTCGGACGTTGCGACCAACATGTTCAAAACAAAACTAGTACCGTCTGCATATCCAACCGAGTAGTATCGTATCCGCACAAAGGAATACACCTATACTGGCAAAGAGTTGGCCGATATGGATATCGGCTTTGAAGTTGTCGGCGCGGCTTATATTCAAGAGTTTCGTTTTGTATTTGCCGTTTCGTAAAAAAAGACTTGACAATGCCATTGAATTAGATTATAACAGCGGCAACCAAGGAAATATTTATGTTTAACAAAGTTTGTGAAGTGATTGGTGGTTTTGACCGTGAGGACATTACTGGCTCGGTGGATCACATCATCGAAAGCTTGACTCGTATCAAAGCTGAAAATGCTGGCAGGGAATTGTTTGTTTCTTCCGAAATGGTTACCGAATGGGGCGATACCTTTATCAAAACCGAGTTGTATTTCTTTCGTGATATGACAGAGGAAGAAATTTCAACAAAGGCGGCAAAAGCCGAGATTGACAAAGAACGCCTTGAAAAAAGTGAACGCGCAAAGTATGAAGAGCTTCGCGCAAAGTTCGGGGAATAATCATGGATTATTCCCCTTTTGAAGAATATCGTCGTCGAGTTGTCGAAGTTATCGAACGTGATTGTGCGATTATTGAGGTCGCGGGCGATGATGGTTGGTATGGCGTAGAAATGCGCGATGGCGTAGAATGTTCACGTCATGGACCGTTTTTGGTCAGTTCTGTTGTAAAGCCTTGGGTGGCATTGGCCATTCTTGAACGAGATTACGATTCATGATAGTTTGCTTATTTTTTCAGAAAAAATATCGATAGTATTTTCTATCATATCTTGGTTTATATCTTTCAAACAAATTTTATCAGAAATGCGGTGTTCTTCATCTCTGAGGAAAAGATATTCACCATCTCCTCCGATTAAACGCATGTTTACAGTGCTAATTCGGATCAAATTACCTGTTTTCTTATGCTCATAAACGCATATTACACCTTTAGGAACCTTATTGAGGCCAAACCACTGCCATTCGAATTGTTCCGACATTTTTTCATCGATTATGGAAAGAAATGGTTCTAAGTCAGTTCTTATGTCCAACTTATTTCGATGTTTTTGCCCACGATAAGATTCTTCAAAAGAAGAATACGAAATAACCTTTCCGAACGGTGATTTTTCGGTCTCGATGAACATTACGCGGTCCTTATTTTTTCTAAGATGGTCAACCATGCTTCGGCATTTCCCAAGGCATCATCCAACGGGTCATGGGTATGCTTGGTCTTGCGGAACTTTTTCCACTGTGTGTGAGAATTCGGTTTAAGGGTGTATCCAGCCCAAACATCACCGATCCGTCTAGCGGAGTGTCCAAAGGGATTATACCCAAGATGATTATATGATTCCGCCGCAATCCACATAAAATCGAATGCGGGATTGTCGCTAATCATTACTCTTCGATCAAGATTGAGAGAATCAAGCCATGCTTTCATAGCATTCATCCCATCGGACAATGTGGCCGCATAACTTTCGTGTTCTTCTCTGGTGATCCCAATGGAGTCATATGCTCCCTGTTTATATTTAGAACAGGATGGTTTCATATTAGGAGAACGGAACCTTTTCGAAAGGTCGTTACCATCAATTAAAACCATCCCGAAACTAATCAGGTCACCGTGGTTCGGGCATGGACCCGAAGCTTCTACATCCACTGAAATTAACATTCTTTAAAAATACACTTTTCCACAAATATGTCAATACTTTTTTCTGCTATCAACAGAGTATCGTATTTGTTCATGTAAATCTGCTCAGTTGTGAACGGGATTATGGGATGAAAAAGCTTAAGCGTTGCATCCATTAATGCCGATATCGTTGCCTTGGCTTCTCTATCATCATCAAACAATCGCCTCTTTGCTTTTTCTATATACCAACTTGAATAATCATCATACAGAAAAGACCGAAGTTTTTGGGCATACAAGTGGAACTCACAGGCATCCATCATGTCTTTCGTTTCTAGGAATACTTCTGATAGTCTCCTCATGATTTCGATATCATCTTCGTGAGTTGAGGTAATAATCTCACCACAGTGCATCGAACTAAATTTCATCGTATTGCGGAATTTAGTCAACAACTTTTTTGAAGACGATAATTTTCGTATGTCGAGTTTCATGTTTTGTGCTGGAGTTGCATATTCTGCCAATGCAAACCTCATGGCATCACATCCATATTCTTCTATTATGTCAATCGGGTCTATCCCATTACCCAACGATTTAGACATCTTTCGGCCTTTGCCATCCAGTATCAAACCATGTAGATATATTCGAGAAAAGCAAAGCTTGTCGGTCAAAATAAGACCCATCATCAGCATTCTTGCGCACCAAAAGAATATTATGTCATCACCAGTTTCTAACATATTCGCTGGGAAAAATTTATCAAAATCATTTTGATTATCTGTCCCCCACCCTAAGGTAGCAAAGGTCCATAAGGATGACGAGAACCATGTATCAAGAACATAACGGTCATCATTTGGCATTTTATGCCCCCATCGAATATCTCTGCTGATACACCACGGCTGGATGTTCTTAAGATAATGTATAAGGGTATTTCTTCCCGATTCTGGAATAATCTCTATGTTATTATTATAGATTTCGTCAAGTAAACGATTTGCGGCATCTGTCATATCAAGATACCAATGGTCATCGGAATCCTTATAAAGCAATTGCTTTTCCGAGCATATATCAAATGCTTTATGTATGGACGTGGTATAATCTTCATCCATCGTATATCTAAAACGAGACCAATCACAGGAAGCACCTGTTCTTTTCAATTGGTCGATTATTTCGGCAGATAGAGAGGTTTTATACTTAGAAGAAAACTCTTCGAATTCTGGACCATTTGGGTCCAACCCTTGTCCAAGCATTTCTTGGTCAAGTTTTTCTTGTGTTGCCATACCAGCATGGTCACAACCAGGCAGCCAGAGAGTTGAATACCCTAGCATACGGTGATGGCGTATAAGAATGTCTTGAAGTGTAGCGAAGTAGGCATGCCCCATATGTAGCTTGCCTGTGATGTTAGGCGGGGGCATCGGTATAAAATATGTTTTGTCGCTGTCAGAAGGAGCGAATGAGCCGCTTTCCTCCCATATTTTATATATTTCTTGTTCGGTTAAATTACGTCCCACTTGGTCATTTTGTTATCCTCCATATTAAAAAAAAAATGTGGTGCGGGCCGTTCTACTTACCGGATACACTTTCCATTTGGCGATAAATCCCAAATGGTCAACGGACACATAACCGTAGTCACCGCACCACTATCAAATGATAGCAAACTTTCTATATCATGTCAACCAATTTCTCGTATGAGTTGTTGCCAGTCATATCCCTGCATTAGATAAAGATCGAAACACTTCATAATCAAACGGAAATTTATTTGCTTAGTCAATTGACCAGTTTTGTATAATTCTTCAATATAATCAAGAACTTCGTCCTTTTGTTCTTCGGTTATCGCCGCCCCTATATTTTTCTTTATCTTTTTGATAAAGGTCAGCATGTCACCAGAACTAAAGTTCATGTCTTGGTGAAACGCTCTGGTAATGATTGCGCTATCCCAGTCATCAGCTTCCATATTTGATATGAATATGATGCCACCATAAAAATCAATTTTATTTGGTAAGTTTCTCATCACCCACGATTCACACGCAACCATTCTTTCTTTAGATACCGTATTCTGCCTTTCTCTGAGCGAAAGTTCGCCGTTCTCATCTTGATAGATCTCAAATGGATCTTCGTTGTCATTTTTGTCATCAGAATTGCTAACAACACGCTCTTTTTCTGGCATTAATCCTTCAATGATGCCTATTTCTTCGGAATTTGCTACTCCTCGCAGAATTGATGACATTGCGGATACTATTTCTCCGCGTCGTTCAAAGGTCATTGCTCCGGTATTAAGTGCTCCTTGCACATCATAATCAACCGTCCGTATCGCATCGGTATCCAACGCGCCCTTAAGCATGTTAACGCCGTTTTTATCATCAACCACCGAATCACAATCGTCAAATATGGCAAGACCGTGGAGTTGTTCTATGAGGACACGATATAATCCTTTGGCGGTTATCTTACCCTTCTTGGTAACATAATCAACACCTTCTCGTAACTTCAAATTTTTCTTTATTACTTCCATAACTGTGAAAGTTTTACCCGTGCTTGGGGCACCGGTAATCAACAACGACTTAACGTTGTGAGATTTCTTTCCCGCAATTAACTCTATTTTACCTTGTAGTGATTTGTATTGGTCTTCCATCGATATGGCAGAGGTTGTTCCTTTGGATTTTTCTTTTACTATGGTAGTCAACTGTTTTTCCAGTCTCTGCATGTTTGGTATACGAAAATATTCATTACCTCTACGCGCAACCAAATGAACTTCTGCATCCTTTGGTATCTCGTCCTCGGTCAACATATTTGGATTAGACACAAAAGTGATAATATCACTTATTGCCACATTTTGGTCGATGTTTGCAGGTATATCAACTGCATAATCAGGGGGAGTATCAAAATTCATTTTATTCCAAACAGCAACTGTGGCTAGCTTACCAGCATTAATAACAACACCTAGACCTTTTAGTCCACGGTCAACCAGATATATCATACCCATGTTACCATTAACATCATAAGTTCTCGATGGTCCACCAACTTGGGAAAGCGAATATCTTTTTCTAAGTGCAGATAATACCGGACCTACCGGCAAGGTTGAGGATGATTTCATTTCTATTAAACGCATATCTTATTTAGTTGAATTTTGTTATCCGACCAAGCGCCTAAAATGATAATTTGCGACCATGACTTGTAGTCATGGAATACGGCCATCTTATGCCGCCATCTGATGAAGATTTTTTACCATACTCAGTAAAATTTCTGAGATTTCGCCGTTCACGGTTTAATGAAAGCAAATGCTTAAGCGGAAAGTGGACTATTTTCAATCGAAAGCCACCATCGTCATACCCATACATCATAATTATTCCCAATTCACAAATTTAATGACCTCGTAATAAGCTAAGTAATTGGGATTCAGATAGGTCATTTCGTCTTTGGTGAAAAATAATCTATCGACATCACTTGAATAATCACTATAAAACACTATACCTATGTCACTAGACAATGTGTGTGCTTTAACGTTACGAATGCCGCTTACATTAAACTTCTGAAATCTTTCAGGGCTTAAAGCAATATTGTTCCCTCGCCCACGAAAGCACGATGATAATATTTTCTTTTGCACATCTATAATATCTGGCAAGTCAAAAACTTCAATAGGACTTTTGCTGATTTCTAAAAACAAATAAGATACTACCTCATCAAAGGTAGCCAATGGTAATTTATTATGTTGTCTGGCGAAACTTATTGATATCGTCGGAAAAGAATTACCATCCTCGTGAGATTTATCTGCAACCATAAATAAGTGCATTACGATACCATCCGTTCATGCAACAGTTCGAAGGCTCCGACCACGGGAGCACACTGGCTCTTTCGCCCGAATACATAAGCGCAGGTATCCACAGGAATGGTCAAATATTGGTCACCATCACGGATTGGATATGTTGGGTCATGCACAACCGCACTATGAATTCCTAACAGACGAGCCAAAGAAACCGCTTGTCGCATTTCAGATGCAGTTACACCAAGAGTCAATACCGTTCCGAAAGTTCGGTCTTCTTGCCATTCTTTATACATTTCGGCCAGAGACACATCGCTGGAATCCAACTCTTCGGTCATCTGAGTGCCGC
>JACCDZ011550632.1_pt1 | contig 15066 bp, 17 predicted proteins | sample 7449551 | NCBI WGS metagenome assembly JACCDZ01 (sample SAMN15323452, study PRJNA562643) | freshwater metagenome | isolation source: river surface water | place: USA:Blue River Watershed | collected 2017-08-18 | reverse complement strand
TGGTATTCCTGGGTGCGAGCTGTACGAGATTGGCCGCCCGCTGGACGTGCGCCAAGACGGCAAAACCACCTTCGTGAAGGCCGAGATTTATTCCGGCGCAGGACCTGCAGCGCAGCGCGCTAACGACTTCTGGTCATCCATCACCGACCTGAACCCGCCGCAGCGCTGGTACCCGTCTGTCGGCGGCAGCGTGCTGGCAAAGTCGGTCGAGGTTGATCCACGTACCGGCCTGCGCAAGGCGATCGTGTCCAAGGTGCGGTGGAACAACATTGGCGTCAGCAAAACGCCGGTGAACCAGCACGTCGGCACTTGCGCGACCATCCCCTTGGGGGCGTTTGCCAAGTCGTGGACATCTGCGGGCCTGGACTTCGCCAAGGCGCTGGAAGCCGGCTACGGCACGGATTCCATGGCGCTGGCTGGTGGTGGTGCGCTGCGCCAGCAGTCGCTGGATCACCGGATCCATAGCTACTTCGATTTTCGCAACAAGCTGGCCGAGGAAATGAGCTCGGGCGGCACTGGAAAGAACCCTGGCGCACGCGAGCTCATCGAGCACGCCGCCAAGAAATTCAGCATTGCGCCCGACCGGGCCGCTGAGTGGGTGGAGCGCTTCATGCGCGATTTGAAAAACGGTCTCAACAAACGGAGTAAGTCATGAGTGCATTTGAAAAACTGATGGGCGAGCTGAGTCAGCTTGGTGCCGATCAGGAAACAATGGCCAAGGCGCTCCCGGCGGATGACGGCAAGGATGAAGAAAAAATCCAAGCTGCCGCTGAGGATGGCGGCTTGGGTGATGGTGACGCCGACGACAAGGGCGGCGCGCCTGATGGTGATGAGGACGGCAAGCCCATGGCTAAGTCGTTCAAGTTCCAGCTGGAAGACGGCACCGAGGTCGAAGCCCAGGACGGAACCGAGCTGGTGAAGTCCCTGCAGGACCGCATCGAAACCAACGAGGGCAACATGCTCAAGGCGCTCGGCACCGCGGTCGATCTGATCAAGGGCCAGGGCGAGATGATCAAGTCCCTGAGCGAGCGCGTCTCCAAGCTGTCCGGCGAAGGCCGCGGCCGCAAGACCGTCGTGTCTGTTGTCGAGAAGCCTGCCGGCACGGCTGAGACCATGGCGAAGTCCATGCAGCCCGAAGGCATGTCCGACGAGGCTTTCTTCGCCAAGGCGCTTGTCGCCCAGCGCGAAGGCCGCATCACCGGCACCGACATCGCCTTTGCAGAAGCGCTGCGCAACAAGGGCCAGCCTCTGCCTCCCGCGCTCGTCGCTCGCGTCGTGCAGTAATCACCACCACCCATTTTTTAGAGCAAGCAAGCAAACATCATGTTCAATTTGCCCGAACTCGCTGCCGGTCAGTCGTCCACGACTGGCGCCATGGATGGCACAGCCATCGCTGAACTGCAGAAAGCCCTGACTGCTGGTTACGGCACTGACGTTTCCACCCTGACCGGTGGTAGCGCTCTGCGTATCCAGTCGCTGGACAAGACCATGCAGGCCACGATTCAGGAAAACAAGCACTTCCGCTTGTTCAATGAGCTGGCTAAGACTGGCGCCGGCGCTACGGTTGACGAATGGACGGAACAGTCCGGCGTCGGTGGTTTCCTGGGTGGTTCCACCAACACCGAAACCGGCATCATCAACGAGAGCACCGGTTCCTACGCTCGCCGCGTCGGTCAGGTGAAGTACCTGATGACAAAGCGTCAGGTCTCCCTGGTGTCCACGCTGGGCCAGAACATCGCCAGCTCCGAAGCCATCGAACAGCAGGCCGGCGCCAAGCAGCTGCTGACCGACGCTGAGTACCTGTCCTTTGAAGGTGACAGCGCCGTGGTGCCCACCGAATTCGACGGCATCTACGCGCAGATCCTGGCGGGCGTGAACGCCGGCCAAGTGGACACCGGCAACATCCTGGACGCCCAGGGCCAGTCGCTGAACTCCATCAATCTGGTGAACGCTGCTGCTGCCCAGGTCAGCCGCCGCGACAACTTCGGCACGCCTACCCACCTGTTCATGTCGCAGCTGGTGCAGGCCGACTTTGACACCGGCTTGGATCCCGCCTTCCGCGTGAGCCTGAACAACGTGCCCAACGGCGGCATCTCGCTGGGCTCGCCTGTGGTTGGTATCCGCACATCGTGGGGCGACATTTCGGCCAACCCCGACGTGTTCATCAACGACGGCGATCAGGCTGTGCCATTCCAGGTGACTTATCCTGCGCTGGCCACCGCCAACACCGGCATGAAGCCAACGGTTGCAATTGACGCATCGGCGAGCGACGCCAGCTCGCAGTTCGGCGCTGCATGGGGCGGCAACTACTACTACTTGGTGACCGGCCTCAACGCCAACGGACAGTCTGACGGTGTCATCACCGCGCAGACCGCTGTGGCTGCTGGCAAGAAGGTGACTTTGACCATCACGGCATCCGCCGGCGGCCAGGAAACCGGCTACGCCATCTATCGCTCGCGCATGAACGGCACAAACGCGCCTTCGGACTTCCGTCTGGTGACCCGCGTAGCCAAGGCCGGCGCGACCACCACCTACGTGGACCTGAACCGCGACATCCCCGGCACCACCCGCGCTTATGTGCTGAACATGAATCCGGGTGACCACGCCATCAACTGGCGCCAGCTGCTGCCCATGATGAAGTTCCCGCTGTACCCCACCAATGCAGCGGTCATCCCCTGGGCTCAGCTGATGTTCGGCTACCTGCGCATCACCAAGCGCCGCCACCACGCAGTGATCAAAAACATCTTGCCGAACGGGGCAAAGTGGTTGCCGAAGTAATCATCAACGGGAAACCGTTTTAATATAAAATGAGGGCTCTAGCAGCCCTCATTTTTTTTGCGCCAAGATCATCATTGATTTCAAACGAAGATTGCTTCTCTGTAGCGAGGTCATACTCGTCTAGGTCTGCTTTTGCTAAGGGCAGCCCCAAACACTACCACGCGCTTTGGCGAAGGGGTTTGCTCGATGAGGCATTCCGCGGTGTGCAGGTTTCTCCTGTTTACGTGCCGGCAAAATGGACCCATGAATTGGTTTTTGCGGAAGCGGCGAAGTATCGGACACGCGCAGAGTTCAAGCGCGAGTGCGGTGGCGCCCATAGCTACGCCCTAAAACACGGCATACTCGCACAGGCATGCGCACACATGCGCGACGGCCACAATTTCTGGCATGTATTTGAGCTCATGGCGGTAGCCAGTAAATACAAAGACAAGCCGAGTTTCACCAAGGCTGAATCTTCTGCATACAACTTCTGCAAAAAGAACGGCCTTGTTGATCTGGTTTGTGCGCACATGGCTCAAAGGCGCGACTGGAGCAATAAACACGACGTGCTGGCCGAAGCTGCTTGCCACCAATCGCGCGGGGCCTTTCAGGTCCTTGCATCCGGCGCATTCAAACAAGCCTACGCTGGCGGCTACCTCGATCAAGCCTGTGCTCACATGCCGCCACCAGAATACGGCTTCTCGAAGGAAAAGCCTGCCATTCTCTACCACCTTCGTGTCACCGCCGCCGATGGCGCTGTGCTCTACAAGATTGGCATTACAAACCGCGACCCTGCTGCGCGCATCGCTGGGATGGGCGCATTCCCAGGCGTCGTCATCGAGCTACTTGAAACCATCGCCTTCACCAGCGGTCGTGATGCGAGAATTGCTGAGAAGCGCCTGCATCGCAAATTCTCCAGCCATAGGTACACGGGCGCGCCATTGATGAAGAACGGCAACACCGAACTTTTCACTGTGAATGTGCTGGATCTCTAGGAATCATCATGCCCAAAGTCCTTTGCACCCTGCCCAACGCCTCCGAAGAAATCAGCGGCGTAAAGTTTGTGAGCCATGCCAATGGCATGCTCTCCGAAGAACTGGACGAAGCCCAGGCTGCCGCCTTTGCTGCCATCCCCGGCTATGAGCTGGTCGGCGGCGAGAAGTCCGGCGGAAACGACGACGCCGAGAAGGCTGCCCTGCTGGCGCGCGCTGAGGCTGTGAAGCTGAGCGTCAAGAACAATTGGAGCCTGCAGCGCCTGACCGCAGAAGTCGAGAAGGCAGAAGCCGAGGCAGCCGCAGCTGCCGCAGCCGCAGCCAAGACCGAGTAACAACCTGGGCGGCCTGCCGCCCGCACTTTGAAAGGGGGCCATCATGGCTGCCACTGCTGGACGAAACCTGAAAGACGAGCTCAACCGCATGAACCCGGCCGCCGCCCACGTGAGGCTGGGTGACGTGCTGTACGAGCTGATCACCAAGCACAACGCCGCCATGGCGAAGCTGGACGCCGACGCTGGTGTTACCGACACCAACTACACGACGCTCTATCGCGTGGCTCCGCTGGCTGAGCGCTGAGCCCAGCCGATAAGCTCGAAGCAATGAAAAGGCCGCCCCGGCACATGGGGCGGCCTTTTTTTGTCGTGATGCGACAATGAACTGAACAGGACACACTATGCCTATCACATCTGCAGAAATCGTCTATCGCCTGTCGGGCGGCGCGGCCAACTCCAACGCAAACGCATCCATTGGCGGCGCAAAGTCGTCCACGGTCGTTCCTGCGGCTCTGTTTGACGACGTGACCAGCGCTGAGAGCGCGGCCGGCGACACAGAATACCGCTGCATCTATGTGCACAACGCCAACGGCGCACTGACCATGCAGAACGCCGTGCTCTGGATCACGGCCAACACCACGGCAAACCGCATCGCGGTCGGTGTGGGCTCGTCTGCCATCAATGGCACCGAGCAGACCGTGGCCGACGAAAACACGGCACCCACCGGTGTGACGTTCAGTCAGCCCACCACCAAGGGTGCGGCTATTGCCCTGGGCAACATCCCGCCTGGGCAGCATCGCGCGGTGTGGATGCGTCGCGCAATCACGGCAGCCAGCGCGGCATCGAACGACACCTACAGCCTGCGCGTAGAGTGCGACACCGCAGCCTGATAGGGGCAACACATGGCGATCAGCACCCGCGACCAACTGATTGACGCGCTCGGTAACAACAGCAGCCGGTTTGTGCTGGACAAGGCCAGTTTGGCAAACGCTGCAGCCGGGCAGTTTCACTCGCTGTGGCGCGCCACTGGCCAGCCTGGGCAGGGGGCTATCCCTGCCGCTGCCGCGGTTTGCGACCACACCCTGGTCGGCGCCATGGGTTTCAGCCAGCAGACCGCGCCAGCCACCAGCTACGGCGCCTGGGCAAACGGCGTTTGCAGCAATAGCGCGGTCACGATCGAGATTCACGACCGGCTCATGCACATGGGTGGGTTGGTGGGTAACGTAGCGACGGCGCAGACTGCCAATCTGGATGTGAGCGCCAATCTTGCGACGAACAACCTGGACGCCCGCAAAGGGGACGCGAACTACTCCGACATTCAATGGTGGTTGGAGTGGTACACAGACACCGGCGTGACCGCGGTTACCGCCACCGTCAATGTCACGTACAACGACGGCACAACGGCCAACCTTACAGGCGTTTCGCTGGCTGCAACGCGCCGGGCTTCGTTCATGCAGCCCTTGAACGGCCTCATTCCAGCAGCCGATTCGGGCAAGTACATTCGAGACGTAAACACCGTGACCCTGTCGGCCACCACCGGCACTGCTGGCAGCTTTGGTGTGACGGCGACGCGCCCGCGCATGACTCTGCCGCTCTCTCTTGCGAACAAGATGGAAGTTTTCGATTGGGCTCAGCTTGGCCTGCCGGAAATTTTCAACAGCTCTTGCCTTTTCCCGATCCAGCTTGCCAGCACCACCAGCACAGGCACCGTGCGTGGTGGGGGGAAGATCAGCCACGGGTAACCCATGACCATCAAAACCGCTCAGGCTGACTTGCCGGTCGGGCTGCGCGGCGGCTCTGACGCCTGGGGCCAGCCGCAGGCGTCGGTGGTCCTGGATGCTGACTGGTTCGAGCAGCCTGCCGCCTCGCTGGTGACGGTTGGCTCGGACTTTGCTGGCGCGCATGCCGTCTTGCAATCTGTCGGCGCCGATGCGGCATCCGGCTATGTCGTGCTTGGTACTGCCCAGGCCGATAGCTCGGGCGCGTATGCGACGCTCGCCGCAGTAGGGCAGGCCCAGGCTGGCGCATACAGCTTGCTGGCGGCAGTGTCGGTTGATCAATCGGGATCCTACGGAATAGCGGGCACGGTCGCCCAGGGCTTGGATGGCGGCTATGCCGCGCTGTCTGCGGCCGCCCAGGATCAACCCGGCAGCTATGGTGTCATCGAGTCAGTAGGGCGGGGCCAAGCCGGAGCCTATGGCGCCCTGGCAACGGTCTCCGCTGATGCTGGCGGCGCCTACGGCATCGCTGGCACCGTTGGGGCTGACAACGCCGGCAGCTTTGCCGTGCTTGCGACGACCGGGCAGGCCCTTACCGGCGGCTATGTCGCCTTGGCCGCGGTTGGCCAAGTGCAGGCTGGGGCCTACGTTGCGCTCGCCCAGGTGCTCACCGACTACGCCGGCGCTTACGGCGTCGCGGGCATCGTTGGCGCGGATCTGGCTGGAGCGCATGCCGTGGTGGCGGCTGTGCAGGCTGACCACTCGGGCGCGTACAGCACCGTGCAGGCGGTTGGTGCTGACCTGACAGTGGGTAGCGCGGCCCTGGCTGCTGCTGCCGCTGAGCTTGCGGGCACCTACGGGCTGGCCGGCGCCGTGGGGCAGGAGATGCCGGGCACGTTTGGCGTGGCGGCGACTGTCGGCGCCACCATCGCTCTGGCGCACGAGCTGCTGGGCGTGGCGGGCGCTGACCTGTCGGCCGCCCACGCGGGCCTGCAGGGCGTGCAGGCCGATCGCGCCGGCGCTTATGCCGTCACCACGGCGGTGGGGGCTGAGAGCGCCCAGGCATACGGCATCGCGGGTGTGACGGGTTCAACCCAGGATGGTGCCTATGCTGCGCTCAAATCTGTGCAGGCGGATCTGGCTGGGGTCTCGGTGGTGCTGCAGGGCGTCTCTGCTGATCTGAACGGTGCGGCCTTTGTGCTGGCCGGCGTGTCCGCTGGGTTTGCGGGTGTCTATGGCGTTGGGGGTACAGCCTCTGCTTACCACGTGGGCGGATACTCCGCTGCCTCTGTGGTGTCGTCCGACCTCGCTGCCAGTCACGCGGTCCTGGTGGACGCCGGCGCGGGTCTGACGTGCACGCATGCCGTTTTCACCAGCGTGGCGGTGGATGTGGGCGGGCAGTACGCCGTCATCCAAAGCGTGGCCTCGTCGCTGGATGGCTCGTATCCGGTCTTGTTGAATGTCGGGGCCGACCTGGGTGGCGAATTCGAGATTCTGGACGCTGTCCTATCTGACCTGCTTGGCCAGTACCAGACCGCGGGGGCCGTTTCCTCGGATCTGCTAGGCGGTTTCGGTGTGGCCTCGGTGGCGTTCTCGCTGCTGGGCGGCGCCTACTACTTGAAGGGCAAGGTGCCAACGCCGGGCCGGCAGGCTGCGGTGAAGAAGGATGATGCGCAACCACCGAAAGCCCAGGGGCCAGTGCGACGGGCTGCTGCCGCCGTGCCCGGTGGTGTGAACCGCGTCACTGCGGTACCGGCCGCTGTAGCGCGTCGTGAGCGTATCATCGCCGCAGACCGCATTTTCAGGGCATGACATGACCACGCTTTTTACAGAATCCGAAGGGGGCTTCACCGGCGAGGGCCGCGCGGGTTCGAGGCTGGACTATGGCCTTGACTGGTCGGCGTGGCTCGCCAAGGCCCCAGGCGACAAGATCGCGTCAAGCACCTGGACGACCGACTCGGGCCTGCAGCTGACAGATCAACTGTATTCCGACACCGCCACATCGCTGTGGGTTGAAATCCCGGCCGGCGTGCCTAGCGACTGGTACGTTCTGGAAAACTCGATTGTGACCACAGGCGGTCGCCGGGACTCGCGCGTCTGCCTGATGTACGTGAAGCCGCCGCTGTCTGCGGGCAGCGCCTTGTTCCACAACCGCATCGTTGCCATCGCCAAGATGCGCCGCGATCGGCTGGTGATGGCGGCCAGCGGTGCATTGCCCACCGTGGAGGTGAGCGACGACTACATTTGGGACAAGCTCATGGCGGCGGAATCAGAGCTCGCGCACGAGCTGCGCGTTCCGCTGGCGCCGACAACCTTCTTTCCAGTCGAGCCCACCGCCGACGAAATAGCCGCACTCAATGGAAAGCCATGGGCGATAGACCCAGGCTATGACTACGAGCCCAAGGCGTTCCAGTACGGCGACCAGTGGGGCATGATCAAGATGCGCCAGAAGCCGCTGATCAGCGTCAGCCGCGTGCGGTTCGCCTATCCTGGCGGCGCAACAGCCCACTACGACCTGCCGCTAGACTGGCTGCGCATGGATAAGAAATACGGCATGGTGCAGTTCGTGCCCTCCAGCACGGCCTTCGCTGCGCCGTTGAATGCGTTTGTCATGCAGGCCATCGGCCACGGGCGCACCATCCCCATGGCTGTGCAGTTCACCTACGTGGCCGGATTGGAAAACGTGCAGCAGAAATTCCCGGATCTGCTGGACGTGGCGATGACAAAAGCCTCCCTCAAGGTCATCGAGGACAGTTTCCTGCCGCAGTCTGGCTCGATCAGCGCTGACGGCCTGTCGCAGTCCATCAGCAACGACATGGAAAAGTACCACGACACGATCGACCGCATCATCAACGGCGGCAAGGGTAACGGCGGCCTGATGGCGGCCATTCATGGCATCCGCCTGCAGGTGATGTGATGCGGTTCAACCCTGGCGCTTTTGATCGTTTCCTGACCGGCATTGGGCAGCAGGTGGAGTGGCGGCGCTCTTATGCGTGCGCGTGCGTGAGCCCAACATCGGGCGCCCCTGACCCAAAGCACGCGCTGTGCAGCGGCAAAGGCCGGCTGTGGGATCCGCCTGTGCCCACCGTCACCGGTGTGGCCAGCCAAAGTGTCACCGCTGAATGGATGCAGTCCGGCCAGTACGAGACCGGCGACATGGTGCTCAGCATCCCCCAGGCGAGCCCGCTGTGGAACGCCGGGCAGTTTGACCGCGTGCTGATGCTCAATAGCACCGACGTTTTCAGCATGCCACTGACTCGCGGCGCTCCAAACGAGCGCCTGCTGCTCAAGGTGCAGAGCATAGATCGCTGCTTCTGGCTTCACCCCACCACGCGGCTGGTGGTGGAGGGCGGTATCCCCGTCGTTGACGCTGACGGGCATCTGAGCTGGCTCGGTGGCGTTGGTGAGCCACCGCCCGGCATGGTGTATTCGCTGACCGGCCAGAAATTCGATGAATACTTCATCTTCGGCCAGTACCCGAGCGACCGCAACCAGCACAGCGGCATGCGCCTGCCGCGCAAGCTGGTCGCCCGCAAGTGGGATCTGTTCGGCCGCTAGGACGAGCGGCGCACCGCTTCGGCTATCACCTTCTCCGCGAACGGCTGCATTTCCTCGGCCACGCCCTTGGCGATGTGCTGGCCCGGCTGCGCTGGGATGATCCAGCCCTTCGATTTTTCCGACATCACGCGGAACGTGAGGTACGCGCTCGATTTCTTGCCGGCGCCGGTTGCCGTGTTCATGCGCACCATGCCCTGCTGGTTCTTCGCCACGCCGTCGCCGCTCAGCCTGTCGCCCCAGGCGTAGGTGCGCTGGCGGACAGTCGCCGGCGCCTGGGTTTTGAGGCTCCATGCGCCGGTGCCAGACAACCGGCGCCCGTGGCCAGTGATGGTGCTCAGCGACATGGATCTAGCGGCCTGGGGCACCGCGTTGGCGTTGTGCCGGAACGGGATGATCAGGTACCGCATGCCTGTCTTGCTGACCCGCACCTTCATGCTGGTGTTCAGCATCATCTTGAGGTCGCGCGGCGGCCGGCTGTTCTCGATGTCGGCGGCATACCGATAGTCCGTCTCCACCACGGCGCTGTACGGCGTCGGCATGCTCCAGCGGATCGTCTTCGCGTAGGCGTCCTTCTCCCCGCTCCACAGCTTGGCCCGCTGGACAGCCTCGATCCATCTGGCCGCCGTCGCCTGGGCGATGCCGTGCACGGCCTGATTCACCAAGGGCAGGACGCTGGCGTTGATCGCCGCCTGTAGCGGCACGCTGATTTGATAGGACAGGTTGGCCATGGCGTGAGTATGCCGTCACGGCTGGCTGTCGTGACGCCAAAATCAAAGCCGTCATGATCGCAATGATTCAGCCCCTGCACATCGGCAATGCGCTGCGTCTCTTTATTGAGCCGCCGGCGGGTGCCATCGCGTGGAAGGTGCTGCGCAAGGCGTCTAATTCGTTCTCGGCGCACGACGATCCTTCGGCGCTGCTTGTCTATCAAGGTGACGAAAATGTAATTGTAGAAGCCACGCAATCACTGACCAACGATCAACCGTGGTTCTATTGCCCGTTCTACACGCAGGACGGCGCCACTTGGACGGCTGGCGCGGTAAAGAGCGGGACACCTTCCGCCATCTACACCGACCACACCACCGATGTGATGTCGCACATGCGCGACCGCATCGAGTCCGGGCTGCTGGTGGAGTGCAAGCGCGGCAACTTCCAGACCGAGCTGGGTTTCATTCAGGTCTACACGGCGCCGCCCCAAATGGAGCAGGGCCTGCGGTTCCCTTTGGTGACCCTCAAGCTGATCAACGAGGACAGCAGCGACCGCGCCATTGGCGAGTGCATCTCTGGCGATGAATTCGATTCGCCAGGGTTTGACTGGCAGGAATCCGAGGGCTGGATGGCCAATGTTCAGCTTGGCATCGCCGGCTGGTGCCTGAATTCAGACGAGCGGATCGAGCTACGCAAAGCGCTGCGGCGCATCATCGTGGCGAACTTGCCGGTTTTCGAGTCCTTCGGGTGGATCACCCCAAACCTGACCATGCAGGACGATGATTTCGTCAACGGGGAATACCCGGCGCAAATCTATCAGGTCATGTGCACTTTCACGTGCGTCGCTCCCGTGCGCGTCTCTGGTGACGTGCCGGCGATTTCCAGTGTTATTTCAAGGAGCTCAAATGGCTAAAGATCAAGCCGTTCCCCAGGTGGTTGCCGAAGCCCCCCCAGCCCTCACGCTGACGGAATTCTGCATTCGCCTTTCTGAAAGCGTGAAAAGCCCCGAGCTGATCGGCGCCTTCGAGTTTGTCGAAAAGCGTGCCGGCCACGTCAAGGACACGGAGGCTGCCTTCAAGGCTCGCTTCGACGCCTTCGTCAACACCCCCGTCTAAGCGAGGTAATTCATGTCTGTATTTTTCAATGGTCGATTGATCGTTTCCCCCGCGACGGCGTCCTACATCAACGACAGCGCCCTGCAGCCGCAGAGCACGTCGGTGGGCAACGTGGTGGCCCTGGTTGGCCGCTCCACTGGCGGCAAGCCTAAGACGGTCCTGCGCTACGGCAGCCCGCAAGAAGCCGCCCTCGATCTGGTCTCTGGCGAGCTGCTGGACGCTGTGAATGCAGCCTTCCATCCAAGCCCCGAGACAGGCGGCCCCGACACCGTCGTGGTGGTGCGCGTGAACCCTGCGGTTCAGGCTACTGGCGCCATCAAGGATTCCGGCGGCAACACCCTGATGACCCTCACGTCGGTCAACTATGGCCTGCGTGAAAACCAGATCCAGTACCGGGTCGAGGCTGGCAGCGTGTCCGGCTTCCGCGTGACCACGCGCCGCGGTCAGGACTACTACACCAAGGACAACATCGAGCGCCGCGCGTTCAGCATCCGCTACACGGGCGCCCAGGCTTCGGCCACGATGACCGTCACCAATTCGACACTGACGCTGCACGCGCCTGCTGGCACTGTGGTGGCGGCAATCGACCTGACGCTGTACCCGACGATCGTTTCCCTGGTGGACCGCATCAACGCCACCGATGGCTTCACCGGCACGGTGCTGGACACCAGTTTCAACGCCCCATCGCTCAACGGCCTGGACTACGTGACAAACCGGGACGTGAAGACTTCCGAGTATGTGACCAAGGGCGACCTGCAGGCGGTTATCGACTGGCTGAACGGCCCCACTCAGTCCTTTGTTAAGGCCGAGCGCGCGCTGAATGTGGGCACCCTGCCTGCGGTCACGCCCTGGACGTTCCTCGCGGGTGGATCCGATGGCACGACCACCTTTACAGATTGGAGCGACGCCTTCACGGCGCTGCAGGCGGTGGACGTGCAGTGGATCACCCCTGTCAGCGGCGACCCTGCCATTCACGCCCTGGCGGACACCCATGCGACCTATATGTCGGATGTGGCCCTGCGCGAGCGCCGCGTTATCTGCGGCACCGTGCTGAACACCACCGACATTCAGGCCATGGAGGCGGCAAAGAATCTGAACAGTAAGCGCACGTCGCTGGTTCACATCGGCCACTACAACTACGACAACGTGGGCGCGTTGCAGCTGTTCCCGCCCTACATGACGGCGGCACTGATTTCCGGCGCCTTCTCTGGCGTGAACCCCGGCACGCCGCTGACCAACAAGGCCATTCAGGTGCGCGGCCTGGAGCGCGAACTGCGCAACCCCACCGACACCGACGTGCTGATCAATGGCGGTGTGTTCTGCGTGGAAAACACCGAGGACGGCTACAAGGTGGTCAAGTCCATCACCACGTGGCTGAAAGACCGCAACTACGCCAAGGTGGAGCAGTCCACGGGCGCAGCGCTCGATTTCACGGCCCGCACGGTGCGCCGCGCCCTGGACGTGCTGCGCGGCGCCAAGGGCGGCCCCATCAGCCTGCAGCGCGCTGTCAGCATCGCAGAGTCGGCCTTGCGTGGGTTGGCCCAGCCTGAGCCCCAGGGCCCTGGCGTGCTGGTCGGTGACGCGCAGTCCCCCGCCTATCGCAACATCAGCGCGGCGATCAACGGCGATGTGCTGCAAGTGCAGTTTGAGTGCTCGCCAGCCATCCCCCTCAACTACGTTCTGGTGTCGATCTTTGCTGTTCCCTACAGCGGCACCGCCACGGCCTCTTAAAGGAGCATTTCAATGAAGCAAAATTTGAAGGTCCGCAGCGGCAATCGCATTGTGGTTCTGTTCGATGGCCAGCAGATCGGCATGGTGCGCTCCGTGCGCGCCAGCGACGACTACAGCCCCGAGCCGGCAAGCGGCATTGGCGACATCCACGCCCAGGAATACGTGCCAACGATGGCGCGCCACACGCTCAGCGTGAGCTCCATGGTGTTGATTAAGAACAACATGCAGAGCGCCGGCATCACCCCTGAAAACGGCGATGCAGTCCTGCAGGGCTTGGTGTTCGACCTGGAGGTCTACTCCAAGGACGACGGCAAGCTGCTGCGCAAGTACATCGGCGTGTCCTACGCCAGCGGCGACATTGACATCAACGCCCACCAGATCGTGGTGGCCAGCGGTCAATTCAACGCGCTCGATGTGACAGGTTCCGGCGCGTAAGTCGTGCCGCGATAATCAAGGCCGCCCGTCCGTCATGGATTGGGCGGCTTTTTCATAAGGACAATCACCATGCCAAGACTTCCAAGCAATACAGATTTCACCGTGACCGTGGACGGCGTCGGGCGCTTCACGTTCGGCCAGCGCAAGATGCGCGACGAGCTCGCCATCCAGCGCGAGTTTGCGCGCATCATCGATGGCGTGGAGCCCACCGCGTTCCTGCAGGCTGTCGGCGGCTGGATTTCGGCCCTCAAGGTGCTGACGGTTTCGGCGCCCGAAGGCTGGGATCCTGACGAGATGGACCCTCTGGACGACGCCACATATTCCAAGCTGCGGCGCGTGTACGAGGCCCTGATTGAACAGGAGCGCTCTTTTCGTCCCTCTAAGAGCGAGGCAAGCGAAGGACCAAGCGCGTGAAAACTACGGAACCATTGAGTTCTGGTTTCGGCGCAAATACGGGCTGACCCGCACCGACCCGCGTTTCTTGGACGCCACCGTGGCCGACATGCTCGAAGACTATTGGATGCACACCTTCTACGACGATCCGAAGGCTGCCGATGAAATTGAGGATGAAGACTTCGATCCCGAAAAGGTGGCGGAACTGATCAACCAGCCACTGCCCAACGACTTTGAACCTTTGACCTGAGATTGACATGGCCGACAAAATCAAAATTGGGATTGACGCCCAGCTAAACACTCAGGGCGTTGACAAAGTCGCTGGCGACCTGGGTAAAAAGCTGGACGCGGTCACAAAAAAGAAGATCAACCCGGTTGATCCCAACGCGAAGCGCGACCTGGAGACGATCAACCGGCTATTCGAGCAGCTGATGCGGGTTGACGGCGACCTGCGCCGCCGCGCCAAGGGCTCAAACCAGCTGGGCGTGCCCTACGATCAATTCAACTGGGAGGCGGCCTACGCCAATCCGCACAGCCGGGCAAGGAAACGCGCGCAGTTCGATGATTACGTGAACGGCGCCGGCGCAACCCATGGCGGGCCAGCGCCTGCCGGTGGCGGCGGCGGTGGTGGTGGCGTCAGTGGCGCGGCCTCCAACGCGATGCACGCCGGCCTGAATGCTGCGGGCTCGCTGGGACGTGCCGCATCGGCTGGCATCCGTGGCGGCGCGTCTGGCGGGTTTGGCATGGGCGCATCCATGTTCCTGGGCAGCCTTGCCTCCGACATGGCGCAAAAGCTCGTCGGCGCCATCGCGGACAACGTGGAGAAAGCCAACGACAACAACATCGCCTACGACAAACTCAAGCGCACGCTGGGCGATGTGAATGTGTCGTTTGCCGGCCTGAAAGCGGCTGTCGTGGGCGCCGGCGACAACCTCAAGATCACCTACGACGAATCCGCGCGGCTCTCCCTCCAGTACGCGAAGGCGGCGAACCTCAAGGGGCAGGACTACAAGGATCTGCCCGGCGAGCTGGGCGTCGGTGTTGGGATGTCGCGGGCCTTCGGCCTGGATCCTGCGCAGGGTGTCGGCGTGCTCGGTCAGATGCGCGGCGTCGGCGTCACGGCCAGCAGCCAGGAAACGCGGCGTTTCGCCCTGCTGATTGGCGAGACGATCGGAAAGTCCGGCGCCTTCGCCAAGGCCGACGAGGTCATGGAGGCGATGGGCAACTACGCCATCTCCCAGACCCGCAACAACATGGGCAGCGCCAACGTTGAGGGCTACGCCGGCGCGTTTGCCGGGCTCGTGGGCTCGGGTATCCCTGGGCTTGACCCGCAGGGTGCCGCGAACCTGCTTTCGCGCGTCAACAGTGCGCTGAGTGCAGGCGG
>JACCDZ011678173.1_pt1 | contig 15067 bp, 18 predicted proteins | sample 7449551 | NCBI WGS metagenome assembly JACCDZ01 (sample SAMN15323452, study PRJNA562643) | freshwater metagenome | isolation source: river surface water | place: USA:Blue River Watershed | collected 2017-08-18 | reverse complement strand
CGGCGTTACTAAAGCCGCTCCAATCACCGCCAAACTCGGGTAACAGATAGTTATAACCATCAGTGCCCCGGTATGTTTTATAAGCGGGTACGGACTTAGTATGCCCTCTAACACCCACGTACTTTTTCCGCCCGATATGATCGGCGGGGAAGTCATAAAGGTCTAGTTTTTCAGACATATGCTAATAGCTCATATTTCTGTTTAAATGTCAATCCTGATTTTCAGACGCAAGAGACTGGGCGGCTAAGTTTTCCCGCTCATTCTCTAAACGTTCGTCCTCGCGGCTTGCATTTTCTTCGGCCATTTCGTGCTTATGCTCCATGTCCTCTTGCTTAATACCTAGCTCGGCTTCCTTTACCGCGACTTCGCGCTCCCGTAATGCAAGCTCTCGCTCTTTTAAAGTATATTCACGGTCTAACTTATCGCGTTCAAAAGCATACTTAGCTTCGATTTCGGCCATAGCGACATTATTATTGGCTTGAACCTTTGCTTCGTCGGCCTGCCCTTTAATTTGCGCTACTTGTAACGTTACTTGCGAACGCTGCTGCTCGGCAGCAATTTTGGCTTGGCCATCATCGCCACTGCCACCTTCCTTATTGTTATTAGAGTCCATAGGCGGCGCAGCCTGTAACGCTTTCTGGAAGTTTTCAAACTCTTTTTCGATGGGCCGAGACGCGTTAAACGTACGCGCTGTAAACATCATAAGCGCACCAAGTAGCCCGCGCATATCGGGGAACTGCATAGCCATAGGGCCTGCCTGCTGTAAAAAGGCCCCCATAGCGCCTAAAAAGTCCATACGGTCTTTGCGCTCTGCCGCTTCATCCGGCATAAGCGTACTGTCGGTTTCTACGTCGATACGCGCACAACGCAATTTTTCGTTACGTAAAAATTGAACTACCTGCTTAAACTGGTCTACGGCAGCTTGACGCGTAGTAGTGGGCGGCGGGCCGGGGGGTTGCTGGCCCCCTAAAACAATAGCCGTATACTGTTCTACGGCTTGCTGCTCTTGCGGAGTTACTTCGGGTAGCTCAAAACCGGAGTAAATAGCTAAGCTTTCCTCACTAAACTGTTCGGCCATAATTTCGGCCATAATAGCGAGAATATCACGGCAAAAGCGCTGAACTTCCTTTTGCAGCATTTGTAAGCGGCCACCCGCCCACTGATTTTTAATTTCTTGTGCGCCTAGCGTTTCGCTAGCTTTACTAACGCCGCGAACAATATCGCTAAAGCCAGTAATTTCGTAAATTTCGTTTTTGGCGATTTCACGCTGCTTGTAAAGCTCAGAAAGTACGTTAGCTACTTCCTGAATGGGCATAAACTGAACGTTACCGTTAAGTCCGCCCTGCCCCGAAAACTGCGCCCAGTTTTCAACGCCAACCATTTTATTATCGTCGCCAGTGAGAAGACGACTTAAAGCGGCCTGCGATTGATCGTACACGCCTACTAAGCGGAGCGCTTTACTGAGAATACGGATTTTACTCGTAATAGTATCAAGCGTTTCAGCCTGCTGGCGATACTGGGAGTAAAAAGAGGTAGGGATAAAGGTATCCGTTACCGTTACAGCGCGCAACGGCTCAGGGCAGGGGTAAAAACCCTTAAGCTTTAAAGGATCAGATTGCTTATCAAGTAACTCGGGGCAGTCTTCGCTAAACCAAATTACTTCTTTAGTGCGCTTACACCAAATTTCCCATATTACGGCTTGGTCCGCGTTGCCGGGAGTAGCATTACGCTCCGTAGTAATAGTCTTATCCATACGCTGATGCGTATAGTTAAGCTTACGGGCCTTTTCTTCGCCAAAACGGGCTTTTGCTTCTTCAGGAAAGTAGTAAACCCGCTTAGCAATCCACCACAAATCCTCCCATACGCGGCCTTCGCTAGTAAGAATATCCCTAAAGTGAATATAATCTAAGCCGAAACCCTCAAAATTAACGTATTCAACGCCTTCACCTTCACCTTTTACAATTTCAGGCTCATAGCGCACCCATGCCATGCCCAAACCCGGTAAAAGGTAGTCAGAAATAGCATTTTTAATTACGTTATCGAAATTAACTTCTTGAATAGCGTAATTCAAGCTGTTTTCTAACAGCATAGACGCGAAAATAGACGTTTGATTATTAGTATCCCGTTGGCGAGGATCAACTTGCGGTTTCGGGGTCTTAGCGTACAGCGCAGGCCGCATAGTTTCGGTAGACGAATATAAAATATTATATTTATCGCGCCAAAAGTTATTAACTGAATTACTAGAGTGAGAAGTAGCGCGTCGGCGCTCTAAACGGTAGCGCTCCACAATGTCGCCGCCAACGTTACAAAAATCCCGGTAAAGGCGGCTCTGCTTAGCAATGCGCTCTTGCCAAAGACCCCACTCAGCGCTAGGCGCTTGTGCCGTTTTTGTAGCGTTTTTAGCCATTTAAATACCCCAAGTCAGTTGTATCGGCCTTCGTGAGCCTCGTAGTCTTCCCAAATGTCATTGAAAGTCGCGTTTTGCAACAGTTTAATTTCCACAATGTTACTCTTAACTTTAGGCTTCGGTTTAGTCCAAGGTCTAGACATTAAACCGTAGCGTAATGCGTCGGGGGCGTGGTCTTCGCCATCCGTATCGCAATCTTCCATATTATCTAAATCGTGCTGTAACGCAGGAAGAGTGCGGATTAAGTGTACGCAAGTATCAAATACGTACCACATAGGATCGCCGACTAAGTCTTCGTTGCGCTGCTCTAGATCGTCGCTTTCTTCAGTAAAATCTTTAATACCACAAAGACGATCGCGTACCTGATCCCAACCGCCAATACGGTTATTGTCCGCTTTTCGAAAAAGTACGTGTTCTTGAGCCATACGCTCGGCGTGAGAAGGACCGCCATCCCATTTATACGCGCTTGGGTCGATTACGCCATAAGAAATGTTATCATCTTTTTCTAAGCGATTAATCGCCCTAGCAACTTTATTAGCTGTCCACCTGACACCTTCATTTACTTTGCCGGGAACGCAGCCGTACAACTCTCTATATGTAATTACAGCACCAGACGGGATATAACGCCCATCCGGCAACTGATACCCGTCACTAACGGCGTGCCACAGCACAGCAAACGGGCTAGAGCTACCCCAGTCCATGCTGCGGAAACGCAGCCAGTGAGTAGGGATAGTAAAAGGTTTTAAAACGTGCTTGTCGTTACTAAACTCAGGAAAGTACGCTCCAGTAATAACGTTCCAATCCCCTTGCAGCCACGCTTTAACAAGCTCGGGGCTACCAATTTCCCGCAGTCGTGCAATATAACCGGGGTCATTCTTCATAAGGATTACGTTATCGTAAACCTTAGACGGGATAAACATTTTAGTAGTAACAGTACCGTCTTCATCGACAGACTGTATAAGCTCCATACCCTTTGGGGCTATATCAATAAAATAATTCTTTACGGAGTGGTGGCCGATACCGCCGGGGTTAGCGCTGCATCGAATACGCTTATTACGAACGCCATGCGCCGAACGTAGACAAGCTTTAAGCTTCTTATATGCATTTAAATTAGGCCAGTTACCAAGCTCGTCCCAACCAATCCAAGTGTATTGGTGGCCTTGGTATAGGTCCGCGTCACTTTCATTCTCTAAGTGGCGAAACTTTAGTGTAGCTCCGCTAGGAAAGTAAAACGTCTTTTCGCTTACTTTATACTGCGCGCCGACGGGTAAATAAATTTCTTTGGCGCGTACTAGCAGTTCTTCTAGCTCGGGATACGACTTACGAAAGATAATACCGCGCCATGTTGGCCCTTGGTCAATATCTTGTAAAAAGTCGCCTAACAGATAGTCAGACTTGCCCCCGCCTCGCGCACCACCAAACAGTAATTCGCCCACAAAGGGCGCGGCGATAGCTAAGCTTTGCGGTCCCGGCTGCGGCTCCCATATTACAGGGCCAATATTACCGTCATTGGCTGGCTCTGGTAGCTTACGTGCGGGTTGCGGGACACCAAGGGCATTTACTACCCTTTCGTCCCACATCAACCCGCCTTCGCCCGCGATCAGTGCCATTTAAATGTCCTTAAGGCTTCTTTATCCGCATTGAATTAAGTACGGCGCGACCGTACACCTATACTTTACTGGCTAACTGAGAAATACTGATAATAAGCAGCGACATTACGATACAAAATAATACTACACGAGCGTTTTCTTCATGCCTATTCATAAGCCTAGCCCTTCTAGCTCGCTGATACGCGTATTATTTAGCTCTACATAGTCACCCTGTAAAACTTCCGGTATTTTAACAGGCGCAGGTAAAGCTTCGGGCTGCTTATCACGATTTAAAGTTTGCTCGCGCATACGAAGCCAGTCTTCGTAGCTGTCTGCCCGAGGCATAATGTTAATCTGCGTAGGCCCAAGAAAGTTATTACTGCCGTTTTCTTTCTTACTGTACTCAGGTACACGGGCTTCAAGAAGTTTACCAAGTAAGCCATCAGAATACACAGTTTCCTGCCCGACGACTTCACCTTTGTAGTAAATATCTTTCTCAACGCCTCTAACAGCGCGCCGGATAGCTTCGCTTTCTAAGCCGCCCCACCCGACGCGCTGCGCCTCTTTAATTTTCTCGGCTGCTACCTTGTCGTCTTTAATCCACGAATGAACAAAACTAGGGCTAACGCCGATCCAGCGCGCCGCTTCGTGAATATCGCCACAATTATAATGCAGCCTATCACAAATTTCTTCTAGTTTTTCATCCGTACGCATATTACGCCGCCAATACGCAACCCGACGCACCGCCGCCTAGCGATATTACGTTAGCTCCGGTAGTGGGAATACTAATAGGCAATTCAACATGCTGCCCGATAGCAACCGGAATCGCATTAAGCATCACAACGCCGCCAATGGTGAGGGTAAGAGTGCCCGCCGTTTCCGCGATAAAGCGGCCTAAGCGGCTGTTACCGCTCAAGTTAAGAGTGGCGTTAACACCGACGCGGTACGCGGAGAAACTTCCTTGAACAATCATACGTTTAGCCCCCTGTTTGGGTTGATCCCTCGCAGGATAACCCAAACAGGGGGCCGATACAAGCCTTTAAATTGGTACGGGCGGCGGGACTCGAACCCGCACGGATTAAATCCGGGGGATTTTAAGTCCCCTGCGTCTACCATTCCACCACGCCCGCAAACTTAATACACTTCCAAATTAACACTAATGTCCGTATTACCCATGCGCAGCAGCATGATGATAATATTATCGACATTATTAATTTGCCGCTGATTTACAATAATCTCAAACGTGTCGCTCTTAGCCATGCCACGGTCGTTATTGTACAGGAACACAGCTTTCAGATTATTAATCTTATGGCGGAAAAACGTATTACTGCCAACGCAAACACGCGAGCCTGCTACAATCGGGTGTTGGTCCTTAGTAACGCTACAATTGGCACATTCCATACCATTACCCTTTAAATGATGGGAGGCCCCTTCGTATGCGGGCGGCGGATCGGGACACAACCCACGCTTTGCCATATCGGCTTTTGTATCTCCCTGCGTGCGTGCTGCCCGAGCGCAGGGGCCTTGTCAATAGGGTAATTTCGCGGGGCCGATTGACTTTAAATCGGAGTGGTTATTCTTTTGGCATGAATTAGGGGTCTAGATCATGGAGGGTGCTAAAATGTATTTTGGCATGAATGATATAGATAGATTTTAAGGTAAAATATTATATTGGGTAGCTGAATTAAATTATACATCTCTAGCGTTTAAAAATTAAAAAATTATATGATGTGGGTGGTTTTAATTTATAATACTCTAATAATGAAAAATACAAAATTTGTGTGCTTTGGCATATACGTATAATGATACCCCGGCCTGCCGCTCGACCCGGTGGGGTGGGTACAGACAGGGAACATTACTAGAACAAATCGTGAACAGAGACGTTATAACATATCATTCCGCGTAGATGGATAATATGCATTATGTTAAATAGGGCAGAATTGCGCTCCACGAAAGATTTAAAGGATTAGCGCACGCTCCCACGCAATAACCAACACTCATTACACAGTCATACAAGTAACGCCTGCCACTGTCCGGCTTATTGTTCCTTGCTTTAAATACTATTCGTATTGTCTAAGCCTAATCACACTAAATTAGTCCTAAGTACCGTAAGTATATATAACCCTGTGTGTATATATACATGAAACCCCCCTTATATAATGATCTATCCCCCTAATTTCACAAACCCGTTTTTAGGGGGAGTTTTCAAAATAGACACAGTAAGGGGCTTATTGATAGTCGATAAAAACCATAGTTTCACAATTCGGGGGATCTTCATAACCCTATGAAATATAAGCGAATAAATACCCTTCCATTCATGCCAAAAAAACGGCATGAATTAGGGGGATATTTTGGAGTGCCCAAAAACCCATATTTCACAAATAAAGGGCTAATAAATGGAACCGTACACATTACGCCCCCGCGTATTCGGGCAACATTTGCGTTTCTTGCGTAGCGCAGTTTTTATTGATTGCTACTTGCATGCGCAGGGCAATGGCGCGCTAGTATTTGAAATACAGTATAGGCGCAAAGGTAGCGCGCTTAACCCCGATGCGGTTAGGCCAATCGGACTAGCTTTAAATGTATTCGGGTTGTGGGAAGCGCGGGAACCGCCTGCTACCTATGACAGCACAAGCGCGCTTAATGTGTGGCAACACTTCCCGCGCGCTAGCTCAATACAGCGGCGGCAACTGGCGGGGATAATAAGCGCGCTAGCACGGGATGCGCGGGCTAACGTGCCGGGGCGCTACGTATCCCTTGTGTTGCATTGTCTAAAGCCGCGCGGCTGTGACCCGTGCGAGGGCTTGGCTAACCACTACGCCAAAAGTGGTAGGGCGGTGCGGGATACTGAATTAGCGCGGCGCGCAAGGGGGCTTGACAAAGCGTAATATGCCCTAATCGCTTTTGTCGATTAATAGGGGTGCTATTAATCGGCGGAACAAACCGTGAAAACGCTCAGGATTAACGCAAAGGGGGTTAGGGGTATCAATACACCCGCAAGGGGCTTGATGCATTCCTACCCCCCCTTAAAATCCATCCTAGGGCATATTACACTTTGGCACGGCATTTGCTAATCGCGCTGGTGCGGTTTGTGGATGCATCCTCTCACAAGGGGCTTGCAATACGCATTTAAAGTGCCCATAGGATGCAAGCGGCATGGGATGCGCCTTGCCGTATTACTGTACTAAACCACTAACACGCTAATCGGAGTAACCAACATGACGACTAATTTTGAAACCCGCGAACAATGGCTGAACGCTTTTGTACAGGCTGCGCGCCCCGTGTTTAGTAATGCGGGCTATCCTTTGCCCGATAAAATCCGGGTTAGTGTCGGCTTTACTAGCAGTGGAGCGCGCGGAAAGACTATTGGCGAGTGTTGGAGCAACCTTGCCAGCGAAGACGGCTATTTTGAAATTTTCATCCGGCCTAGCGCTAACAGTGATGCGCGTATTGCCGATATTTTGACGCATGAGCTTATTCACGCGGCGGTAGGGCTTGAAGCCAAGCACGGCCCCGCCTTTAAGTCGGCAATGGCGGCGCTTGGCCTTGAAGGCAAGGCAACTGCTACGGTCGCGGGTGAAGCTTGGTATGTGTGGGCCTTGCCTATCCTTACTCAACTTGGCGCTATGCCCTATGGGCAACTTAATGACGGACTTAGCAGCGCCAAGCCTAAGCAAAAAACCAACTTGCTTAAGGTAGAGTGTCCGTGTTGCGGTTTTCTGGCGCGAGTTACCCGCAAGCATATCGAACCGCATAGTCACTTGAATTGCCCCGTGCCTGACTGCGAGGGGGAATTGGTCGCAGATATGGGCGAGGATTGACCTAGGGCGGGGCCGCGCCTATATGCGGCCCCTGACTTGCTTTTGTGGAGTAACCGCAATGTCATTTAAATTAATGCAAGGCGCGATTGACCTAGCCGTTACGGCGAACAAGGGCCGCGCCTATATCACAGAAAAAAGCATCCAATCGGTTAGCGTGAAGGCGGCGCTGCGCAACCTTGCGCAAGCGGCGGGATATACGGGGCCGATTGAAGCTCTAACCGATAACGACTTGCTTAGGCTCTATGCCCTCGCGCGCAAGGATATGGGCGGGGCGCAAGCCTTTGCCGCGCTACTCAGCAAGCCTAAAGCCGATAGCGGCTTTAACCCCCTGTTAGACAGCGCTACTAATCCCGTAGACCCTACGCCCCCCATTGCGCCCCCCATTGCGCCCCCTAGCGCCCCCGGCGTTGATATAGAGAGCATCCTTGAAGCGGCACGCAAGGAAGCTAGCGCGATGGCGGATTATGTGGCGCGCGATAGGCTAGACGGTCTACTTGAGACACTGCGCACTGATATAGCGATTAAGACAGCGGAAGCGGCACAAGCGGCCATTAAAGCTGTAATGCCAGTGCAAGTCACAGTTACCAAGCAAGACGCCCCACCAGTAGAGCTAGGCTTGCAGCATGAGCGCTTGCCGCTTTTGCTCGCAATGGTAGGCGCTGGCTGTAACGTCTACTTGTACGGCCCCGCCGGTAGCGGCAAGACTAGTGCTGGCAAGGCTGTCTCTAAAGCGCTTGGCTTGCCGTTTTACTTCACTGGCAAGATTGATAGCGAGTATCTTTTGCTAGGGTTTGTGGGCGCTACGGGTGAAGTAGTGCGCACACAGTTTAGGGAAGCGTACGAAAACGGGGGCGTTTTCTTGTTTGACGAGATAGACCGTAGCGCCCCTAGCGCCTTTACCGCTTTAAATGCCGCGCTTGCTAACGGCATCTGCGCCTTCCCCGACAAGACTGTGCAAATGCATCCCGAATTTAAATGTATTGCGGCTGGTAACACTCGCATGAGCGGGGCGGATAACACGTACACAGCAGGCCAGCAGCAAGACGCTAGCTCTATTGACCGCTTCGCGTTCATGGACTGGCAGTATGATGAACGCCTAGAGCTTGCCATTAGCGGCAATCGCGATTGGACGCTGTACGTTCAACGCGCGCGCAAGGCTGTGGCAGATAGGGGTATTAATCACCTTATCACCCCGCGCGCTAGTATTGAAGGCGCAAAGCTATTGGCGGCGGGAGTTAGCGTTGCCGATACGTGCAAGGCTTGGCTGTGGAAGGGGCTTGATGAATACACAGTCGCAAGCCTAGTGGACGCTATTGGGGAGTACGCATAATGCGCAGCAATATTACAAAAACACTCCACCAGTATTCTTTTGAGAGTTTGCGGGAGTTTAGCGCTTGGCTTGCCGATACCCCGGCCAAGTGGCGCTGTGACGCTAGCCGTAGCTACCGCGCTACCAGCACTTGGGATTTACAGTGCGGATATGACGGGGCTATTGATCTAGCGCGCAAGGGATGGATTGAAGGCGCTACGCGTGTGCAATCCAAAATTGCCAAGCTTAATTTAAAGCAACCCTTTCCTAAAGAGCGTAACGATTTTTACGGATACCGCCCTAACGTACCGCGATACTGCGCAGGCGCGCCCGATAACATGGTGAGACACGACAAACAGACTGGCGGGGGGCAATCGCTTAGCCTGTACGTTACTGTCAATACGCCGGGGTCAAGCCGTGCGGAGTGCATGGCAAATTGGGGTGTAGCTATCGCGCAGTATGTAAAGCAATTAGAGCTTGAAGGCGTACCTTGTGAGATTTTCGCGCTTAATGCGGTGGAGCTTAGGGGGGTGACGCAGTACACCACGATTAAGATTAAGAGCGCAGGGCAACCCCTAGACCTTGCTGTATTGGCTTTCGCTATCGGTCACCCCGCTATGTTGCGCAGGCTTTGCTTTGCAATGTACGAGCGAGGGAAAGCCCCGCAATGCGTTAGCTACGGCAAGCCGCTAGACGGAAAGATTGATAACATTTTGGACGCGCGCCCTAATGGGGTAATTATTAACGGTATGAAAAGGGTAAACGACATAGCCGCTACACCGGAGCGCGCCCTAGAAGCTCTCACCAAAGAAATTGACAGCAAGACGAAGGGGTAATTTAAATGACTTATAAAACAACTGTTCGAACGATTAATCGCCATAACGACGCGGTAATGACTTTTGGGCCCGCATTGATACACCTTGACGCGGGGCTAGGGGATGAACCGTTAGACGCGATACAAGATATGTATTGGGTGCTACTTGAGAGCTTGGCCTATTCTATGGGGCTTAGGCACGGCTTAACAGATAGGGAGATCGCCGAGAAAGTAGAGCGGATTGCAGCCCGCTTTGCGTCCGGTGAATTTGCCGAAAGACGCTTAGGCGTTCAACTGTGAGGGGTTAGGCTATGTTGTACTATTGGATAGGAAAATTTACAGTAAGTACGGTAGTATTGGCGCTAGTCTTTTGCGCTTTGGTGTACATTGCAGACAAAGGGCCGGGTGTGGGTACTCTACTATTGTGCGGTATTGTTGCGGTAGCCGTTGGTTTTGTCGCCGCTATGTTCGAAGAAACGGGCGACCCTTGGGGGTAATTTAAATGGCACTTCTCAAAAGACAGATTGACGTAGCCGTGCGTGTTACGCGTGAAGTACAGCAAGGTAGCGGGCGGGAGAATTGGGAAAAAACGAAGGCAACGCTACTGAAGCACTGGCGGGGTGGGCTATTCTCACCGTATAGGGCAATGGAGCTAATACAAAGCAACGTGCGCAAGGCAGTTAGGGAGCTTTGCGTAAATAGCGACAAGCCCGCGCTTGATCTGGCGGCAACTTGGCTCTACTTTACGTTATTGCATGAGCATTTGGACAGTAAGCGAGAGTGTGAACACCCCCGCAAGATTAGAGAGGGTGACGAATATAGATGTATTGACTGTAACACCCGCTTTGACGTTTAAGAAAGGTAATTTAAATGGACAACGAAAATACTATCGCCGAAGCTATTGACATTATCAATAAGCTTAGGCAGATTGCCGAGAGTGCAGACCCGACTAGTATTCCTATCGCGCTGCAACTGGATATTGATATATTTATTGCTAGGCAGTCATAAGGGTCATTTAAATGTATAAACCACTACTTTTCGAGCTTCGCCGCAACACTAGCCATGATGGCGAGACATGGGGCGAAGCTACAGTAGAAGCCGCTTGCCGCCATATTGGGGACATTATGGAGCTACTAGCGAGGCGAGAGGATAGGCTACACGAGACAGACGAGACAGGGCGAAGGGTTCACGTTCGTTATACTATAGTTTCTAGTAATTCAGGCCAGACACTTAAGACGCTTAACTTAGGAGTAATTTAAATGTGCTATATGGTGACAGGAGAAGGAATAGAAGCGGTATTAGGCGGCAAGCGTGAGCCGCATGAGTATCAGACGTTGCCAGACGCGAGAAAGTATGCAGAGGATTTAGCCTTAAAAGGTGTTCAAAACGTACGTGTATGGCTGCTAACCCACAGTGTAGAAATACAGCCGCAAGCCGTATGGACTAACCACGCTAAGGCGCTATCGGGGCAGGAGTAATTTAAATGAAATACACAGCCGCGCAAATAGTAGCGTCTTTTCTTGAGGCGAACACTACGCATAATTGGTCGGCCCGTAGCTATTCGAGCGGGGAGTTAGAGCAAGTATTTTTTACGGTCCCGAGTACGTTAATCAAGGTAGCGTACGACTGCCGCGAAGGTGTTTTTATCGTCGAATTTGTTAAGTTTGTGGCGGGGTGGGGTGACTACGTGCGCGCGATCTGTAAGAGCGTACACTATATCCTAGCTACCCTACAGGCGGGCGGGCTTGACTTCGAGGCCCCCGAAGACTTCGAGGCCGTGGAATTGTGCGTAAGCCTTAAAGACGGTCGCACAGTGGTACGCCCTAAAGTAATTTAAATGCACTAAAATTTTTTCATTTTGTGCGTTGACAGGCTATTTTTTCGCTAGTAGTAAGAAACCAGCCCGATAGGCTAGACCGAATAGCAGGAGATTAAGACATGACCGATACCGCAGTTGCTACCGCCGCCGACGCTACCGCCCCGGCTAACGTTCACCAGTTCACCATTCCCGGCACCGAAAACGTTGCAATGGCCGTGGAAATCGACCGCATCCCCGCTGCGATCCGTATGGACTTGCTGCAAAAGGGTATTGAAGGCTACGTTCGCAATTCGTGCAATCAGGCTATTCTGAAGTACAACAAGGGTATGGAACCTTGGAAGGCTTACGAAACCGCTTGCGCCGTTGACCCCGCGCAGAGCGCCGTACCGAAGCCGGAAGGCGAGCGCCCCGTTTCCGATCTGGTGGAAGTCGCCAAGGCCGCACGTGAGCGCCTGTATACGGGTAACGTCAAGAAGACGGGCGTTCGTAAGGCTAAGGAAACGGTTGACCCGCTTACTAGTATCGTTACTCAGGCAGTTACCCGCGAGCTGTTCGAAAAGAAGAAGGAAACGGTATCGGGTTACAAGTGGACCGACGCGGTTAAGGAAGTCGGCGGTAATGGTATCAAGTACCTCAATAATCTTATTGAGGAACGGGTTGCCGCTGGCGCTGACCGGGCTGAGCTTGAGAAGTTCATGGAAAGCCGCTATATCCAGCCCGCTAAGCTTATGCTTGGCCAGCGCGATACCGCCACCACTAAGGGTACTAGCCTGCTCTAATACATTTAAAGGCTAGGGGCGCGCCTACCCTTTCCCGCGACCCGAAAGAGGGCGCACCCCGATACCCCGCTTAGCTCCGGCTAGGCGGGGTATTTTCTTGCTTGACACTAGATATGGCTAATTTAAAAGAGACGAGCCGCCACCCTTTGAGCGCCCTTCGCTCGGCGGCAACCCTAGGCGGCAAGACGGGACGCAACCCCTCCCGCCCGTGATGAAGTGACACATCACCCCGTCTTGCCGCCACCCGCCCCCAGCCCGCCGGAAACGGCCCTAGGATTGGCGAGATAGGCGCTTGACAGCCCCACACCCCATAGGCCATTGTCCGCGTCCGTTCGGCGTTTTAGGGGCGCTGGCGGCGGGGAAGGGTTAGCGGGCGCACATGCAACTGGACTATTTAGAAATTGAGCGGGCATTGCTGGCAGTGTGCGGGCAAGCCACGTTCGAAGTCCGTTGCCTTGGTACGCGTAAAGGCCAGATTGACAGCGGCTACTTTGACAGCGCTGCCGAAGCCGCTGCCGCGATCTGTTCTAGCCCGCATTTCTTTAAAGGTATCTACTTTACCCCCAACGCGGTAAAGAGTGATTTAAAGGCACGTAGTTATAACAGGCTTACCCCGTGGGCCGAGTTTACTACGCATGACCCCGAGGTATCGGCACGGCGCTGGCTACTCATAGATATTGACCCTGTACGCCCTAGCGGTATCAGTAGCTCCGAGAGAGAGCATCAGGCCGCTATTAAGCGCGCCAGAGATATTGCGGGCTTTCTTAAGCTCTATGGCTTCCCTGCGCCTATGATTAACGATAGCGGCAATGGCGCGCACGTTATGTATCGCATTGACGCAGAGAATGACGATACTGTTAAAGACGAGTTCCAAACGTTCTTGCACATTCTTTGCGCGCTATTCAACGATAGCGTATGCGAGATAGACAAGACGGTATTTAACGCCGCCCGTATATGGCGCGTGCCGGGGACTTGGGCGAACAAAGGCGATAATACGCCAGAGAGGCCGCACCGGAAAAGCGAAGTACTACAGTTTGCTGATCCGTTTAACAACTTAAGCTTGGTTACACTCCTGCGCTTTAATGCAGAGTTTGCAAAGTACGTTAAAAACCCGCCTAAGAAACCAAGCGCGGTAAACGAGTACCCTGACGACGAAAAGCTGTATAGGCGTTTAAATGACTACGCTATGCAGACTATCAAGCAGTGGGTGCCGTTATTCTTTCCCGACGCGCGAGAGTACAAAGAAGGGTATCGCGTAGCTAGCGCTGATATTGGCGAGAGTTACGAAGAAGACCTTACTATACACCCACTGCCTATGGGTATTAAGTACTTTGGTGTCGCTGACCAAGGTGATGCTACAGAGGGCCGACGCACGCCGATTAGTATTATCGCAGAGTACTCGCTTAAGTGTGGTAAAGCCGACGCGGCTAAAAAGCTGTCTGATGCTTTAAATTTTCCCATTACAGAATTTGACGTACTGCCGATTAACAACCACAGCGCTGCTGTTATGTCGGCGGGTCTTAGCAGTGTAGCAGAACTTACGGGCACTAAACCGCGTTTTGACTTCGGCAGTATTAAGAGTGTGGCGCAGCTTAAAGCGCAAACATTTAAACCGATCAAATGGGTAGTAAAAGATTTGCTCCCCGCAGGCAATATTATGCTTGCCTCCCGCCCGAAGATGCGTAAGACTTGGCTTGCCCTTCAGCTAGCGAAAGCGATTGCTACGGGCGGGGAGTTTTTAGGCCATCAGTGCGAGAAGGGCGGCGTGCTGTTCCTCGCGCTAGAAGATAACGAAAGGCGTATCCAAAACCGTATTAGGACTCTTGAGCGCTTCGAAATTACACCGAGCGACTTGACTCTATTTAAATACTTCACAGGTGGGGTATCAATAGGCGCTAATGGGAAACCGATTGTTGTTGATGAAGGTGCGCATAATCTTGTTAACAGTATGTTCCCGAAAGGTGACGCGGGTATTGAAGCGCTAGATCAATACTTGACTGAAAACCCTGAAACTGTTTGTATTATTATTGACACCTTGCAACATTTTAGAGGCGAGCGAGCTAGTAGAGATATTTACGATAGCGACTATAAAGCTATGATGCCTATTACTAAACTAGCTGCTAAACATGAAGTTTTGATTATACCTGTTCACCACGAGAAAAAGGGTAATGCTGAGCGCGGTATCGGCGCTGACTTCTTAGAAGACGTTAGCGGGTCCGCAGGTATTACTGGCGGCGTAGACGGTGTTATTAGTATTAAAGGTCGTAGAGGTATTCAAGTAGAGAATGAAAGCCGCAAGATACTTATTAGCGGTAGAGACATTCCTTACGATTATGAGTTTGACGTAGCGTTTGATGCAGACCAAGGCGGTTGGATCAACAGTAAAAAAGAAGACGCTAAAGTACAGATTTTGCAAGTATTGGCTAATTACCCTGTCCTTAACCAGAAAGAAATTAGCGCAATGCTGCCTAACGTTTCGCAAGCTAGATTGTCCAAGTCGCTTATTGAACTTAAGCTAGAGGGCAAGAT